>TARA_R110001606_G_scaffold172777_1_pt1 | contig 38199 bp, 31 predicted proteins | sample TARA_R110001606 | Tara Oceans TARA_R110001606 (sample SAMEA4398315) | marine metagenome | biome: Polar Biome; feature: [SRF] surface water layer (ENVO:00010504); material: water (ENVO:00002006), including particulate matter (ENVO:01000060) such as... | depth 5 m
AGCGGTGCTTCCTGCTGTCTCGCCGGTTCCCGATATGCTGATTTCAAAACTCAAAGCAACACCACTGAGAATAGAGGCTACTGCGACAGTTGCGCTACTACCACTACCTCCGCTGGTTGCTTTGGTCGCGGCTGTATATCCCGAACCTAAACTTGTAGGAGATGTGGCGTATGTAGCGACACCGCCGCCACCCATAGAGCCGTGTTTCAATGCTAATCCACATTCATGTCCGAATGTTACTTCTGCTAAATCCCCTTTATACACTGTCGATGCCATCTTATTTCCCTCATTATTATGCTATTAGTTCACTGAAAGTCACTATTTCAACTTGGAATGTCATGCGGTGCAACCGCTTGGTCCGGTCGGAAAGGTCAGTTCGCGTCTTATAGAGTAAGCGGTCGAAATTGGCTCCATCGCCTTTTCTGTTCGCGTGAACGATACGCCGAACCTCGTCCTCCATCTTTGATAACTGCGCACGACCCTCCATTGTGCGCGCATCAACTGTTACATTGATACGGGTGTGAACAAAGTCATAGAAAACTTCGGGTTGTTCTTCGTTGTGTGCTGTTTCATAGAGAACGATAGCATCGGAGCGCGACAAGTCAAGTCTTTTACCACCCGGTTCGACGGTAGTGATGTCTTGAATCGTAGGCTTTCTCTGTGAAGAGTTGGCGCGATTCCACCCATTATTGAATAAATTCTTGATGAGTTCAAGGGATTCAAGAGTCATTACCATATCCTCCCAATTGAACCTTCATTACCTGCTTGCTTCATCGCGGCTTCGATTATTGAATTATAATCGGGGTGCTTTGAATCCATCTTGGTTCCGTCACTGAGAAGGATGTTGCTTGTTGCGTCTACACCATATCCCATAGCATCTGCCGCCGCGACAAGGAATATACGCCCCTCATCGCCATAAATTGACTGTCTGTTTGCTTCTTTGAGAGGAACGGCTAACCTCTTGAGCATAGCGTCTTTATCCCACAACTCAGTCAAGCGTCATCACCTCGCGGCTTTCTAAAATCAGTAGCCTGTTGCACGCGTCTCTGTCTCCATTGTCCGGGGGTTTCATTTGGCAGGTAAGGCATACTAGGTTGCTGTTGAGGTTGCTCTTGAGGTTGCTCTTGAGGTTGCTGTTGAGGTTGCTCTTGAGGTTGCTGTTTAGGCATTGGTGGCATAAAACTGTCAAGCCACGCTTGCACCTCCGCTTTTCTCTTTTTTGTTCCGGGGTCTGCAAGAGAACCATCATCTTGTTGCTCAAATTGCCCGGCATTAAACGGTGTCACATCTTGTCCGGTGTCGTTTTTTAGAAACAACCATGCACATTTCATCCCGTAATCAGTCAAGCGTCATCACCTCAATGTATCGCGGTAGGGTCTCCGCTACTTGAGCCTTTAGGAGTTGGTATTTTGACCCCAAATCAACATTCTGTGAGCCTTCGGGGAGAAGCACGCTTCGGTCGTCGGATAATATCAAATCCATCGCGACCAACTTGGTGCAAATATCCTCAATCGCTCTCTCGACATATCGCTCGCCATAAACATAAGTCACCTTGACAGCGTTCCATGAGAAGTAAGGATATGTGTTGTTGAAATAAATAATACCCATATCGTAGTCACACCACCAATCACGCAAGCGCGCTTCGTCCCCGGTTGTTCCTCCGTGATAATCAATGGTGAATCTTGTTTGGCCGACAGACACTCCCGCAGTCGCCGCCGCGCTCACATCGCCCGCGAGGTCGGTGACGCCGTTCAGCACATTGCCTGTCTTGCTTGTGTAATATCCTATTGTAGCGCCGACTTTAATAATACCGTAATCTGCAAATTGTGCTGAGTCGGCGAGAGTAATAGCAGTTGATGTGGCCGAACTTACTGTTCCTAAGAATGAAGTCGCACCTGTGACACTGATGGCTGTTTCGTCACTGACAGCAATCGTGGCTGTTTCTCCTGCGCCACCGCGACGCATACTTGTAATTTTGACTTGCGCGCTACCATAGTCTGCGTTGGCTGACGACATGAATTCGTGATGAAGATTGGCAACTACGGACCCGCCGCTTGCCTCCGCGTCTTCGTGAGTGAAAGATGGAGAGAATAGTATAGCCTCCTTGCCACGCCTCAAGTCTTTGTTGATGAGGTCGGATAGTTGTTGCGCGGTAGTAGTGTTGTTGAATTGAGCGTTGAATTTTGATAATGATGTTCCCACCGTAAGGGTAGCAACGCCACCACCACCGGGGCATAGATAGACAGCATCGCTATCTGCTGTTAGGTTTGTGAAATCAATAACCTTGAGTCTCACCTCTGCGCATGCTATCTCGCGATACTCACTACCTTGCCAAATCTCAAGTCGCATAATCTGCTGAACATTGCGAAAATAGAGAGGAACCGAACCGACATAATCTGTGTAGTATCGTCGTCGGTATGGTTTGTATGTATCGAAATTGAGATATTCCGCGGTCTGCAATTGAGGTCTCCACGAGTTGTTAGTGAGGTTATCAATTTTATCTTGGGTGCGCTGAATCAAAGTCTCGACTTGAGACTTCGTTACACCTTTGCGCTTGCCATTGGTGAATGATTGAAGAGGTTGAATATACGCGTTGTCTGCAATATCGTAGTCGCCTGTGACTCCGCCAACCCATGTGATAACCACACCGCTACCATTACGAGCGATAACAGTGATAACCACAGTCTCTCCCATCTCGACATCGCTTGCAATTTCAATACTGTCGCCGACTTCAAAGCCGGTGTGTCTGTAATCACTCGCTGATATAGTAGCGGTTGTGGCATTAGTGTTTGAATCTGCTGTGAGATACACAGGGTCCGGTAAAGGGATTTGAAGAATGTCCGCGACCTTCTGTGCTGATGAGTAGTATAAGCGCGTAGGGTCAAGAGGACGAGATGCTCGCTCACCTGTTTGAAAGACCGTTGGCACTACTGTTGCCCCCGATTCAACCTTGCTGTCTCCTCGGCCAACTTCTGTTCAGCGGCCTCTGCCTCTGCTCTCTTCTCTGCGATTAGCCGTCTCAACTCTTCAAAATGAGGCTGATAATTTGCTTCGACTTTTTGCTGTTCTGCTTGTCTTGCCGCTTGCTCTTCTGCGAGCATTCGTCCAATTTCAGCAGGGTCGTTTTTGAGAAGATTGAACATCAAACCACCTTCTCCACTTTGCCGAGGTTGTAGTCCATTGCTTTGTTACATGCCCCGCATCTCTCAAGATAACAGAAATGCAACATGCTACAATGACGACAGCGCGTTCCTGCGCCAATGTTGAGAACATCGCGAATGTTTCGCGAACGAGTATTTTGATTCTTGACAACACCTTTCAGTCTGTCTCGTTGGGTGTCATCCACGCGGTCGCCTTCGTCTTGTTTCCAACCCTGCTTAGCCATTCGATGAATGTCTTGTGGAGTTAGCCCTGCCATAATATCACCTTCAAGCGGTGACTACCACAACATAGAGATTGCCCTGCATAGTGTATGATGTCACGCCTTCGACTGCTTTACCATTAGTGTAATCATCAAGAACTTTTTGAACACCTGCGGCTACTGCCGCACCTGTTTCGCACGCTTGGTCGGGTGTGAATTCAAACACTTTGGTGTCAGTCAAGGTGAATCACCTCAAGCCCTTAAGCCGAGAATCCACCAGCGACCATCTTGAATGTGCGCTACGCTTGCCGCGCCTAAGTTACCATTTCCGAATACAACATAATTGTTGGTTTCATCAACGGAGACTGAAAGGCTACCATCGTTCAATGTGACTGCGCTTTGGTCCGGTCCGCATTTCCATAGGACAGCATCGGCGGCTACTGCCGCCACAGTCGTGACTGTCATACCTGTCGCATTTGCCGCCATTGCTGTAATAACGCCAATTCTTACAAGGTCACTTCCATCACCGATTGTAGATGCATAAACCGTTTCTCCAATGTTGAAGTGAAGACGCATATCCACAGTCTTGACCGTGAAGGTCGTATCACCCGCATCGGTAGCCCCGTTCTTTTCTACACCTGTATTGTAAAAACTTGTCACATGTCCGCCAGCCGCGACGACTGTGCGGAGAGTATCTCCGTAATGGACATCAAGCCCACCGTCTGTAAATGTTCCTTCCATCATGAGCATATCGCCCAATACATGTGTTCGTGTGTTTAGTGTGTTACCTGCCGCCATTATTCTTCATCTCCTGTTGTGTTATCCATATCGCCTTCGCTCATAGAGTCTTCGGTTGGATTAAGGTGTTCAGTGACCTTCGCGATTAACTTTGTCTTGGTTGATAGCACAGAGTATGAAACCCCTTGCTCGTCCAACCACGACATAATATCGCCTTTCGTCCACTTCATGTCGGGAATCCCGTCGTTGCCCTCATCCACCTTTACAGGTTTAGGGGCAGGTAGCGCAAACTTCACGCCGTCAACTACGAATTCTCCAACAAGGCCGCGAGCGTGAGTATCAACCCACTCTTGTGACCTTTGTTCTTCCTTACCCCAAAACCAATGACCCATGCGACCCATATTGCGACCCGCCTTGTGCGGACCTTTGTATGTAATCGTAGGCATAAGCAATCACCTTAAGCGACTACTAACCACAATTCCATTGCAGTTAAGTCATCAGTAGTGCCGTCGGCTGTTCCTTCCATGTCGAAAGTTAAGACTAAATCGCTGGTCTTTACAATCGCTATGTTTGCTGTTGCATCGGCTCGTTGCGCGACTACTGATATAATTTTGTTAACATCTCCGCTTAGGGTTAATGTGTTTGTATCTGCTACTGCCGCATTGAGCGTGAGCATAACCAATCGTGGCTGATGACGGTTTGCACCGTCAGTCTGTCGTGGTTCAAATGAGGTCAAAGCGCCCGGATAAGCCGTTAGCCATGTCGCGTCATCTTGGTCCACACCAGCCCACAAACCTAATTCTAAGTTCATAGTTGTCGTTCCTGCGCCATTTTGCACATATGTAATTCCTCTGTGTGTCATTGTCGTTGCCATCTTTCATCATCTCCTGTATCATTGTAGGTCGCGAATAGAACCGCTTGCACCGAAGAAAGAACACCATAGTTCTCCCATTGTTCGGTAAAGACCTTCTTGGCCGAGTCGGTTAATCGCGAATGGGTCGCCGGTTTCAATACCACTTTCAAAGTATTGGGTCGGGATTGCAGTTTGGAACCACAAATAGTCAGTATCAAGATAGTAAGCGCGAGACAAAGAACCTGCGCCTTCGTCGCCCATATCCTTTGTTGGAATGATTGGGACACCATTGTATGTTGCAACAATGAATCCTGCTTCAATACCCGGAACACCCTTCACACCGGAGTATGTAGGAGTGATACGCTTGCTGTCCATGAATCGTTGTTGAGATTGTAGGAGTTGCTGTGTGCGCATCAAAGTGTCGTAGCCGGTTAGGATAACCTTTGGATTACCACCACGAGTCCAAATCTGTTGGAATAAACCATCAAGTTGGTTGAGTGATAGGTTGCGGTTAACCGATGTTGCACTACCGTCGCCACCAATGTCACATTCCGCACTGTGGAACGCCGCACTACCGTCGCGAGTAATTGAATACATGTCGTGGTCCGTCAAAGAATCGACTGAGCCGGAGGCAACAGTCAATTTGGTCGAGTCTGCTGTAACACGGTCAAGTGATTCAAAGTCGTTGCCAGCAGGGGTTGTAACATCTTCAAGCATCATTTTGTTAACATGCTCAGCGTGGTGCTTACCCATTTCTTCTTTCAAGACTTGGCGAACATCGCCCATTCCGTCGTCTTTGTCGGATAAGAACATACTAACCTCGGACAAGTCAAAGGTGTGAGCAATGGTCTTCGGCTTTGCCGCGACATGCAGGAATTCCGGTCGAGAAGTGTCCGGTAGTGTTGCGTTCTCAGCAAGACCGCCACCTTTCTCAAAAGATGCGCGCTCTGTGAGGATTCGCCATCCGCTTCGTTCCCATGGTTTCTTAGGTAGGATAGAAAAGGCATTGAATTCTTGATTCAATTGAGACCATACTTTGCGACCGTAGACTGCTTGGTAGGTTCCGGCTGTTGTTGACATCATTGGGCTGTCTGCCTTCAATATGTCGCCACTTGAGTAGGTGTAGCCTGTTTGAGCCGCACCACCGTAGTAGTATCTTTCCATGTCTTGAACTGTTCTTACATAATTTCGTGCCATATATTTCACTCTCCCTTCAATGCTTTGGAGGCAAGTCGGTGAACATCGTCCCACGACATATCTGCCATTTCCGTAGTATCGGGAACGGTAATTGCGGTAGATGAAGCACTCTTTGCGAGTGTTGTCCCATTACCGGATGAAACGCGACTGATTCGGTCGTCAAGTGCGACCACAGCCTTTTGCAATTCAAGAAGAGGGCGGCGAGCATCATAGGATTTTCGCGCCTTGTCGTTCTTTGCAATGCGTTGTTCTTTGGATAGGCGTTCTGCGAAGTATTCTCCGAGAGAGCCTTTGAATTGTTGTTCTGTGGTTGCCGCCTTATACACATCGTATGCGGCTTCAATATCTGCTTTGGAGACATTTTCGGGTAGAATGTATTCACTCTTAATGACATTCTTGTTACCGCTTGGTGCGCTACCGAAATCCATTTTAGGTCGCTTGCCGGAATCGTCTTCGCCAGCACCTTCAAGAGAACCTTGTCCGCGGTGGTCGTAGCCGGATTGTCCGGGTCCATATCCTTTGTTTACACTATCGAAATGTGCGCGAGCGTCAGCAACATCATGTCCACCGGACTTTGCTGTTCGTTCAAGCCAATTAAGGTAGTCAGTCGTTATCATATCATCGCCTTTTGCTGTCATGTCATCACCATACATCATGTCTTCGTCTTCGTCGTCTTCGTCATCGTCTCCGAGTCCGCCGAGGTCGAGTTTGGGTTTCTCCTTCTTAGGAGGGAAAGGGGAGTCTTCTTCGTCATCGTCGCCCATCATTGGCTTATCGTCGCCCATTGGGAATCCTTTGTCGGAGTCTTCGTCTTTCTTGTTACATTTAGGACAATCGCCACAATCACAATCTGCTTTGTCATTGTCTTCTTTGTCATCTTCATCATCCAATTTTTTGGATAGTCGCTCTAATACATTTTGTAATTCACTCATTGGGTCGGTCATAGTATCACCTGTGTCCTCCTTTAGAATACGAAATTGTGCTTCGGGGTTAATGCCCTTTTCACAAATCGTAACTTCATGGAGTTCCATACGACGGATTTCGCGGTAGTCGCCGCGGGTTGCATCGCTTTTGTTGACGCGCTCAAAGGCTTGACCGCCAATTGAGAACGACCGCAGGTTGCCCTTGCGGATTTCGGATGCAACTTCACGGGCTTTTTCAATATCGCCGCGTAGTTTAATGACTACAAACATTCCTGTGTCGTCAACTTCGGATTTCCAAATGCGCCCGTTGCTGTCAGTGTAAGTAGGAATGACTGTCCCAACTTGAATGTTGGAGTGCGCGAGTTGAACATTGCGAAAGTCTTCTGCTTTCATAAAACCACTAAACGCATCTTTCAATGCGCCGCGAGTGATAAGGTCGCCTTGTTTATCGACCATTTCGACCGAAGCATAGCCCGCTACTACCAAATCATCGCCATATCCCTTGAGAACAAGGGGGGCGTTGGTGGAGGGGGCGAGTATAGCCATTGAATCTCGTCACGGTTTTCTTCTATATCAAACGCGCGGTTTGGTTATAGTGATGTTGCCGCGATTGTCTGTCACGGCTTCTTCGCCCTCAGTAGTGCGAATACGAGTTGATTTTTTGTCTGTGGTCGCGGGTTTTTCTTTGTAGTCTCGCGCCGAAGGGTCGAAGTCCAAATTAGTGTCGTCAGTCATGTTGGTGGTTGGGCCGCGTGGAGATTCAACATCTGCCCCTGCATAATTTATTCCAAGCCCTTCAACACCTGTGGAGGTTATTTTTTCTTTTGATACGCGGTCCAGCATCAGTTCAGCCATTTCAAGACCGCGTTTGATAATCTCTTCTTCTTCGGGTAGAACCTCTTTGCGCTTCTTCGTGTGTCCTGCGGGTGCTTCGGGCTTTACTTCACCCTCTTTCTTTTTATTTTTGAGAAGGAAAGTCGCGAACGGAACCCAATGAGGGCGCATATCTTCGGACAACTTCATGAAGTATTCTTCGTTATTGCCCCATAGCGTCTTTTGAGGTTCAAGCATCCAACCACCTTCTTCTTCGTTAACTTTGTAAATGACTTCATCATCAAGACGAGGGAATATAATGTGGATAGAGCCTTTGTTGAGTCGAACTCTATGAGGTATCTTGGAGTCGCTTACCATCATTGATAATGTTTCAACACTGTCAGCGGCTTGAGGGTGAGCGTCGCGGTCGATACGAGCAGAACGGATTTTGTATGTTGGGTTCTCTTCACCACTTTGAGTAGAGCCTGTGCAGAATACAGTTGCGTATTCTCCTTTGTCATACCCTCTTGGTCCTTTCGCGCTTCCTACATCCATGTAATGTTCTCCATCCATCTCAACAGAACGCGCGCCGTAATTTTCGGGATTCATGATTGGGCCGACACCGATTCGATAATTCATACCTTTACGGTCAAGAATGATAATGTCGACTTTCTTTTCTTTGCTGAGTAAGACCCACTTTGGGTGGCGGATTTCTCCTCTCATGTATGTGGTTGAAGCATCTCGCAACAGAATATCACTTGAGGATTCTTCGCGCAACAAGTGAACTGCTTCTTCTAATCCCTCATCATCCGCGCGTTTGGTATTGTAGGGTTCGGGCATTTTGATATGAACCGACGATTCAAAGTGGGCGCGCAAATGACGCACTCTATCATTGGCGGGCATATTGTGGGTTTTCTCATCCGCGGCTTCAAGTAAATCTATGAAATATAAATTCTCTCCGTCTATGACGGCATGGACCACGAAGTCTTTGTCGTTAACTTTACCCATCTCATCGTGCATCTCTTCGGTCAGTTCGACCAATTTCATATCAGCGTTATGCGCTTTGACTTTCTTTCCTTTCTTTTGAACGATGATGGGTTCTCCTTGAGGAATATGCGAAGCGACCCAATCTCCACTAAACCCGCGAAGGTGTTTCAAGTCGCCGAGGTCGAAAATACGATGCATTGATTTTATAGGAACAGGGTTGCCGTCGGCTTTGAAAATGAGGGTATCGTCGGTCAAGTGGTCGAACACATCATCATCCATTAGTCTCAAATCCACGCCGGTTCCCGCATTCCCGAATATACCCGCGTAGTTGGCGTTGATATTTGAACCCGGCACACCCGATTCTTGAATAGATACCGGAGGGAATTGAGATTTGTTGTCCGCGCCTATGGTATAGGGGTTGAGATTTGGGTTGTAATCGCGAAGAGAATACGGGTCCATCGCCATAGTGTATTCCCTGCGGCTTCCGTGAAAGTCTGCATCGTTATGAGAATCAACAGCAAGTTTCCCTTGAGACAACTCCGGGGTCCGATAGGAGTTTGAGGGTCTTATGGCATGACCGTATTTCTTGTTCGATTCGCGACATGTTTCGATGGCAGGGTGTTGAACGGTGTCAATATCCATACCTCCTGTCGGTGTATCAGCCATTGAGTTAACTGCGTTTCTTTTAGGCGGTAATGCTACGGCATCCTGTTGTAATAAAGAAATAAACTTCTCCATGCGTTGAGATAGTTTGGATTTCCAATCATCGCCTTTTTTATTCAAAAGTGAAACTTGGTTGATATTCCCCGGAATACCATTCCCTGTTCCTTTTGTGTGTTTATACAATTGTCGGAATACCCTATCGAGGCTCCTCAACTCATTCGTCATACTGCGTGGTTTTAATTTATCAGTCATCACAGCCTCTCCTCCACTCATTAGTGAGTAGGTATCGTCAATCATGTTTTCGTGATGGTGTCCGCCACTCAATTTATCGTAGTTGTAAGGGTCTTTTGCTACATCTATGCGACTCTCATCTATCTCACCAAACCGTTGTATCATACCCATAGGTAATTCTCCCATTTTACTGGTTCCTTCTTCACCGTGTGGGATATAACGAGCGTGAAGCGCCTTTGTTATTTGCGCGGTTGATGGGTTTTTAGGTAGAGTCTTCAAAACCGAATCAATAATGTCTTTGACTACTTTTGAGTCGTCGACATTACCCCTACCTTGCTTAGTGGTGGTAGGCGGGTAATCGGTCTCTCCATTGACATACTTTTGAATCATAGCAAATATCGACTGCTCACCGTCGTCACCAAACCCTTTGATTGAGTTGCCCTCATTCCGGTCCCCGGTCCATGTTAATCTTGAAGCGGGGCGTGTGATATTAGACAATATAGAATCGCTACCTTTACCATAAATTAGTTCTTCTGCTTCTTTTTCGGACACGCCTTGTGATTTGAAATGGTCGCGAAGGATGTCGCTAACATTGCCCCTTGAGCCACCTTTCTTCATGCCCACCACCTCCCCATTTCTCAAGAAATTCTCTCTCTGTTGAGGATTGAGGTTGCGCGAAAACGACTCACACAGATGCGCAAACATTTTCGTATCGGCCCATGCTTGATTATTGAGTTGAGGTGTATGGTGCTGAAAGAGTTCGGGATTGGCAAACATCACTAATGGTCTCATAAATTGACTTACGGCTAACGATTGCTGGTGTTGGTCTCTCATATCTTTCAAATAGTTATCGCGCAACTCATTTTTTGTAATTGGAGGCACCTCACCGAGAACATCAGTAATAAGGTCGGATTGTTCTTGCGCTAAGCGCTCCATCAATTCTGCCTGTTCTGTATTCCCATCTATTCTCTCTTGGTTCATTTCACCCCTTAGTGCGTGCATTTTTCTTTGATAATAATGTAAAGGTGTAGAGTCAACGATGTATTGTTTCATCTCACCATCATCGTTTTTATAAAACCCTTGATTACCGTGAGAGATATTCTTTTTCTCGGCTTGGCGCTCCTGCCAAAGCAAGTCACCATATGACACATTGGCCGCGTTGTGGTGAAAAACTTCACCTTTGTTATTTGGACTTGTCAGCGCAAACATCAATTGATGTCTGTCTTCTATATTGTCTCTTAAAGGGGTTGGTAATTCAACCACTCTGCTCCTGTGTGCTTTATCGAAATCATCCTTATCGTAGATAGCGAGATTGTCGGGAGTGTCTTCACCGCTGATGAGTTCATTGTGATATATCCCCCCTGCGCGCTCACCCCTGCCTAATGGGTCGCGATGAGTAACCCTACTGATGTCGGCATACTCTTGTTTTTTGTTGTGTGCGTCATGGTCGTCTTCATTGTAGTTATCAATACCATGGTGGTTTTGAAACAATAAAGTGCGAGCAATCAAAAGTCGATTTTTCGATTCATTTTGGTCGACTACTGAGGAGTGAACATTTTCATTGTCACTATCTCTACTTCTTTTGTCTCTTGAGAAAGTGCCACCTTCTGTGTTTATTGCTTCGCGCTTACCACCTAATTTTTCTAATAGTAATTGTTGATGACGCATGGCTTTTATCGAGGCCATAGGAGATATGTGATTTTCGACTTTCATGTTTGTGTCATTGCGCATATTGGCTGAGTCATGGGCGGGGTTGCCGTATTCGCTTCCCATCAACATAGGCCCTATGATTGGGGACTGCCCTATGGTGTTCCCTGTTATGGGGTTTTCATAACCCCCAACATAATCTTCGGCACTCATATCACCCAATTGTTCGCGCATGTATTCTTCTTGAGTTCCTTCTTGCGGAACATCAATCTCTACCTGTGAGCCTTTCAAGTATTTGTCAATATAATACTCGTCATCTTCGGGCATGTTCGCGGCCTCCAAAGCATCTTTCAATTCTCGTAATTTAGCGCCCCCTGTTATGATATTATCATCACTGTTTCTTTGGAAAGCGTTTTGAAACCTTACGGGATTCAGCCTCCCACTACGGTTCCCCCTGTTAACTTCTCTCTTCGATGAAGGTAGCACTCTCTCTTCGGGAGTGTTTTCTTCGTCCTCAGCAAAAAATGTGTTGTCGGTAAAAAGTTGAGGGAATGCTTCTGCTAACAAATCTTGCCAATGCGACCAATCTTCTCCCATAGCACCTTCTAACCCTCCAAGCGCGTGAGTGTAAAAATACAACATAGTTTTTCCGACTTTGGGGTCCTCACCATAGGGGGAGAAATCGTCGTCTTTGAGTTTGAAGAGATATTTTGTATTGTTGTAGAACTCTCGATTTTGGACTTTACCACTCTTCTCTCCGTGGATGTTGGCAATTTTTTTCATCAGTCCTCGGAACTGTTCTTCGTTCAACTTCTCCTCAAAGTTTGGTAAGTCGTTAATGTCAATCTCTCCGAAAACATCGGATAGCGTAGAATTATTATTATGGGGTATCGTTGACAAAATATCATCGAAGTTCTCACCCGTCATAGGTAGCCCGCTTAGTATTGCGCGAGTGTCGTTATCTTTGTTTTTCTTACCGAGTCTTGCTAATTTATGATAAAGTGGTTTATTTGCAGTCATTGCCATCCTTTCTTTATTTTGAGCCTCTCTCCCTCCGACTAAAGAGTTGTGACCCGAAGTTGAGCCATTACCTGTATATATCGCGCGAAGAGCATTCGCGAAACCATGCGCATGGCGCGTAAGAAAACCTCTTGCGTTTTGACCCATAATTCGGTCGATGACTTTATCATTAAAATGGTGAGCCATTACTCCTTCTCCACTGTTGCCCGCACCATCCAAGAACCATTCACACACTTTCAGTTGGTCCTCGTAATCAAGTAATGGGATGCCTAAATACATAGCAAAAAAGCCTCCTTTGAATTGCTCATTTTGAGGGTCTTCTGTTAAATTTTTCAAAGTCTTAGTTGCTTGCTTTCGGTCCTCGGCGCGCTTAATACCATCGCTATCATACAAAGTGTTCCATACAAGACTGTTGGGAACCCCGCGAAGTTCCCATAATTTATGCTGAATCGCGTTTCTCTCGTAATTATCCTGTGGGTCTTCGTCAAATCTCTTGTTATACTCCTTAGTGTATTTTTCTATACATTGGTTGAACTGTGTCCTCCAAGAAGCGGCGTTAGCAGTATTACGCCACTTACCCATAGAATCGGGCTTGGATAATCTATCATGAACCCCCATATCACTCATCGTGAAATCCAACATTTCATAATTACGCGCGCCATCAGTTTCATGAAGAAATAGACTCGTCAAAAATTGTTGCAACATCGAAGGTGCGCCGGATGATGAGGCGCGCCCTTCATGAAACATATTTATATCGTGAACGGGGTGTGGTTGTTTCGCTTCATCGGCATCTGTGCCTTGTCGTGGTATTGTTTGCATTTGCCAGCCAAGGAATCTTTGCGTCAACACCCTTCTTCTTCGGATTTTGTCACCAGCCTCCTCTGCTGAATCTGTATCTTGAGGGGCTGTGGCGGCCCACATCTCAAAGTCGAATTTCTGTCTTGCTTTGTGAGGATGTCTCCGCGCGAGTGATTTAGATTTAACGCCCGACTCACTAAACATATGTGATTGGTCGCGAATACTACCATCGTATGTGTGTATTCTTGCTTTCGATATTAGGTATTCTTCAATATCAACAACGAAAGCAGGTATAGCATAACCGTGATTCTCTAAATTGTTCGCGCTGAACATTACATCTGCCGCTTCGTCAAGCGAAGGTAGACCATCAAAATACGATTTAAGGAATAAATCTATTGTGCGCGTATGATACTGAGTGGGGTTGTCTTTTGACACACATTCACCACCTCAGTAATAATCCGTAAGATTGTATGGACTTTCGGGGTTCTTATCCGACTTGTCACCTGCGTCGATTTCATGCGCGGATAGGGCATCGTCGTGAGATGAGTGTTGTAGAGAGTCCAAGTTGACTTCTTCTTTCTTGGGTTCAGTGCGCTTAACATCTTCGGTTTCGATGTTCTGTTGGTTGGTATGATAATAACCGGGTTTGACTTTCTCAACACCGCGAACACTTTCAAATCCATCAGCGTTCTTTGAGCCGAATTTTCCTTCGACCTTCTTAGCCTCTTTGAGAACAGCCTCTAAATCCGGTGCTATTTCTCCTGCTTCAACTTTTATTGGCTTCATTGGTCCACTCTCCTACCTTCTGCTTCTGCGGCTGTATTAGCCATTTCGTGAATAGCGTCCCATGACATACTGTGCCAATCTTCGTTTGTGTCCGGCATTGGTGTTCCCATTGCTTCGCTTCTTGAACCCGCGGCTTTGGAAATTACTTCATCTCGTCCGCCGCGCAATGGGTCTCCCCATACATCTTCGCTTGCGGGAGTGACTGCTTTGACAAAACCCGACTTACGAAGCATGGTTTGGGGATTAGATACTTGCTTGCGCACCATCCTCAATTCAGCGTCCATAGCCTCCATTTTACCAATGAGTGCTTTCATCAGCATCATAGCGTCTGCTTCTTCTACCAAGTTTCACACCTGCCCTTGCTTCTTGAAAACGCCACCGATTCTATCCGGTCCAATGTAACCCATTGGTCGTTCTCCTTTAGCAATGACATTCTCGATACTGTTGAAACGCATAACCGGAACGCCACCTGCGTATCGGTCGTTGACACCTTCGCTCTTGACTCGATGTTCTGCCTTGTAGATAGCAGTCACATCATCTGCGAGGTAATCGCTTGTTGTTTGAATACTTCGTAGAAACTGTTCTGCCGATACAAGGTCGTTATTTGTTAACGCGATTTTGAATTCTGCAACAGCAGTCTCCAACTTGCGCACCATAGGGTCCATCTTATTCAAAGAGTCGCTCATGAAATAGGCCATTACCACACAACCTTTGAAGGTATCGCATCAAAAGCCGCTTTCTTTGTTCTTACTTGTAGGGTCTCTCGCGGCGTCAACAGCGTCAAGTGCTTGTTCGGTAGGGGTCTTTTCCGCCCCGCGTTGATTCTTTTTTGTGGTTGGCGCGCCCTGCATATGAGTCTCGGATGATATAGGCGCAGGGCCGTTATCGCGCTGACCCGTTCCTTCACCAAGTCCTACCATTCCGCCCTTCTCCATCGTCATGATTTCTGCACCATTTCTTGCTCTCTCATCCGGTTGACCCGTCATTATTTGTCCGGGTGGTGGCGCTCCGCCTTGAGGTGGAAGCCCCCCGCCACCTTGAGGCATCATTGCACCGCCCATTGGAGGTGGAGGCATACCGCCACCCATAGGTGGAGGCATACCGCCGGGAGGTGGCATACCGCCGCCCGGAGGCATAGGAGGTGGCATACCGCCGCCTCCGCCCGCAGGTGGCTGTTGTTGAGGTTGAGGTGGTGGTTTCTTGTATGTAAAGCGAATATCGCCACCACCGTCTTCTGTAAGTTCTGCTTCAAATCCAAGTTGCATCATACGCTGAGCGATATTCACTTCTTGCTCATCGCGCTTGAGGCGTGTCACTTCGTCTTCTTCTTCATTAGGGTAAAGAGTGAGTTCCCATTCGTCAACACCCATCTCTTTCAACAAACGCGGGAATAGATTTTTTGCGTAGATTTTTTGTCCAAACTCAACAGCGCGATTAGTGACGAGAATTTGCATGCCTTCATTGTTGAGACCGCCGGACTTACCCGCATCCATCATGAATATGCTTGAAACGCCATAGAATGCGGCGATGCGCATACGAACTTCGTCGCGGATTTGGGAGTATTGCATCTCATCAAGGGTGTCCATGAAGCGAACAAACTCAACTTTACCGCGCCCCGAAGCCGATTCAATACCGATTTTGGGAATGTAGTGCGGGTCGCGTTCCATCTTCTCTTCTGCACCTTTCCAAAACGACGCTGTTGATTGAATGTTGTCTGTTGTGATAGCGAGAACACCGCGAGGGATTCTGCGTTTTTGATATGCGAGATAAATATAATTGTCCATCGCCGTAAGAGTTTGCGCTTGTCGCCACATTGTTGCCACAGGACTACGACCATACAACTTCGACGGGTTGAACTTGCTTGTGTGTAGAATCTCACCGTCAATGTAGTATTGTGTTTTACCCGAACCTGCCGTGTTGATGAAGTGAACATCTTGGAGAGGTAGGCCACATTTAGTCACATCACATTCATGATAATCACCATTGTGCGGGTATGTTTTGTCGCGATGAACAGGGCATAGTAGATAACGACCTCCACGCGCACCTCTCTTATCTGCGACAATTCGCATGAAGGTAGGGTCTCCGCGCATAATCTCTTTGATTCGGAAAAAGGATATTTCACCTGTGTCCGGGTCAATGAAGTATTCTTTGATGCATATTAGGAATGCGTCGTCAACAATATCCAAATCCCATTCAATTTCGCGCATAACATCCATGAACGATTGGTCCATGCTGTTTCTTTGGTCTAATAACCAGCGCGGATATAGAACTTGGTCTGCGTCGGGAGAATCAAATTCCTTCATACCGCATATTCGGCAACTGTCAACCGTGTCATGTTGGTATTCTTCATGACAGTTTGTGCATTTCTTATGAAACTTTTTTTGCCAATAATGCCCTCGACGAAACACTTCTTGACATAGTGTGTTGATAGTAGTTCTCAAAACCACCGATTCTTGAACAGTTGCATAAAGAGCAGGAATACTTACGCCTTGAACAAGAACAGGCTCTTGAATACCGCTTTTCCATAGCGGCATAATTGGTTCGGGAGTGGTCCGTCGCCGGAATGGTTTTGAGAGTGACGATAGGAACCTACCAACCAACCCCGCGTCATCATCAGCCATCAAATCAACCTCTCTATACGGTGAATGTCGTCCACGAGGCGGATAACTTCATTGTCCCGTTGTCCCCATGCAAGGACTTCATGCTCTTCAACCTTCCACTCTCGGAGTAATTTTTCTCGCTCTACGGGAACATCTTTCCAATTTTCCCACTTTACAACTCGGTATAACTCATCCCTTCGGGATTTGATAAGGTCACTTTTGCGACCTCGCATATTGAGAAGTTCTAACACCGCGTTTGCTTGGTTCTTCTTCATTTGAAGATGGGGGCCAATCCCTTTGAGTAATTTACGCAAGTCGTCCGCGCCATAGAATTGAAGTCTGTGTTGTGAGCGCGTGCTTGTCTTGTGAACCTTCAAATCGGTCTGTAAAACCCCACAATCTAATGCTTTGTATAGATTTTCACAATGGATTTTACCTCGACCTCCGGTAGCGACGAACCCTGCTCTCGGTTCTCCGCGCTTCGTAATGGTGATATAACCGTCAGCATCAAGGAAACCTGCGGCATACGCCCAAATGTCCTTGACTATAACTGCGTCATCGCGTATGATTCCGTAATTGGTTCCGATTTTTTCAATGTTGAATTCGATTCCGTGTGTCTTTAACAAGGATGCCATTTTGCGAATAGTAAGGTGCTTTGGAGAGCCGATGGAGTTGTAAATCTCATTTGATGATAGCGGCCCTCGTTCAGTTAATATCTGTGATGAGCGCGTAAGCCATATTGCTTCTTGCTTCTTAATGTCGTCAATAGGGTGAAGGGCCTTTTTCCATTGAGATTTAGCGTCCTTTCTCATTTGGCGAGAATCAACCCATAGTTTCAATTGGTCTTCGTTGAAATCGCCCTCGACTTGAGACAACTTAGTGATAACATCGTTTGCTTTTTCCCACATAGAACATGCTCTCCGTAGTGATATTTCATGAGTCTCTCCGTGTTTCCTTAGTGATTGTAAGTTTCTATCCGAAACCCCAAGAGCGCGTATGGACGACATGTGGTTGTCACTCCATGATAGAGATTTGAGAGTTGATTGGACTTCTTCGCGCTTAGCAATTCGGATAGCATCAATAGCGAGGTCAATATCACCTCTCATGTTTTTGCGCACGCGGCGAGCCATGCGTAAGTCTTTCACCATAGTCTCGGCATCTCTACCAAACATGGATTCAAACCAACCATTTTGGGGCATAGAGCGTTGCAGTTGTTCTTGCACTGTCTCTTGAATCTTCTTCTTATCATCCTGTTCTTTTTGAGGGTTGGGAACAGCGGCGGCAGGAACAGCGGTGGGTGCCGATAGTGACCCCTCTCCTTGTGATTGGGTAGGCGAGGCGTCTCCGATTTTAGGGGCGGCGATAGTTGCGCCAGCCTTTCTTAATATCGCATCAATCTCTTCATCCTTTAGGATTGAACCCGTCCACATTAACAATTCCACCTTTCGAGAGACGCGCCTTTTGGTGTCAATTTACCTTTTTTACTGGTCGCACCCTTCATACCGCCCATACGGGCGCAGAATGATTTACGACGCTTGGCTTTCTTTGAGCCGGGTTTGAGTTTGCTTGGTTTAGTAGTCACAGGAGGTTTAAGATTCGCGCCACTCTTACGCTTGGCGGCGGCTCGACCCTTTGCATTCAACCCACCTTTGGGGCTGTGCTTATTTGGGTTGTAGCCATGAAACGGTTTTTCCTTCTTTGCTTTCAGCATCTCAAATGCTATTTCGCCCGGTGTGCAACAGTCGCAGTATTGAATTGCTTTAACGCCCCAATCTTCACTCATTCAATCAACCCCAACATTAAATCATCAAGGTCTACCACGCGTTCGCGGAACTCAGTAGTTCCCCAATGCGCCAACGCAAGAGCGATTGCAAAGTCATCATGTCGCCCGATACTGTCCAACTTGCCCTTCTTTGACATCCCGAACATAAGTAGTTCCCGTTCTAATTCACTCATAAGGGTTCTTGAGTTCTCATCACCCCACGGCAACCTCAACTGCTCTCTCTCAAAACGCATAACCAACCCCATAAGAAGCGATTCTCGGCGTTGTCGTGTTGAAATAAAGGTCTTGATTGGCAAATCTGTGTCCGCGCGTAATTCAGTTGCGAACACTCGCTGAAAATTGTTCGCCTCAAGTTCGATAACATCGGGTGCAAACTTCGCGTTGAGTTTTTGAATCTCCATAATCTGTGTTCGGAAATCCATATTCTTTCTGCGAACTACATGAACCAACTCAAGTAGTTCGGGATTGGTGGATGGGCGACGGAGAACCACCATAACGGTATAGTCAGCCGACCTGTCCGATGAGATAGCAGGGTCCCAACCAACAAAGTATTGGTCGTCGGGGTCGCCCTCTGCGCGATTTATGATTCTAAGGTCGCTATCCTTTGCGGCTTGTAGAACAATTGAAGGGAATAGACTGCTCATGTCGTCCATAGGCTCACACAGGTATTCACGAGCAAACGCAATAGCGGGCATGTCGTTTCTGCGCGCATCAAGTGATTCTAAATCCCACCGTTCCGGCCAAAGCGCAACACCCTTCGCGTTGATAGCAGGGTATGTCTCAACAAGGTAGCCATCGCGCTCTTCTAATTCTGTGTAAAGGTCAGTTGGGGTGAACGGTGTTCCGACAATCATCAGTTTTGATGTGTGGTGGAGTGTAGGAACAAGAACCTCATAGAACCAACTCGCGACTCTTTGCAATTCTGTATCTGTGGTCCCCCACAGAATATCGTCGCATAGGATAAGGTCGGGGTGAATACCACGAATAGCACCACCTACGGATTTTGCACTGATGTTTGAGCCGTTGGCGAACCCAAAGAATGTCTTCGACCACGAATCGGCTTTCTTCATGCGCGCCATAAAGGGTATTCCGTCTATGAGGTCATTGAGTGTGCGCATATGGTGAATAGATTGATGTAGACTGTGGCTGATAAGAACCGCTTTACATTTTGGATTGAACGCGACTTTCCATAGAAGATAACACAGGAACAGGGTTGACTTTCCGTGGTCCCGCGCCGCTTTTACACAGTATCGTCGTTGTGATTCAAGATTATCAAACCACTTTTCATGGTGGTGAGATAGTTGAAAGCCGAGAATGTCTTCAAAGAAGAACTTGAAATCGCGCTTTGCGACCTCATAGTCAATCTCTTCAACAGTGTCAAGGCTCAAGCCCTCCATGTCTATCTACCCTTCAACAGTGTCAAATAGTCCCACGCAGAATCTATTGCGTCGGACGAAGAAATCAATTCACTACTGTCAAATTTTGACTCCTCCTCCTCCTCTTCCTCTTCCTCCTCCTCCTTCTTCTTTGCCGCCAGTGATGGGTCCGGCAGTTCTTTTTCATCCAATGCTACATCATCATCCAATGCTTCATCATCGTCCGGCAGTTCTTCTTCATCCAATGCTTCATCATCGTCCAAGTCCAAATCTATTGGATTACGGGCCGAATTGTCCGCCGTCGACTTCTCCGCCGCACTTGCCGCTACACCCGAACGCCTGTCTGCCCCCTCTCTTTCATCTGCGGCCACGACGCCCGCCGCGACCTTTTTTTGGTCCGCGGCGTCTAATTGTTTGAATTGGTCCATTGTAAATCCTGCTCCCACTAAAACTTCTTCAAATCTCTCCGGGGTTATTCTAGTCCCTCTACCTAAAGACCTAAGCGCTTGCGCGCTTGTTCTTTCCGATGTGGGTGAATACCCCTCCTCCTCTTTCCTATTACTTAAATCACCATACAACCTATTCGACTTGTTGCTGGTCCTTGTATATCCTAATTCGTTACCGAATCCCTTTCTCTTCGACTTATAGTCCTCCTCTTCACCTTCAACTTTTGTTGGTTCTTGTCCCTCTTCACCGGGCATTTTGGTTTCCGGTTCATCCAATGCTGGTTCATCCGGTCCATCCGGTGCTGGTTCATCGGGGGTTCCATCATTCATGGCATCGGGGGATTGATTCATCTCCGATTCGTTTTGTTTAACAGCCGCTACATCTGCCGAGTTTGGTGGTTGTTCTCCATCTGCCGGGTTTTCTATTGCTGGCTCATCTAATTTCGGGTTGTCTAATTCGTTAGGGTAAGGGGCTTCGGATGAAAGTGCGTCGGGATTGTTTTTTCTCCATTGCGCATTTGCTATGTCTCTCATTCGTCGACCATAATTTCGACTTTTCTCTTCGCTATCTATTATCGCTGTCGTTCCTTTCTGTTTCCCGTCGGCAGTTCCCTCTATGAGTCGCGTGGCCTTGTTGTGTAATGCTTGTTCTTTTGGAGTAAGTGGCCTATTGAGTGAATTCAAACGAGACAATACCTGTCTTTGAGCAAGGTCTGTCTTAGCGGCGGCTTTTTGGTTTCGCCCATCCGCGAACTGCCCCACCTTCGCCCCGATTGCACGAACCGGATGGCGCACTGTATCTGCAAGAACGCCATATCTCTCTTTCATCGACTTTGGTGATGGCGCGTTTAAGGGATTTTTACCTTGCGAATATGCACCGCCACTCAGCATATTTCTTGCTCCTGCTACTGCCGCCCTTACAGGTTGCCCTGCTTGCATACGCTCTTGACCTGTCGGCTGAGGATTTTGAAATCCTGCGGCTCGTTGACCGTCCATTCGCGTATTCATATCAGTTGCTTGCAGTTGAGAATTTTGGGTTTGTTGGCCCGCTATTGCTTGACTCATAGGGTTGGCTTTGAGCAAAACATCGGGATGAGTGTCAAGCGCGGAGGCTACTGCCTTGATGAGAGGCATGTTGGTATTGTCCTCAACGCCCCAAATGACATAATTCATTTCAGTCAAAGTATGACCTTTTGAAATCATAAAGTCGTAAGTTCCGAAAACGCTACCGCTTTTGATAATGTGTGAGTTCCATTCAATTTCTGTTTCTATATTCATACTAATGCCTCCAAACATGACGCCTTGATAATGTTAACCACATCACGCCCTACTTGAAAATGTTCCGCTAACTTTGTCCAATCCCCGATGCTCACCGCAATCGCGCGAACATCGGTGGTTTCGAGATTAAGTTGCTTTGCTAAAACCCTCATGTCCTTTCCGTTATGAGGGTTGAGATTGTTATATTGGACAGACTTCATAATGCTCGCGTCATCCCATGTATCATGCATTTGAACGCGTTCCATGATTGTCGCAATCGCGCCCATAGGGTCGTCGTATGATGTTATGACATCGTTTTGGTTGCGCGTAGCAACTGTTCCTTCGGGTCCGAATGGGTCTGTTGGTGAAGGTTCTTGAGTCCCCGGCATAGCCAAAGGTGGGCCTCCACCGATACCTGCGGGTGGTAGTTGCCCTGTCATTGGGTCAACGCCTCCCACGCTGATATGTTCGGGGAGTGTGTCGTTAAGGTGTCCTAAATCGTCACTAAATCGACCATGCATTTGGTGATGCTCCTCGGCAATACCCATATTGCTCAAATCAATTTGCTTTCCCCCTTTACTGTTCGCGTAAGAGTTCCAACCATCAAAGACTGCGCGAGAAGGTGATTGGTTGCCGGTAGCGGGTCCAATATCGACTCCCAACTCTTCTGCTGTTTTCAGTGTAGCCAAAATACGCTTAGCCGCGTCTGTTCTACCTCTATCTGCACCACCAACTCTCCCGTCGAAATGACTCTTGTGTTTATGATACATATTAGCAACTGACTTGTCTTTATTTGGACCGTCAATACCAACATATTGCTGTATTGTTTGAACGATGTTATTGAGTTGAGTGGCTGAACCCTTTTTACCGCGCCCCAAAATTAACTGAGCCGCAGGTGCGCGTGCCATCATCGCCGCCATTCGCGGTCGAACTCCTTCTTGTATCAAAGCGTTAATGACTGCGTGTGGAGGTCGGCCTTTCGATGTAGAGACGAAAAACGCGCCGGGTAGCGAAGCGATAATATCAGCAGGTTTAATTTGACCGTATTGAGCCTCTGCATTGTATTTCTGTTGTCCGTATTCGGGATAATGAGCGTTGTCTTTTCTGTCGGGTGCTTTGTGATTGCTTGTGTATCGCTCCAATAAACTGTTCATTTTAACCGAACCGTCGGCCATTCTTTCGGGTGCGCGAACAATTTGTTGAGGTTCAAGCACATTCTGTCTTGCTCCTAAATCGCTATCAACACCCATACTGTTTATGTTTTTACGAAACTCCTTCTCAAAATGAAACGCGGCGGATTCAAGAAAGCGACCTATGGTTGGATGCGCTACACTGTTGAAATGAAGATTGATTAGTTTTCCGTTCTCGTCGCGAGTTTTTCTATTAGCGGTAGGAACTCGTCGCGACTCGTGAGCGCCGTAGTGATTGTTTCTGTAATCGCTATGTAGTCGACCATCATTGCCGAACGGAATAGGCACAGTATGGAAATCATCACCATTGTTCCTTTTATTCTTGTTGAAATCCATAGCGGACTTATTCATTATATTCTTCGCTTCTCGTAGTGCAAGATTGCCCGGAAACATCCGCCTTAATTTTTTATTCTCGGAAAGATACCTCGCCGCGGCCTCCATAGGCCAATGACGCATGTTATCGGGTATCTCTTTATGCGGTTTGCCGGTTTGGTGGTCGATATGAAAGTGTGACATCTCTTTATGCGGTGAATGAGGTGGAGGAAACGACATCGGAACCATTTTTCCGTCTGCCCCGCGTTTATAGACACCCTTACCCTTTAGGATGGTGTCATCAAACTCATCCATCACAACCCACCCCTGCGAGTATAGAGTCCATAAGCATGCGCACCCCACATTGTAGGGTCATCATCCGGGTCTGTCTCCGTAGCACCTGTTGGTGCTGATGTTTGTCGCGGTCCTGCGTTGGGTGTTGGACCATCCGGGGCAGGGTCGAGCGATGCATCCATTTTATTCGTCAAATTACGCAATAATTTCTCAAGTTTTTGCACCATTCGGCGATAATCTTGCTTGTCGCGAATACTCATCCCTTTAGCGAGTAAAGGTGCGAACATAGAAGCCCCGCCGGATGCCAAATCGTGTGCTTTAGAGTGTTCCGCACCCATTGGGGTATCGGGTTTTCTTGGAGCGCTAATCTTCTTTGGCCCCATAGTAGCGTCTCGATGCTCACTTGCGCCTCTTGGGGCATGAGCAATACGAGAATCGGCCCTTACGGTCGGAATCGAAGGCGTAATTCGTTGAGTAGGTTGTGTTGCGGCCATATCCGCCCTTTGAGACTCCGCTTCGCGACCACGGGGGTCGGAATAAGAGGTTTTTGGCCTACTGCGGCCCGAAAACAGCGATAAATAGTTAGGTCGGGTCTGTGTTTGTGAACTGTATTGAATAGACGGACGACTTGCGCGCTGAGAAGCCATAACTCCGGTATATGAACCGGGATTTTGACCTGTATCGACTCTTAGAGGGTTCCCTGCTCGCTTTTTGCGGGTCCTCTTCATAGATTCTATGATTTTGGTCTTCTCTTTCTTACCCTTACGCCCTTTTTCAGCGCGCTGTCGTGCGCGAACTGTGTCAATGGTAGTAGTTTTCTTTGGTTTTGACCTGTCGAATTTGGGTTCGTCTTTTTTTTTAATAGCATCAAACGCGATGTCCATTGGTTCGCCGGTCATAACACCCATACCCAAGCCATTTCCTTGCGGATTTGCACCATCTACGGCATCTGCTTGACCTATTTGACCTACTTGCCCCGCTTCTTCGGTAGGTCGTTCCTCATCTTCTGTGTTCTGCTGAGGGATGTTTATTTTCAAATGTTGAATACCTTGTAGTATCTTAGCGCGTTTTTCTTGCTCTCGTTGCTTTTTTGCTTCGTGTATAGACCTCTCATCGGAGTCTTCGCGGCCTACTGAGGAGTCTTCTTGTATCTCCTCCGCGCTTTCACGAGGGTTGAACCTCAAGCCGGATGTGCTACCACGCTCGCCGCCCATTAAACATCACCATTACGCTCGGCTTCAAAAGACCTTTGTTCAGTCAATCGCCTTCACCCATGAGTTTTGTTCTTAATTTGCGCCAAACTTCGGGTGATTCTTTCGCTAATTCAACCTTGAGAATGTTGATGGTTTGAGCATTGATGTTTTCCGTCACACTACCTGCCGCGCGGTCTTGTATCTTCATCATCATATGGACAGTATCGCGAACTTCTTTATGAAGCGATACGATGTTTCGCACATACAGAGGGTCATTCCTGTCAGCATCGTCGAGAAAATGAGACAATTCACCATTCAGTCGAGACAAATTCCCGCGTATAGACTCCATCTCATTACCTGCTGATATAGCAATAATATCCGCCGCGCCTTTTTGAACAATAGGTTTCAAGTGGTGTTTTAAGTGATGATACACGCTTGATTCGGGCATGTCTCCGATGTCTTGAGAAATCTGCTCTGTTGACATTGAGCCATTGTAGTAAGCATGCTCAAGGGATTCGCGTTTGAGAGATGTGCAAAATAGGCACTCGCTGTTTGAAGCCAAATGGTATTCACCCATGTGGTTGCGAAAATGCCTATCGGATGTCCCTTCGCGCCAATTCTTATCCTTATCCAATTGCTTCGCTATGACGATACCATCAGTCATGAGTTGCTCTAAATCATCCCGTCCTTCGTCTTGGCATAAAGGGCAAGATGCTCTCGTAACTCGGTCGGCCACAATTGAACGCAGAACGAAACACTTGAAAACCATTCCGATATGGAACGGTTATGCGCCCCTTCAAAAAAACTCCCCGGATTATAGGCGTCCCCCTCAATAAAACAGCCGCAATCAGCCTTGGTAGAGGCGTGAGAGACTCTTTACTCAATAATAAAGTGAATGACGCGGAAAAAAACAGAAGATTAGAGATTTGTCACACTTGTGAACACTTTAGTGCGCCAAGATGCACCCTATGTGGGTGTTTCGTGAACTTCAAGACCACTTTGTCGTCAAGCCAATGCCCTGTTGGGAAATGGTTAATCCCCGTGAGCGAACTTGCGGTAAACGACTCCGGTGAAAGTGAAGCAAAAGAATAGCGCGCCAAGTAAGTAAGTTAGACTTGTTTGGTTCATATCCTGCCCGCTAAACACGATGATGACAAAACATCCGAGTGTTAGGCTGATAAGTTGAACCATAATCATATCAACGATTACAGACTTGCGTAAATTGCTAAAGTCACTAACGGCATTGTAAAAACTACCCGTCCAATCTCCACTCTGCATATCATCGTCCTCCTGTTGCCATACCGCGCACCAGCGAACCAATACCGCCACCTACGCTTTGAATCATACCGGGGTCGGCCAACGCACCATCCAACATGTTTTGCATACTGCCTTGATTAGCCATAGCGACCATTTGTTGAATCTGCATAGACTGTTGCTGAACAACATTCGATGCTGAATTTTGTAATTGACTCATGTTCATAGCCACGCTGTCAGCAGTTGGCATTCCTTGAACCGCGCTAAAATCAAACTTCATACTATCTCCATCTTCTTTGATGGTGCAATTAGCAAGCATTTGGTTTACCGATACCGCTACGATACTGCTTATCAGTGAAATAATGGTTTCAAGGTTCTTATCAGTGGCAATCCAACGGTCAATTGCTGGATTGGTCGAAATAAGCGCTGAGATAATCTCCATTTCGGTTGGAGGGGGTTGATATTGCTGTTGTCCCCACGGATTCTGTTGCTGTTGAAATTGTTGTTGTTGCACACCACCAAAGCCACCCTGCATTGGCATTTGTTGCTGTCCTCCGGCTAATCCAAGATTCATAGCACTTGTTTGAGTTTGGGGTTGATTGTTGTTAAACGGCCACACCATGTTACCACCTCACGCGCCGCCCTCATTTGATTGTTGCGGAAGAGGAGTAGGTTGCGCTACACTCTGCATTTGCTGTTGCATTTGGTTCATAGCAAGAGCCTCATACAGTAATCTGTTATTCTGCCCGCCTTGAAATTGCTTCATATCAAAAATAATCATTGTTATCTCATTAGAACCCGTAGCGGCATTGTTCATGTGGACAATTGGTATGTTGTCGCGCTCTAACATTGCGAAAAACGGCTGATAATGAGACAATTGGGGAGGAGTGTTGTCTTTTTTCTTCATTGTGTTAATTGGAACCGCGACTATGGAGACACCTTTCTTCAATTTCGCTTTGAGAGTGCCACCTTTAGATTCCTGCTCTGCTTCTTCTTCGCGTTCCCACTTTGTAAGCATGTGATAGAGGTGCATATGTTCGGGACAGTAGGTGCCGCGCATGTTGCGACCGCTTGTGACATTCTCTTTTGCGACGAAGCCTTGAGGTTCATTCGACACAGGGTTATGCCAGTACAACTGCCAAAGTGTTTTTCCTGCCTCTTCGTCTGCTATTTGGTCGTATATGTTACCTGCTAAGCGAATAAGATTCTCAACATCGCATCCGTCAATACAACATCGCATTGTGTTGGTATTATATCGGTATTTTCCGCCAAACCACCATCTGCGAGGCGAGGCGATGTGTCTTTTTGTTGGTTTTAGCAATCTATATGCCTGTTTGATGTCTTGTCGTCGCGCTTTGATTGGATTTGAGTGCCGCGAAGGGTAAAAATTGACTTGTGGCACTTCAACAACGCCCGATTGCTGTTGCATTGCGGCTTGCGCCGCCGCTTGTTGTTGTATTTGCGCTAAAGGCATGTTTGTCTGTGCGGCGAGCCGCAATAAGTCCGATTGTGTTTGATTTCCGAGCATTTTATCACCAATTTAACATTTCAAGTAGCGTTTTTTCTACATTCCAGCCTATATTTGTAGCCATCATAGATACGCGGCAAGGCAATCCCGCTTTTTGTAAGCGACGCATAGCAGGTCTATGAACATCGAAGACTTTGTGTTCGCGAAGTCTGTTGGATTGCCAAAGTATGTTTGCTTTATCATCCCACCACTCGTCCGCTTTGTTTGCGATAATCCATATTTGCTTAGGTGCGTATCTTTTACCCTTCAATCTCGTCTTGAGACTGCGATATTTCCACCTGCGCTCAATGAGCGCGTCCACAAGGAACTCCAATCCACCCACGACATCAATAACTTGAGAGCCATTACCTTCTAATGCGCGAGTATCAGTCATGAAGATGACGATTTCTACTTGTCTTTCGACCATATCGTCGAGCCAAAGGTTCCAAAAACGCTGTTGTCCGCCAATATCCGCTGAATGAACAACTCTTTTCTCCCCCTGCCATCGAATACGCTTTCTTGTAGCCCTCGGTAGCACATGGCCTCCGTGTATCAACCGCTTCGCGTGCATAGTTCGCTCTTCAATAGGTTCCATCTCGCCCGGAGTGCGCATAAACTCATCAAGTGTGGTTTTTCCTACCATTGTTGGTCCATATACCCCAATTCGTCGCGGTTTGAGATAGCGGTATGCTTCTCGTCCATACACAACAGCACCCATAAGCGCGCTACCGGCTAATGTCGCAACCATATCAACTAACCCAACCTACAACCTTATCTTTGGCCCACTGAACGGTGTTTTCCCAAACACTAAAGTCTGTTCCGTATTCAAACCATGACACAGCCAATCCTGTGGCGAAAGCGAGTATAATTCCGAATGCCAATCCCTTTCCGCGCTCATAGTAGTTATCAAGTGTGTTTTGAGTGTGTAGCGCGCGCAATGTTGCCTCTGTTGCATCATCGGCGGGGGTTTTGAACAACCAACCCATGAAGTTTCACTCCTTCTTAGCAAATGTCCCGTCACTCTTTCTTGTTTTATTTGTTCCAAGAGGCATTGGCTTTTTCTCTGTTGCAGAGTGCGTGGGAATCCCTGCGGCTTCTTCTGCGGCTTCTTGCATCTCTTGTTGTAAAGCCAAGTATTGAACCACTTCGGGGTCTTGTTCAAGTTGGTCTAATTGGTGAGAGAACATAACTTCTTGTTTCTTCATCTCAATCTCCATTTGCTTCTGTGCAAACCCCATCTGTTGCTTTTGCATTTGGCGCGACATATTTTTCTGCATGTTGGCGATGCTTGCTTTTTGGTCCATTGAGTCTTGAGCAAGCATTTTCCAAAGAAAATACGCCATACCTTGTAGAGTAAACGCGCCCATTGTGTATGTAATTGCATTCGTTCGCACACTTTCGTGGTCTACAAGCCATAATTCAGCATCGAAGACGGCAATAGCCGCCCCAACTAAAATTGATACGAATGAAATGAGTCCAAGTATTCGTAATTCGTCTGTGTTTTGGGGGTTATTCGACGCTTGCATGGTGTTGCCTCAAGTCGGATGGTGAAGCGCGGATTAAATAAAGGTAATCCATTCACCCTTTTCCGGTATTCCTGTTTCCGACCGGGACTAATAATGAATATAACCTATTACTATTACAGGACAGGAACAGGAAAACAGGAATCACACTTGTTGCGCTTGTTGTTGTGCAAACTGAGCAAGTCGTTGTTGCATGGTTGCCTGTTCCTCTACCGGAGGTGGATTCACCAACTTAGAGTTATCATCATACTCTATCAGCGAAGATTGACCCTCCGGTGGTGGATTTACGAGGTCGCCTTGCTCATTGCGCTCGTGTAAGAATGAATTATCGCCCCTTAATGCATGTGCCACCGGAGGAGCCGGAGTGTTGTCGCGATGCAACGGAGTCTCAGTGATTGCGTTGTATGAGGCTTCTTTTGCGTGTGGTGATTCGTGCGCATCATCACCAACTAATTCGGGCGATAATCTTCGTTGTGGTCTTTGTCGTTGTTCTTCATACTCGCGCTTTTGCGCCTCTCTTTCCTTTTCTTGGTTGTAGTGGAGTTGCTGTGCGTGGTTGTAGTCTTGCATAGCAGTTATTTCATACGAAGTCCAAGTTGGATGCATTGCTTGTATGTGAGATAGAGTGCCTTTCGCTTCGGTGAAAAGTTCGGGTTTGGTCTTCTGTAAAGAACCTAAATCCTCTAATTCGACGCCGTTGCTATGAGCAATCTTTTGTAATTCCTGCTCTAAGAAGAAGTTCGGGTAGTGATACATGTCGTAAAACTTGTTGGCCGCGCCAACAATCTTCCGAGCCTTTTCATTACTCATACCTGTATCATTCGCTGTCTTTTCTCGGATTTCCATGTACTTTTTCATCATATCCAAAATACTCTTTGTCTGCGGCGCTTGGTCTTCAACACTACCTTCTCTGTTTTCAATACCAAGCCCACCCATCGAGACAGGCTCATACTTAAACTCAGCATCCATGACGCGCTTTTGGTAGTAGTCATCGAACCCATATCGCGTTAATTCTGCTGGCATTTTTGTTACGCCGCCTCTATCAGCAACATTACCATCTTCATCGGTGTAGCCTTCATTCACTTCTTCTCGCTCGTCACGAGTTTTAATATGGTATAGTTCGCGCGGAGAGTCGTCTAAATCAACAGGTCTGCCTTTACTGTCGCATATCAAATCGTTTATGTTCTTTTCCAACATACTTTGCTCTTTCTTGTCGGGTAGAATGTGTCCCATCTTCTTGAACTCTTCAAGTGTCATAGGGTTCCCATCGTCGCCAAGACACAGACCATAATTACTTGAAGTCCCGACATTGTTCTGTCGGAAAAACTCTTTAGTTGCGCGCAGTTTGGCAGTAGAGACCCATTCATCCCTTGCCTTTTTCTTAATATCATCATGAACTCTTGTGTGCAACGGGTCGCCTTTAACCCACTCGTCACCTTTCTTTGTGTATGGGGCTAACCATTTTCGAGCATTTGAGGTGTGATGTTCAAGAGAAGGATGAAACATATTACCATCCCTTAAATTATGTATCAAGTCGTCATCGTCTGTCATCAGCCCAAGTTCTTTTTTGAGGGCGAGATACTCTCTGTTCGGAGGTAAAGTCGAACCTACACTTTTGTTGAATGGACTCTCGTTTCTTGAGATTACACCATCCATATCTCCGAGGAAATCTGTCATTTCTTTCTCTTCTTGTTTTTTAGTATTGGCCCAATTACTACCCACAGTGTTGAACGCGCGAGCAATAAGGCTTCTATCACCATCTCTGTCGGAAAAGAAGTTTCTAACTATATTTGGTGTCTTTTGAATAACTGCTTCGCGTTCGTTTTGAAAATGGTTAATTTGGTCGTACTCATCATCTGTGAGCATTCGGCCTTTGTGGTGGGTGAGGTGGGGGAAACGGTAAGTGCGCTTGATGGGGTCGCCATCTTTGTTTCTTCCGTGGAGAAATGGGCTGTAAATGTTGCTTTTTTGCTTTTTCTTTTGCGCATCGGTCATTTCGTCAAACCCTTCGATAGCGTTTCCTGCAAGAAGCATTCTGTGATTTGTATGCACTTTATCATGCATACTGTTATGAATAAGTTTTTCAATTTGCCGCATAGTGCTATGACCCGCCGATTGATAGTCTCCGAATGCTGAATAATCCATATTCTTAACATCATCAGCAAGAGTTTTAATTTTTGAAATGAGTGCTGATTTTTCTTCACCCTTCTCGTTTTTTAATTCACCGTTCTCGACCATATATCTCGCTTTGTCGACAAGTTTATCTAAATGAATTCCCAATGCCTTCTTTCCGCTTGATTGTAACAAATCCCCCAATGTTGCACCGCGCATAGCGCGAGAGCCATAGTCGGTTAAGTTTCTTTGGTTCGGACGCGCCTTTCTTTTTGCGGCTTCATCTTCGGGGGATGTTCCGTTTATATGAGCGTTCACCACATCGGCGTGTCGGCGTTGGTCGAACAAACGATTCGCTCGGTGCGCTTCGTCAACTTCTTGGGGTGTCGCGATATTAGGGAATTGGTTTTCTTTCAACGACGATAAGAGCATAGCAATAGGTTCAATAGGATTAGTGGAGAGCATACTTGCCAAATCTGCCTCGGTCTTATAACCACCCGTTTTGGATTGACGCGCTTTTTCCATAGACATCAATTGTTGCAAATCTTCGGGTCTCATGTTCGCGCTTGAAGGTGTTTTGTGTGGGTGTTGCTGAATTTGTCCCTTGAGGTATTTATCACCTCTCATGACTTCTCCGTCACCCAAACAGTGACTACATATTCCGTCGGACAACTTACCACCAGCCTCGCCAACTTGCGGGTGGTGATGTTCACAGTCGGGACATGCGAGAAGGTTATGGTCCATGTGGGGGACATCTGCTCCGCTTCTACTGTCGTTAAAATTATCAAATGAATCGTAGCCAGCAGGTCGCGCGTGCTTGAGGATAAACTGAGACATTTCGGGACTGTCAATACTCGCACCTTTCAGTTTGTCGTGATGCGCTTTCGCGTATGTTACAAACTCATCCATCGAAACTTCTGTGTTGCCAGCGCATGTCCCGCAACGAGACGGACCGCCTGTTTTGTTGGTGAAGTTCACTTTGTTGACATCCGTGTATGCTTGATTCTTCTTAGCGAGTTCTTTCTCGGTGAAGTAGCCTTTATCTTTAGCCACATTTTTGGCTTCATTCTCCATCATTGAATCCCAATCACCATCATGTTCAGTAGCGCGCTTGTCATTATACCTGTCGCGGAGCATTTCTTTGTCCGAGTCTGTGAGTGCTATTCCCTTTTGCTTCAACAAAGCAATTGCTTCATCATAACTCGTAGGAGACGGTATGTGATACGCACCCATACTGTAATCGAGGGCTGAACCTGCGGTCTCTCCCATTCTGCCTCGTAGTCCTCCTTTCATATTATCTTCTAATGTGTCTTGAAAGTCTTCTCCAACTGATAATGTGCCTGTTTCCGATTTTTGGTTGACTTTGAAACGCTTGCGTGTGTTCAATCCTCGGTCATCCATAAAGACACTACTGTGTAGTTCGTCGAGTTTCCTCTCTTTCTCTTCGGGGGTTCCTTTGAATCGCGCCAACTCTTCAATCTGTGGATGTAGCGAAGAAAGAGTTCCTACATTCGCGTTATCGAAATCAAAGAGTTTATTCTTTTCCGCAGTTTTTAAATTGAGTTCATACGCTATTTTGTCCTTCTCCATCTTGAAATAGGCGTTGCTTAAATTTGTCCATGACGGCTTCTCGTTCTTCTTAGATTTTGGTAAAATAGATGTGAGCCAATTATCGACTTGACCCTTACCTTTGTTCTCTCCTTTCGTATCAGCGCTCATCCTATTTGATGACAAAGTGTTTTCGGCCATCGCCCTTATCTCTTTCTGTCGCTCCTCCAATTTAACCCTTGAACTTTCTTGAAGTTCGGTTCGGTCTGCTCGTCTAATTCCCAAAATGGGTTTCAGTATTTTTTGGTTTTCGATATACTGGTCTATTTTGAACTCTCTAAATTTATCACGCATCTCGTTGTAGCCAAAATACTTTTTCCCTTCTCTACCTTCGACTCTTGACTCTTTAGTATGTCCATACATGAATCCATCGAGTTGTTTCTTCGCCTTCGTTATTTGCTTCAAGCCGGATGCGGAGAGCAGTCTTTTTGCGTAAGCGGTTTTTTGGCCGCGAGATATTTCACCACCCTCATCAAATGGTGTTGGGGGTGCGACCTTACCTGCTGTCTTGCGGTAAATCTTCAACGCACCAGCAAGGTCTTTTCTTTGTTGGACTGTTCGGTCATGCGATGTTTGTTTTTCGCTTGCGACTGAATCGCTCGGATAATAGTGTCGGTAGAACTCTTGTCCGGCAGGGTCATTCTCTATATCGCGCGCAATACCCCGTGGGTTTGTCCGAGATACTCTCATACCCAACCCAAATGTCTTTTGGATTTTTTCTCCCACCTCGCGCCGTCTCTTTGAAAGTTCTCTGCCGACCATATTTTTCGCGGACCAATTATCCATCGAGTCAATGATGTTGTAAGCCTTGTCCCAACCATCCTCGTCATTGCCAAAGTTCATCAAGGCATGATAAACCGACATTAAATTAGTATCACCGGGTGGCCCGATTCTTTCTACACCGTCAAGATTAGGCACTTCTTCTAATCCATAACTGTAAGGTGAAGTCATGTTGCTTTTACCACCACCCTTTTTGTCACCAACATTTGTAGTGCGCGAAGGAGAGCCAACACACCCTACGCAGGTTTGCTTTTCGTCATCATCCTCGGACTCGCTATTGATGTATTCTGTTTGGTTCATGGTTTTTCCATGGTGTAGTTCGTTCTCGATGGATTCATCTTTTCTTCTAATGAGATTGTTGAGAATCCTACCAGCGGTTGCGCCACTGTATTTACCTCCGGCCATACCCATTTGCTTCACAAGAACTCCCATCGCGGTTCGGACAGAATCTTTAGACACTTCACTTTGGTTTGAACCCATAGTGCTTGCGGCCATTTTGATATAATCCTCGGTGCTAAAGCCCGATTCTCTAATACCGTCGCGCAAATGCCGGTTCTTACCTAATTGAGTGGACCACCATTCTTTAGTGATACCCGCGGCGTGAAACGATGAAATTTTATCTCTCTCGTCATCAGTCAACGGAGACGCGGCGGATGGTATTTTGAACAATAATCCTAAATCTTCTTCATTAGCAATCTCAGTTGCTTGGTCGGAATTTTCAAGTTTTGTCTTCGCCGACCGAAGCACTCCCGCGACACCAACCATCATGTTGAAAGCGTGGTCGAGTTTCTTTCTTCGCCCCTCTTCGTCAAGTTTGTTACCGTCAGCGTCGGCATACAGATAATGACCTTTTTCGACTTCGGGTAGTTCGGGGTTTGAATCTTCGCCGCGGCTGAGATATTCTTTAAGTCCATCCCCTCCTTGTATGATAGCGTTTCCATAGGCCATATTGTATTCTTCTTCGCTTATCACTCCGTTCATCCATTGACTCTTTTTATGTTTGACATATTCAGCAGTCTCTTCATATCTTCGCGCTGTGTCTCTTGCGGTTTGTTCTTGTTCATCGCCTATTATTCTACCACTTCGATGTTGGATGCCTTTGCCCGACTTTCGCCACTGTTGGAGTTTTCTGCTGAACGCGTTACTTACCTTCTTGTCGTGTGTTTTCCTCTCCGCTTCATTCATTTGTTTGTATTCGTCGCTGTCGGGATTCAACCACAGAGAGTTGCCCTGCGCGTCCACCATAGTTTCGGCAAACGAAGTTATGGTTGTCCCTGTGCCATATTCACCCCCTTCATGACTGATGCCCCGGCCATCGTGGCCGACCATACCTGCGCGGTCATTTTCTACGCCGGTATCGAAGCCTCCTTCTGCTAATATCGAAGTGTCTCCGGTTGCGTTATACACCGCTTCGGCCATGCCCGGTGCTGATTTGATTGCAGGGTGGAGGTCTTTTAGACTGACATCATCCGACTCCTCATAAGTTGATGCTATGACGAATCGTTGAATGAGTTTATGATATTGAGGGTCGAGAGGGTTGACCTCATTCCCGCCTATAAAGTGTTGAAGTGGCATCATCGCCATGATGTCCGGTGAGTTGGGTTGCTCGTCTACTGAGACTCCCAACTCTGTTGCGAGTTGAGCCATGATAGGAGTCATGATTGGGTCGGAACCGGCTTCTTGTGGTGCGCGTCCCCACCCTTCTAAGCGTTGAACAGCCCCAATAGAATTACTCCCGAAGGCGGCTCGCGCGTGTTCGGTAATGCGTTGTTGTAAGTCTCGGAATGTCTGTGATATTCCCACATGTCGACTTCGTTTTGAGGCGGCTTCCTCCGGCCCCTCCGGTTGAACCCCGCTTTCCGAGAAAGCATAATCCCTTTCTTGTGATGTGTCCTTTGCTGATTTTCGTTCAACATATTCGCGCATCTTGTTGACCCATTCTTGTTTTTCGGGAGGGGGTTTGTAAGAGCCGTCGCGACCTACTAATGGGAATAAATTTTCGTAAGCGTCCTTGAGTGAAGTCTCTTCATTTTCAAACCCTTTACCAGCCTCTTGTGTGTTTTTCGACTTGTCTCTTGATGCTTTAGCGCGCACCGCTTTTCGCTCATCGGCTTGCTGAATAGCGGCGTCCAAGTCGTAGTATTTATTGTCTATCGCTCGCCCTAAAAAGTCCGACATGAGGTTGGTGACAGGGTGGTCGTCTCCATTATCATATTTGTTCCAATGTAGGGATTCGACAGCCTTATCGGGTCGAGGGATTTTGAAGGGGTCAAGCATACTAAGGTCGAATGGGATTTGCTCGTCTTTGACTGTTGGCGTTATCGCCATCCTCTCCAATTCCTCATCAACTTCTTCTTCTTCATCGGCCAATTTACCCATGAAGAATTCACTCATCGCGGGTGTGATGATAGGAGATTCTCTATACTCCCGCATGAACTTATGTTCGTTCTCAGTCATGTTGGTGACTTCGGAGAAACGCTCTCCGATGAGGTTTAGCATTTCTTGAATAGCCTCGACGGGTGAGTCACCCTCCGCGACCATACTGTCAAACTGCTCAGCGAGGAATGCTTGATGGTCTTGAGAGCGTTCATAGTCGCGCTCCTCTCGCTCTTCTCTCGCCGCATCTTTTCTTTCTTTGGGCGTGAGCGATTGCTTCACCGACACCTTTCCGCCACCAGCAGGTGCAGGTGCCGGAGGTGTTGGGTTATAGTCGGGGAGAGAAGAGCGAGTGGGGGGACCATATTGCGGTGGGTTCTTTTCTCCACTTTTATGTCGCTCTACTAATTCGCGGCGGCGTTCTTTTTCTTCGGGAGTTAAGTTCGGCTGAGGTTGTCGCATTGCGGCGGAACTCGCGCTCGCCATCCTTTCTTGGCTTTCCGCCTCATACTCTTCGCGCGTTTTGGGTGGTGTCACCGTAACGCTTGGCTGTTTCTCGTCACGCCATTTATCAGCGACACGAACGCGGCCTCTTGGCGAATCCTTCGGCAAAGCGGCAATGCGTTCATGCCAATCCTTTCCGGCTAAAGGGTCATCAACTTTGTCCTCGTCAGTCTCCTCCGCGTAGTCCACATCCGATGGACTGTATTTGTTATCTACTATGCGTTTCATACGCTCTGCTCTGCGCTCTGCGAGTTCCTGTCTTGCGGCCTCTTGGTCCTCCTCCGGCAAAGCGGCAATGGCCGCTTTTTCATCTTTCATCCTCGACTTCTCGCGTTCGCGTTTGGCATGCAGGGCGGCAGTCTTGTACCTGTCGGGGTAACTGTCATCCTTGACGAAAACATAGCCTTTGTTCTCGTCACGCTTGGATAGCATCATACAGGCGAAGTAGCCAACGCCCTTGAAGGTAGCGGTTGTGGGAGAAGTGTAGGCAAAACAAATGCCAAAAACGCGGGTGGGAATTTTTTTAGTTTGCAAAAAAAATATATGTATTTCGCATGGTGTTAAGCAGGGCAAAAGTCGCGACGCGACTGCGCGACTCCGGCTAACGCGACGGGCAAAACGCGACGCGATGGTGCGATAGGACGCTACGCTAAGCCAAGACGCTCTTAGTAGCGTAGCGCTTATGGCTATGGGCTGTAATAGGTCGCGTGTGTGCATCAGTGACAAGTAGCGTCGCGTGGGGTCGGCTGTTTGAGCGCCATAGCGCCGTAGCGTAGCGCCGACCATATGGTTGGAGGCGCGACTATTGTTGTCCTTCTCTCGCAATAGTCTCGCGACCTCGCGACAACCTCGCTTTCCTTTATATACCCACGCGTGGGATTCATACTCAATGTTGCCTCAAAGAAGAAGAGGTAGGAGATAAACAACATGAAAGACATAGCAATGAAAACAAAGAATGAACTGTTTGCACTAAGGTGCTTAGCATACCTCTATGGTGTGCTTGGCTTAACTTCTGCAAAGAACAGCGTGCTGAAAGACATAGGGCCGGACCTGCTTACCAGCATGCCTAACCCCAACGGCGGAATGATGCTTGGCTTCGGTGGCGACACCATAACCAGTGACACTCTACGGATTAAACTGATTGCACTTTACTTGAACGGGTTAAATGGCGTTGCCATGCTGACCAGCGCTCAAGCGAAGTTCTCAAGTGGATTGAAGGACAATGCTCTTAGTGGCATTGCATTCAAGGTGCTTAGCGGTCTTGGTCTCGTTAGTGGCACCAAAGCAAACCCCGTTTTGAGGTCTTTGAATAGCGGAAAACTGACGGCATCACCTAACCTATGGTTGAAAGTCACTAAGCCACGCTTTGATGACCTACAAACAGCCGTTGAAGAACTCGCTGATGATGACCTTGAAGAAGAGGATGAAGAAGAAGAGTGGGTCGAAGAGACCGCTGTTGAATCCGTCACTGTTCAAGAGGGTGTCATTGACATGCCAACACCGAAGGAACTTCAAACACTCTACCCTCAAACGGGTTTGATGCTTGGCTTCTTTAGTCTACTCGCTACAACATTCAATACCGCTAAGGAGATTATCAATTTCTCTTGGGTCAAGGGTGTTAACATGAAGGTTCAAGGATGGCGAAACAATCCTACTGCTCTCAAGGCAATTGAGAACGGCGAAACATCATACCGCTACGGCAACGATGTTAAGGACATTACCTCCATTGAACACTTGACAAAGGATAAGGTCAATAAGAAAGGCGAGACTGTTAAGTCAAACTTTCACTTGGTCTTAGCCTCCGAGATTGTCATGCAATCTTTTCACTTTGTTTCAACAGGTAAGTCGGTTGATGTGCTAAGAGCCTCCATGGGTAGTGCTTGGATGGCCTTCGTCGCTACCGGCATGCGTGCTATCACTTACGCTTGTGAGAATGGTGCTAATGAAGACCACATAGGATATGGATTCATTCAATACATCGACGACGCATTCATTGAAGACCTTCTTCAACGCTTCTGTATCAAGGATGATAAGGGTAACATCACCACACCATTGAAGCAATACGGC
>TARA_R110001606_G_scaffold399111_1_pt1 | contig 38181 bp, 35 predicted proteins | sample TARA_R110001606 | Tara Oceans TARA_R110001606 (sample SAMEA4398315) | marine metagenome | biome: Polar Biome; feature: [SRF] surface water layer (ENVO:00010504); material: water (ENVO:00002006), including particulate matter (ENVO:01000060) such as... | depth 5 m
ATTGAGCTTATTTATAACTTATCTAGTAAAAGGCCAAAGTCGAGAGCGCCTAACGAAACTCCGTTAGGCGCTTAATGAGCACCCGCTAAGACCTTTACAGAAATCGATCAAGCGCTTTACCGAAAACAAATATGCGCCTTACCAAAGTCAGCTGCTTTGATTACCAACTAAGCCCAATGCCAAAGGCAAGCATCACTGGAGGCGCACCGTTTCCCTTGAATACTTGCTTCTCAAATTCATCGTCGATGGACAGAATTTTTTGAATGCCAATTTGAGTGACGAGACCAAGGTCGCTGGATTTACTGAATACCAACCGACCTCCAAATTCCAAACCCAGGGTAGTGATTTGCCCAAAACCACCGTCTTTGTAGCTAAAGTTGAAAAAAGAGCTATTCTTTTCCGGGTTGGTGTGAATTTTCATTCCGGCAGTGAAGCCCGCCAGGCCACCGCCCAGGTGAACCCCAAAATAGTCGCTCGCTCTGATTTCATAGTCCACCCCTATCAGCGTTAGGCCGCCAATCTGATATCCTACCGCAGTGATATTTCTATTCTCTGAGTAGGTTTCAGTTGTTGCTTCTTCCTGTGGTTCCGCAGGGGTTTGTGTTGTTGAATTAGTCTTGCTTTCTGACGCCTTGTAGTTAGGATTATCTCCGCTTACAGGTTGAGTGACTGAGTACAATGCGGCGTCGGATCCAGGCACTGTATTTCTGGAGGGTTGGGGCTTTTCTGTTTTGCCATGCATCACGGACACCCAATTGGAGTCGTCGAACGCAAAAAGGCTTTTTGCTACGGCCTCCCGTATGTTGGCTTCGTGCAATTTGGTTACGTCGTTGCCACTGACCTCCACATGCTGATCGGTGCTGAAGAGCTTAATTTCACCTGTGAAAAAGTCGACAGAAATGTCGGCGTACCCAACCTCGCCAACATTTGCCGGTTTTTCGGAAATCTCCAGTCGGTTGATCACCATCACAATAGGAATCTCCTGGGTTGTGGTTGGAAAAGCAGATTTCAAGTAGCCTTCCAGCGAATTTTCCAGTCCGTACTCAAACTGGGCAAGGCGCTGAGTGCCGTTGTGCACAATGCCAATCCGGCTTTTATCGGTTCGGTTGTCAATGACCTGGTCTATATAAAAACTTCTGTTGGGAACGTTGATATAGTCGGGATTCAGCTTTACGACGTAGGTTTTTTGAGCAAATGAAGTGCCTGAAAACAGGCCAATAAAAAGAAGGCAGAGTAATAGCTGGTTTTTCATGTGTATATAATTTATTTCTCAGCTGCCACATGGAATAGCTTTTACCAATGAGAATGAATATTTAGCTTTTCGATCCACTTATTCATTTCCGTTGGGTATGGTATTCCTTATGGCTATTTCATGGTGATGGGTTGGTGTTTTTTTAACGCTGGTTTTCCAAAGGATTGCCACTTCCAATATGCAGAAGTATTTTAATTCTCCAGTATATTTTTTCCCAAATAACTCCAAAAAATTCAGTTGAAGCAAAAGATACGATATAACCACCGGTTAAATATTAAGCTGGTTGTAAAAGCTTAGGTGAGAGGTGACCGTTACTTGACTTGCAGGATGGCTGGCACCAGGCCAAAGACATCGGTGACACGTATTTTTAGTTGGTCAACGCCTACAGATAGCTTTGCATTTATTCAAAACTTTAATATGTTTGCATCCCGTTTCGGAATGAGACACGAAACGTAGTTCCTTCACTTCAAGCCTGGGTGGCGAAATTGGTAGACGCAAAGGTCTCAAACACCTTCGGGGGCAACCCCATGCCGGTTCGAGTCCGGCCCCAGGTACTCTTTTCTTATTCCACTTCCCTAGTCTGCTATCGTAATAATTTCATTGGAAAACGCAATCGGCTTTTCCGCAAAAAGTACCCTTGTCTTCGCCCAGGTGGTTCTGAAAAGCTCTGAACGCCTGTAGTTCTCCAGGTTCGCCGCAGTTTGCCAATGGCTGTAGGTGGTGAAGACGTTTGGCGTCTCTGTGCTTTGCCATAGCTCCAAATGCTGACAGCCCTCAAAATGCCGGATTTTGCTTTTGGAATTGTTGAAGATCGTCAGGAACTCGCTGACTTTATCGGGATGAAAGGTCATGCGCACAATCCTGATAATCATAGCTACTCAGTTACGAAGTTGATAAAAACAGGGGAGTCGTAGTGGAGTCCCAGTAGGTCCGACCCATGGCCGTTGTTGATGCCAATTTCCAGCAAGCCCGATTGGTTGAAGATGAAGAAGCATTCGCCACCTTCCACAGAGAAGTAGGACTCGTGAATTTCGGTTGAACGCTCCCTTCCAAAAGATATTTCAAAGCCTTTTTGCTGGTTCAGCTCCATGATGGTATCAAAGTCCTCTTTCGCAATGTTGGTGATCAAATTGCCGTAATGGTCGATATGAATCACATGGCCGGTGATTTGTTTTTTAGTCGTTTTGCCCTTTTTCTTGATGAGGGTGTTGAGCTCCGGCACCATTTGCCCCAGGTCATGAATAGACTTGCCGCTGGCCAGGTAAGAGGCGGCTTGCGCATACATGTTTCTTGCTGGAAAAGTAGTTTTCTTTTTATTGATGAGGTCGAGCGTTACAATGGCCGTAGGCTTTTGCGTGGAAATCAGGCTAAAGATGCCATTGTCGGGCCCTACGAAGAAGTGATCCTCCAGCTTTACTGCCACTGGTTTGTCTTCTTTTTTTCCGGTCGAGTTCACAGCCACCATATGCACTGTGCCCTTGGGGAAATCACGAAAGACCGATTCCAGAAGGTAGGAGGCCTCTGCCAGGTTGCACGAAGCTACTTCGTGGCTAATGTCAACTATTTGCAGCCCAGGGTTAACGCTCATTATTGCTGCCTTCACTGCTGCCACATAATGGTCTGACGTACCGAAATCTGACAGAAAAGTGATGAGAGCCATGTAGGAAGACGCAAATAATAGTTAGTTTTACAGGGGCAAAGTAAATAAAAATAAAGCACTTAGCTGATTACTAACAGAATCTAAAATAGATCATCATTTGATAGAAAAGGTCATCACACTGGAGAATATCTCCCTTCTCGATTTTCTTGGGATTGAGAACCAAAATATTAAGCAAATAGCTCAGGCATTTCCTCAAAGTAAGATCGTATCCAGAGGAAACGAGATTCGGATACAGGGAAGTACGCCCGAAATCATCAGGATCAACGATATTCTTAATTCGCTGATTCAGCACTACAACAAGTTCGGCATGGTAACAGAGGAGAACGTGACCAACTACCTGACGCAGGAAGACGAGACCGTGCTCGATGAGGACAAGGATGATGTGCTTATTTATGGCACCAAAGGGTTTAAGATCGTTCCGAAAACGCCCAATCAAAAAGCGCTTGTAACAGCCTCACGAAAAAACGATTTGGTGTTTGCCATAGGCCCAGCTGGTACCGGCAAGACCTATATTTCCGTGGCGCTGGCTGTAAAGGCACTCAAGAACAGAGAGGTGAAAAAAATTATCATCACCCGCCCGGCAGTGGAAGCGGGGGAAAATCTGGGCTTTTTGCCAGGTGATTTGAAAGAAAAGATAGACCCTTACTTAAGGCCTATTTACGATGCGCTCGACGATATGGTGCCGCCAGAAAAGCTGAAGTTTTATCAGGAAAACAGGGTAATAGAAATAGCGCCGCTGGCCTACATGCGGGGCCGAACCCTCAACCACGCATTTATCTTGCTGGATGAAGCGCAGAATACCTCAGCCATGCAGATCAAGATGTTTCTGACCAGGATGGGGCCAACCTCGAAAGTGATCATTACAGGCGATAAGTCGCAGGTGGATTTGCCCAAAAAGCAAAAGTCAGGCCTTATTGAAGCATTGAACGTGCTCAAGGACGTGAAAGGCATTGGCTTTGTGGAGCTGGATGGCAAAGATGTGGTAAGACATAAGCTGGTAAGAGAAATTATCAAGGCTTATGATCAGTTTGACGAAGGAGAAGAAGACCGCAAATGAGTGACATAGAGGTAATAAAGATCGCCTCGAAAGAAGACCTGGAACAAGCCTTTTACATTCGCCGCAAGGTATTTATGGAGGAGCAAAAGGTGAGTGAGGCGGACGAATATGACGGTTTGGATGAATCTTCAACCCATTTTCTGGCTTTTTATGGAAGTAAGCCTGCTGGCACCGCCAGGTGGAGATATGTAGAAAATAACGTAAAGCTCGAACGGTTTGCCGTACTTGTTAGTTTTAGGGGAAAGGGAGTTGGTAAAGAGCTCTTGAAAAAGGTAATGGGAGATGTGCTTGCGACCGTGCCGTTAGGAACCAGAGTCTTTCTTCATGCGCAAATCGATGTGGTGCCTTTGTATCAATCGCATGGGTTTGTGACCGTGGGAGAGGAGTTTGAAGAATGCAATATTCTTCACATTGAAATGGAATACGACCGCAATAGATGACTTTGGGAAAGTCGGCATTGAAATTGAGACCAGTTAAAGCTTAAACGATAGAGAATTGACAGCATTGGAAAGAATAACTCATTTTTTTGAGTTGGCAGGCGGCGATCTTCACCTTCTTAAGCACGATTATTTTGTTATTGGCAGCGCCGCCATGGTGCTGGCAGACTGTGAAATGTACAAGATAGGTGACATCAATCTGCTGACCTCCAGCGCTGACGCCAACTTTCTTAAAGAACAATGGAAAGACAGGGAAGTAAAAGACCATGTCTATTCCTATGACCGAATATTCAGGTCTAACTCAGGCAGGTTTCGCTTCAAAGGAGTTGACGCCGAGGTGATGGGAAACCTTGAAGTGAATGCTGGGCAACAATGGGTGCCGTTGCTTGTCAGGCAATTTATGAACGTGACAGTGGCGGGCATGCAGGTGAAAATACCCACCATCAAGGAACAGCATCGGATTTATCGTTTTTTTGGTAGGCCCAAAGATATCCAGAAGGCTGAACTGTTGTTGAAGCATTTATAAGAAGTTTTTCAGCATTATCTTTAGTACAATCTTTTCCAACTATAGCATCATAATTACTATTTTTAGAAAAATAGTAGCCGATTGATCCGCTGGAGTGCCATACCTTTTGTCAGAATTTTTCTTGCCTGTGCTGCTGGTATCGGCTGCCATGAGTTGTTTCTGAGAGGCACCTGGCTTCCGCCTTCGTATATAGCGCTTGTTTGGCTTGTGGTACTGCTTCTTTGGTTTTATTCCAGAAGAAACGCTGCACGAAGTCTGCGTTACCTTTTCGGTATAGTGTTTATGCTTTCGATCAGCTTCGTCGGCATCCTCAGAAAACAGTCGACAGAAGCCACATTTCAGGAGAATCATTTATATACCAGCAAGTTGCCGATAGATTTCTATAAAGGAATTCTGGTAGATGACCCTATAGAAAAGACAAATACCTGGGCGTTTGATATTCAGGTGGCTGCCATTAGGTCGGGTGATTCATTGCTGCGAAAGACCGGATTGGTGCAGGTTTACCTGAAAAAGGACTCCGCTAGCACGGCCAACCTGAGTGCACTGAAGTACGGCACGGTACTTTGGATCCACGGAAGCCCGGAAGAAATCAGACCGCTGCGTAACCCCGGTGGTTTTGACTTTAAGCAGTATATGGCCCGGAAAGGCGTTCATTTTCAGGATTATGTTGCCTTTCAAGATATACGCCTGGCCGGCTCAGCACCTCCTAATAGGTTAGTGGGCATTTCCATGAGCTGGAGGAGGGAGCTGTTACATGTGCTGAAGGAATACCTGCCCGATGTGCGGGAGCGGGGCATTGCCGAAGCGCTGATCCTTGGCCAGAAGGATGAAATAGATATCGAACAACGCAGGGCTTATGCGGCCGCTGGTGCCATGCATATTCTGGCGGTGTCAGGTCTGCATGTGGGCATCATCTACATGATCCTGGCTTTCTTGCTGAAGCCACTCGAGAAGCGTAAATATGGCAAGCTGGTGCGATTTATCATTTTGTTTGCCAGCCTATGGGGCTTTGCGCTGATCACAGGCATGTCGGCTTCGGTGTTGAGAGCCGTTACCATGTTTTCTATTGTGATGGTAGCAGAAGGCTTGGGTAGAAAAACCAATATCTACAATTCGCTGGCGTTGGCTGCTTTTCTGCTGCTCCTTTACGATCCCAACTTCCTCTTTCATGTGGGCTACCAGCTTTCATTTCTGGCGGTGCTGGGCATTGTTTATCTTCAACCGTTTCTTTACCGCCAGTGGGCGGCACCTCATTGGCTGCTCGACAAAATATGGGCCATCACCTGTGTTTCCCTGGCTGCTCAGCTGGCCACAGGGCCATTGAGCATGTACTATTTCAATCAGTTTCCCAGTTGGTTTTTGTTGTCCAATTTGCTCGTCATCCCGGCGGCATTTCTGATCCTAAGCACCGGAGTGGCTTTATTTGTTGTTCATTATGTGTCATCATTTTTGGCGGGAGCAGTAGCCTTTATGCTGAAATGGATGGTGTTTGGCCTCAACTGGTTTGTGGAGTTTATAGAGCAGTTGCCAGCCAGCCAAATCTTCCCCATTTCCTTTTCGGCTGCACAAACCTGGCTGTTGTACGGCGCATTTCTGCTGATGCTGCTTTGGTGGCAGAGCCGTGAGTACCGGTGGTTTCAGTACATGGCGGCGTGTCTGCTACTCTTTGTTCTGTCGAAAGGACTTTTTGTAGCAGATAAACATCAGAAAAGGGAGCTGGTGATCTATGAAATGACCGGCTACACCGCCATGGACTACCAGGAAGGAGGGAAGGTGTTTCACTATTTTGATGAGGCCTTTAAGCAGGAGGAACGATTATTCAACCTCAATGTGAGACCCCACCTCATCCAGCAGGGCACAATGATCCCTTTTGTTTCCCATGCCGACAACTGGCTCCCCCAAACGGTTTTGATTAAAGACACCCTCGTTGCAATAAAAGTCGGCAGCTTGAAAGTACTTCATCTGCAGAACCCACTGCCGAAGCGTAAGGCTTTTTCCGAACCCCTGGCGGCTGATCTTCTGATTGTCTCCAACCAGAGTTTTTGGTCGACCGACCTTGGGAAGTACTTTGCTCCGCAGGAGATCGTTTTTGATGGAACTAGCAGGATCAACTACTTGAGCAGAACTTCGAAGGCGTTGCAGACAGCTAGTGTAAAGGTGTACGTCATTCCATGGGAAGGTGCCTATGTAAGGGATTTGAGGCAGCGAGAATAGTAAAGCGTACTCGCTCGAGAGCAAGCGCATTTAGCCTGCAACCCTCCAAGGGTTCGCTTTTAGCTAGCCCCTCTCGGGCACATAACAACTGCCCTAAAAAGGACAAACCCTTGGAGGGTTTTACTACAAAACTTCCCTACGTGCATTTGTCTCAAGCGCACCTTCGCTGAATGCTTACCGCAAAAGAATCTCCCTATCCACGTTTACCTGATCCAGAAAATAGCTATCATGTGACACCACCAGCAGCGTACCCTCATATTCGTTGATAGCCCCCGTCAAAATCTCAATGTTCTGAATGTCGAGGTTGTTGGTGGGTTCGTCGAGCACGATGATGTCGGGTGCCTGGTGGCTGATGGTAAGGCAGCAGAGCATCAGCCGCATTTTTTCGCCGCCGCTCAGCACCCCGCACGACTTGTCCCAGTCCTCCTTTGAAAACAGGAAGCGGGCCAGCCTTATTTTGATTTCGTGTTCCAGCAATGGTGGCTTGGAGGTGTTGAATAGCTGGGCTTGTTCATACACATTGAGCTTGTTGTCGATCAGCGAGTAATCCTGGTCGATGTATATTGCCGAGTTGCTTGCCCTGTAGATGGTGCCTGAAGGGGGCTCTGTGTCGCCAAGTATTAGCTTGATCAACGTAGTTTTTCCCGAGCCGTTCAGGCCTTTAATGGCTATTCTGTCGCCGCTGTTGATGCGGAAATCAATTCCCTGTGCCCAAAGTGCCTTTTCACCATACCCGTAGTTGAGGTTCTTTCCCTCCACCAACACCTTGCCTTTATGGAGGTTGGAGCTGTCGAAGCCAAACTTCATTGTGTCCCTGTCGGGCAGCTCTTTTCTGAGGGATGTCAGCGCTGTTGAAATGGTGCCGATTTTATCGGTGTGAACCCCCTTGAGGCGTGAGGTGCTTTTCTCCGCTTTGTCCTTCATGAGGTTCATCATCACTTTGGGCATCCCGGCTTTCTGCTGCTTTTTCTTTCCCCGGGCATCCTGCTTTTGCTTTCTTTCGGCGGCCTCTCTTTCTACTTCTTTCGCTTTGCGAAGGGCCTTCTCTTTGCTGCTCACGTCGTGTTGGAGTGCCTGGCTTTCGATCTCCTTCTGCTCAGCGTAAAACTCGTAGTTCCCTCCGTACATGGTGATTTTGCCCCGGCTGAGCTCATAAACATTGTCAAGCAAGTTCAAAAGCTGCCTGTCGTGGCTTACAACAACCAGTGTGAGGGAATTTGACTGCACCAGTTGGTAAAGCAACTCCCGGCCGACGGTGTCGAGGTGGTTACTGGGCTCGTCGAGCAGTACGAGCGCCGGTTGATGGATGGCAATCCCTGCCAGAAACACCTTAGTCTTTTGGCCCCCACTCAGGGTGCTCATGCTGGTGTTTAAAGGCAAGTTGCCAAGCCCCCAATGAGCAAGGGCCTCGCTGCAGCGCTCCTCAATGCTCCAGTCGTCGTCGAGGATTGCCAGGTTGACTTCCGTTACCTTACCTTCCAGTATTTGCTGAAGGGCTTCGATTTTGCCGTCAACTTTTAGCGCCTGGGCAACAGTAAGGTCATTGAATTGCCCGAACAACTGCGGAACGTAGTAGGGCGCTGAGTCGGACTGCACTGCTCCGGCCGACGGCTCCAGCTCGCCTGCCATGATTTTCATGAGCACACTCTTTCCTTCACCATTGTTGCCAATCAGGGCAATTTTGTCGTGCCTGTTGACGGAAAGGTTAAGATCACTGAAGAGCACATCCTTGTTGGGATGTGTATGGGTAATATCTTGAAGAATAAGCATAATTTCTTTTCAGGTGGTGGAACAAATACAGCAAAGTCCCGGGGAGGGTGCTGTTTACTTTTTCTGAAAGAAATTAGATTTCACATGGAGTATGACTGTCTGGCTTTTTTGGGTACGGAAGTAAGGGTGATTTTGTTGCAGTGGCCCGGCTTTCATCGAGCCATCGCAACCAATCAAGAGCAAAATTATGCAGATTTCCACTTTAACCCGAACAATGGCCTCAGGAATTTCACCCTTCTGATCACCTCATAAGTTGCAAAGCATCCCACGCCTGTGACCGCCAATACCATCAAAAACTGGAAGGGTGCCGCTACGTCGAGCTGGAAAATGTATTTCGAGCCGAGATAAAGAAACACCATGTGCAGGATGTATACAGGGTAAGCAGCCTGGCTCAGATAAGTCAGGGCTTTGCCGCCGTGATTCAGGTATTTGTAACCAAAGGCGAAAACTGAGAAGATCCAGAAATTTGACTCTATCGACTGCAGGGAGTTAGGTGCTGCCTGATTGAAGACAACCATTCTGATAACGAACAGGGCAGTGGCAACAACAACAAACGCCCACCTCCACTTCAGGATCATGTCAAGAAAGGGCTGTCCGCTGAGCACGAAACAGAAGCCAAAGAAAAACGCAAGCAAGCCGAGGTAGAATCCGTGCCATGTGGTGGCGTAAAGGGAGTAAATACCCGGGTTCACCAGCCAGGCTTCAGCGGCGAAGACTACCAAAGTGACCAGGAGTCCTAGTGGGTTGCCACATAGCCATTTGACCCCTTTGGCTAGTTTCCCTTCTTCGTAATGCTTCAGGTAGAAGAAGATGGGGCATAGGACCAGCACATAGGTGTAAATGTTGCCAAGAAACCAAAGATGCCCCGGATTGTATTCATAACCTGCCGTCATCCCGTAGTATGATTTCCACAGGTAGATGTGAATGGGTACTATGGCGAACATACCGAAAAGGAAAGGCACCAGTATCCGGCCGGTGCGCTCCATCAGCAGCTCCTTCCAGTTCCTGCGGCGCAGGGCAAAATAGACGCCCATGCCCGAGACAAAGAAAAGCAATGGTATGCGCCACACGTTCAGCATCGACATGGGAATCCAAAGTGATTCCCATGTCTTCGTAGAGGTAATGAAGCCGATCATCACGCCCCAGGTTTGGAAACCGATCGCCACGTGGTAGATCAGCAGTAAGCCGATGGCAATCACACGCAACCAGTCAATATCGTACCTTCTGTTTGTTGTTGTCATTTGAGTATTCTTTGATACCGGTTATTATTTCAGCATTTCAGCCACCTCAGGTCTTGTTTTTTCTATATAGGCATAGTCCAGCTTAAGGCCCATAGGGGCAAGCATGGTGGCCATCATTTCGTAGCTGCTTTTTACGTCAGCGTACGGTACTGCTACACCGTCATAAGCAGTGGCGCCATATTTATTCTTAATAGTTTTGTCGGCACCCTTATCGAGCAGCATCTGCACGATTGCGGGTCGGCAGAAGAAAGCAGCCGAGGTCAGTGCAGTAGAACCATCATTGTTTTGGAAGTTAATGTCAGCACCTGCATCGATAAGAAGTTTGGCTGCTTCGGGTTTGCCGAACACTGCCGCTGAGATCAGTGGACTGGAGCCTCCGAATGGGTCTTTTTCATTCAGGTTGGAGCCGGCAGCGATATGCTGCTTTACTGCTTCAAGGTTTCCGGAGATTACCGCCGTGTGAATATCAACATCCGGTGCTGCAACTGTTGTACTTTCGCTGGCCGATTCACTTCTCACCTTTTTGTCGGAGCAGGCTGCTGTCACTAAAAGAGCGGCTGCGAGCGCCAATGTTGTAGCTGTTTTCATCGTGTTTTTCATCATCGTTTTCATAGTTCTGTGTTTTAAGTTTTTGCAAGAATTTGTTTTGATACAAAGGTGGGGCATACCTTGACGCAGCGTTAAACATGGATGACGCCAAAACCATAAAGTTTGCTGAAGCAATAGCATTTATGACGATACGATATAAAATATGACGCAAGCCGGACAAAAGACTGTGGAAATGAAGTGGTTAGATGAGGTTGCTACTTCAAATGGGAATCGCCATTTTTGTTGAGTCAAAAGAAACCACCGCCACCTAACGATGGAGAACCAAACGTCTGCGGGCAATCCGGCAGAAAACGATTTTTTGAACCAACTGACAGTGATCATCGGCGACAACCTGTCGGATGAAAACTTTGGAGTGTCGGAGCTGGCCAGTGAGGTGAACATGAGCCGGTCGAACCTCCTGCGCAAAATCAACAAGCTGACCAAATTGTCAGCCAGCCAGTTTATTCGCCAGGAAAGGCTAAAAAAGGGCATGGAGCTGCTCAGACAAACTTCCATGAATGTGTCGGAGGTGTCGTACAAAGTAGGTTTTGGCAGCACATCGTACTTTATCAAATGCTTTCGTGAGTATTATGGTTATCCGCCAGGGGAGGTGGGGAAAAGAGAACATCACGAACCTGTGAGTTCGGCTGTTGTTGAGAAAAGAAAGTCGCTCCTGGTTCCGGCATTGGCGATGGGAACTTTGTTGGTTATCGGGGCCTTGGTCTTTTGGTTTCTCTACCGTCCGCAGGCACCGGAAGCAGCGCAGGCTCCGCTCGATAAATCAATAGCGGTGCTGCCTTTCAAAAACGAAAGCAACGATTCCACCAACGTTTACCTTATTAATGGGCTGATGGAGTCGACCCTGACTAACCTGCAAAAGATGCGTGACGTCAGGGTGATCAGCCGCACATCTTCGGAAAAGTACCGCAACACCAGCAAGTCAATTCCCGAAATGGCGAAGGAATTGAACGTCAGCTATTTCGTAGAAGGGAGCGGACAGAAAATTGGTGATAAAATATTGTTGAACATCCAGTTGATAGAAGCAGCCACCGACCGCCACCTTTGGGCCAAGCAGTACAGAAGGGAGGCGAAAGATATTTTTGAATTGCAGGAAGAAGTAGCCAAAAACATCGCCGAGGAGATACAGGTGTTCATTACTCCGGAAGAGCAAGAAAGAATTGGAAAGCGGCCGACAGAGAGCCTGGCAGCCTATGATTTTTACCTGAAAGGCACCGAGCTATTTTATCAAAGTACGGGAGAGAGCCTTAGGGCTTCTATTCCCTATTACAAGAATGCTATTGATATCGACGATCAATTTGCCCTGGCCTATGCCGATCTCACCATGGTGTATTTTTACCTGGATATCTATCGATCAGATAAGCAGTACATAGAGGAAATAAGCCAGGCCTCGGAAAAGGCATTCGTTACTGATCCGACGCTGGCGGAGAGCCTTGTGGCAAAAGCTCTGGCTTATATTTATGAGGGAAAAAACGAACAGGCAGTGCCCTATCTGGAAAAGGCGCTGGATTACAACCCCAACTCGGGTGTTGTTCTTCACTTTCTTTCTGAATATTATTTTTCCCGCCAGCCAAATACAGGCAAGTACCTGGAGTATGCTTTGATGAAAGCGAGAGTGGACATTGCGGCCGACTCCGCCACCCAGAGTTACAACTACCTGCAAATAAGTAATGCGTTGGTGCAGGCAGGGTTCGTGGATGAAGCACTTTTTTACATCGACAAATCCATTGCGTATGAGCCTGGCAACGCTATAGCAAGGATGGTGAAAGTATTTACCCAGCTAGCCAAAACCAGAAGCTTTGTTAAGGCAAAAGACTTTCTACTAAAAGAGCTGGAAAGTGATCCCAACAATATGATGTTCTTACAAGAGTTGGGTAATACCTGCTTTGTGCTGAGGGACTATGAAAATTCTTACCGTTACTACAAAAAATTCGTCAACCTGAAGGACAGCCTTCATCTTGATTTGTATGCCCACGCCAACCTTAAGATTGGGGCCGTGTATGAAAAGATGGGCTTCACTGAGGAGGCCCGGAAATTCATCAGCCGCTATAAACAGTATGCCGACAACGACCCCACGATTTACATGCATGTGAACCAGGCTGCGTACTTCGCCTATTTGAAAGATTGGCCAAAAGCCATCGAGGAGGTGACCTTGTTTTCAAAACAGGATAACTTCTACATTTGGGTGCTATTGCTGGATATGGATCCCATGTTTGAACCCATCAAAGATTGGCCTGAATTTCAAAAGGCATTTGGCGAGGTAACGGCCAAGTTTTGGAGAGATCATGAGGAGATCAAAGCTTCGCTGGCGGGAAAGGGGCTGCTGCCGATGAAGCTTTAGTCCCTGATCAAGCTTGCCGGATTGGCATTCCACGTTTTCCCAATGCTTAGCACTACCGTGGCAACTCCAAGCGCAAGCACTCCCAGGCAAGCTGCCACGAACACCCATGGGCTGATGCTGTCTCTCAGTGCGAAAGATTGCAGCCATTGGGACACCAGCCAGAAGCATACTGGTGCGATGATGACAAACGAAAGGCCAATAAGCACCAGGTATTCTCTTGAAAACAGGCGCACTATGGAGCCATAGCTGGCACCAATGATTTTGCGAACGCCCACTTCCTTTTTCCTTTGTGAAATGGTGAGTGAGCAGAGGCCAAAAAGCCCCAGGCACGACACCATGATGGTGAGTACGCTGAAGGAAGTGAACAGGGTAAGCGCTCTGTCTTCCTGATCGTACTGAGCGGCCAGGGATTGATCCAGGAAATGGGCGCTAAAAGGGTCGTTCGGAAAAAGCTTTTTCCACTCTTGCTCCAGCAAAGGCATTTGATCAGCCACCGGATAGTCGGCCCTGAACCGCACCAGCATATGAACCGTTACGTCGTCGCCGAACATGATGATGGTGGGTTCTAAGCCTACGTGCAGCGACTGAAAATAGAAGTCTTTCATTACCCCGATCACCTTTACAGAGCCATCGGCATGCACCTGCTCGCTGAGGGGATCGTCCCAGCCCCAAAGTTGAGCGAATGCTGTATTCACAATGGCGGTGGTATGTTTATCTCCCGGCCTGCTTGCATCAAAGTTACGCCCTTCAAGCAGCGCTACGTCCAATGTTGGCAGGTAGTCAGCATCAACGGTAAACACGTTCACCAGCCTGCTTTCACCATTGGGTTTTACACCCAATGTGCCTTTTCGGGGTTCTTCGTCAGGGATAGCGCCATAGCCTGTGCCGGACACCTTTTCTACGGCGCTGTTTCGTAGCAAAACCTGTTTAAACACATTCAGGCCACTCGCTGCCAACGAATCGTCAGGTGTGTCGATCACTACCACGTTCTCTTTTCGGAAACCCATGTCGTAGTTGCTCATGAAACGCATTTGCTGGTGGATCAGCAACGTGCAAATGATCAGTCCCATGGCAATGGCAAACTGCACCAGTATGGATGCTTTGCGGAACCATTGACCCCGGATGCCTGTGATTTTTCCTTTCAACGCCTGCAAAGGTTGTATGGAGGAAGTGAAAAAAGCAGGAAAGCTGCCAGCCAGCACACCGACCAGTACCACTGTAGCAAATGAGACGGAGAGGAAGATAAGATTGAATAACCGGATGGCTTCGAAGCTTTTACCGGTAATTTCATTAAACAGCGGCATGGCTAGCACAACAATTGTCAGGGAAATAAGAAAAGCCATCAGTGCGATGAGCACAGACTCGCTGAGGTATTTAAACACCAGTTGCGGAAAACGGGCGCCAACAATCTTACGGATGCCCACTTCCCGGCCTCGTTCGAGAGACTGCACCAGAGAAAAGTTGATGAAATTGATGCTGCCGATGACCAACATGAACAGCGCCACTGAAGCGATGATAGAAATGAAGGCCATATTGCCTTTAGGCGTGTCGTCGTAAGTGGGCTCCCGAAAATGAACGCCACTCAGTGACTCCACCGGCATGGCGATGGTGAGGTCGACCTCGTCCAGCAGCTCATTGAGGGTCTTTTCAGCCTCGCTCACCATTCGTTCTTTGAAGGAAATAAGCGCTGGATCGGATTGAAGGTATTGTTCTTTGAGCAGCACATAAGTATGGTATTCAAAATCGAACCATCCTTTCTCTGCCTGGCTGTCCATTGACACCAGGGCGGTAAATTTAAGGTCGGTAGCGGTCGGAATGTCGTTCATGAGGCCCGTTACCTGGTAGGGCTGCTCATTTATGGTAAGCACTTTGCCCATCGGCTGCTCTGCACCAAAGTACTTGTTGGCCAGGGTTTTTGTCAGCACGATGCTATTGGGAGCGGCGAGAGCGGTGCCGGGGTCTCCTTCAATGAGAGGAAAGGTAAGTACGTGGAAGATTTCCGGATCGGCCTGCAGGATATTGTTTTCCTGAAAGATGTTGGAGCCGTACTTGACTGACCGAACAGTCATAGTGGTGGTTCGCACTGCCTCTTCTACCTCAGGAAAGTCCTGCTTCAGCATGGGTGTCAGCGCACCCGGGGCAGTAGACACCTTGGTGATCGATTCGCCCGAATTAATCTGTGAGGTGACCACGTAGATTCGGTCGAGCTTCTCGTGGTACTGGTCGTAGCTGAGCTCCTCAGTGATGTACAAGCCAATGAAAATGCAGGCAGCAAAGCCAATGGCCAGGCCAAACACATTGATGAAACTGAGGGTTTTGTAGCGGGAAAGAAAACGAAGGTAGGCGGTCAGGTTGTGCATTGACAGGAGTTTGGTTGAACCTATAGTCGGGGCGATGGTGGCCGCTTGTTAGTACCCAGAGTCAATAAGGTACTTTTTGGTTGGAGAGTTGTTCAACGGAGTGCAAGAACAAAGGCTTCGGCTGCAAATTTGGCTGTATATGTTTTATTGCAGCCGCAAACCTTAAAAGCTCTTATTCAACCAGCCTATCAGCACCGCCGACCAGGCGTAGAAGCAGATTGAGGTAATGTAGCAGTAGGCTTAGCGCAGGAAAGGAGAAAGGCGGCTGAGAGGCTGCCTTTTTTTGTGGCATTCAGCTGTCAGGGATCTCCGAAGCGTAGAGAAATTGGTATATTTGTTAATATGTCAGAAGCAGTAAAAGATGCGCTAAGAGCTGAAAGGGCAATGAATGCGGCTCTAAAGAGAGAAAAGTCATCTAGCAAAGAGAAAAAACAATTGGTTGCTCCAAAAGTGATAGTTGTTGCAGAAAAAATCTGAATTCAGCTCGTCGCCATTTTTTATTGTCATTGAGCGGGGGAGTTGTGCAACAGCCATGCTGCTTGCGCCAGGAGATAAAAGATAAAATGAGGGGCCAAATCTATTTTTAAAACGAACCGGACTCAATCATCATAAGAAAAATAAAGGCAGACGAACACACTACGGACGCTTGCGCCAGGAGTGGAAAGAAAAATCAACGATGCCTGACGAAGGACAACATAAAGTACTCTGCTGAACAGGCTTTTCATGCTGAATTCAAATTGGCTTTCTATAAAAGGACAAGCATTTCTTATTTTCACTACCTCCACAAAGAACTTATACTCCACTGCAAACCAGTTATTCGGGAACAACCCCATTTGGCGGCTGACGGGCAGATTAGTTCAGTTGCGCAGTTGCCACTACAGAGAGCAAGCACCTGAAGAGCAGTGGCCAAAAAAAATAAACCGACAATTTCTGATATTGCTCGTTAGCGGTTTGTTGTGTAATATCGTGGTGAACCCAACCACTCCCGCCATTTATCCATGAGGCAGTCGCTGCTCATTCAATTATTGCTAATTCTGTACTTCACCTTAGTACCTTGTGGGTTGAGTGCCCAAAAAAGCCCGAAACACTTTGTTGACTCATTACTAGCAGAAAGGGCAGCGTCACATTCGGAAGCCGAACAACTTAAAATCCTTATTGGCTTGATCGACATGTACAACGACGTCGATGGGAGGGAAGGACTTAAGTTTGAAGCAGAAGCACTGGCACTTGCCGCCAAGCTTAGGACAAAAAGAGGAGAAGCCGAAATCAGAAATGTAGTTGGCAGAGTCTATTGGCGTGAAGGCAATTTCAAAAAAGCCTTTGAATACCATGATGCAGCCCGGAAAATATTCGAAGACGTAGAGGACGAAATGAGCCTAGCCAAAACCTGGCGCTATATTGGGCAGGACCATCTGATTGTGAAGGATTATATCAGAACCATCGCTAGCTTCAACAAAGCGCTGAAGATTTATGAAAATCTGGAGGATCTGCAGAATAAGGGTATTGTCTACAATCTTTTAAGTTACACCTACGCCGACATGGGGAAATACGCTGAGTCGTCCCATTATTCTTATATCGCATTAGAAATTGGTGAAAAGCTGGGTAATAGGGTTCGTATGGCTCATGCCATTTCTGGAATAGCTGAAAATTCGTTGTATCTGGGCAACTATGCTGACGCTTTGGAGAAGTTTTCAAGCAGCGCCGAAATCTTTAAGGAAGATGACGATTGGATCAATGTTGGTGCAGCTTACAATCTCATGGGCAATGTTTGCACTTTAATGAAGGATTATCCCGGGGCCATATCGAATTATGAACGAGGGCTTGAATATGGAATGCAATCAAGTAACCTTGAAATGATGGCCAACAGCCATGCCGGCATTGGAGAGGTGCTTATGTTGCAGAAAGATTTTTCGAGCGCTATCGATGCCTTACTTATAGCGACTTCTTACTACGAGCAATGGTCAAAGGTTGGTCGGCTATCGGAAGCCTATCGGAAGCTGGCTGCTGCCTACAGATATGCGGGAGATTACGAGGAGGCTCGAAAATATTTAGTGAAGGCATTTGAACGACTGGAGGGCACGAAAAACAGTGGACTGAAAGCAAATAATTATCACGAAGCTGAACTGCTTGACAGCACCCTGGGTAATTGGAAAGAAGCTTACCGAAATCATAGGCTTTTTGTTGCCCATCGTGACAGTGTTTACAGCCAGGAAACCACCGAGCAGATAGTTCTTGCCCAACAGCAATACGAATTTGATAAGGCGTTGGAGGTGGAACGAATGGCGCAGGAGAGAAAAGACTTTCAGAACAGGACGCAGATCATTTTTCTGGTCATCATCATCGGTTTGGTGTTTACTTTGGTGGTCATTCAATTCAGAAACCAAAAAGCACTGGCAAAGGTAAACCTGAACCTGAAACATAAGTCCGAAATCCTTGAGCGGGAGATGGAGGAGAAGTCGGGCATTCTGAATGCAGTAACGCACGATCTAAAGTCTCCTCTGAACAAAATTGAGGGACTTATTAACCTGATGGAGTCATCTTCTGATCAGTTAAATGAAGATCAGCGAGAATACATCTCTTACATACGACGTTCTATTGCTCAGGGAAACCATTTGATTAAGAACCTACTGAATGCCGAGATATTAGACAGAGCCGTATTGCCGGACTATGTCAGGACTGATTTATCAGCTTTTCTCGGAGCGTATCAGACTGCAATGAATTCTCAGCTGGCTTCAAAGGAGCAAATGCTGGAACTGGAAGTAAAGCTGAAGAGCGCAGAATGTAAGATTGACCAACAACTTCTTATGCAGGTGCTGGATAACCTGGTCAATAACGCTAGTAAGTTTTCAGAGCCCGGTAAGTCTATTTTTTTGACAGCCTGGAAGGAGCAGCGAACGCTATGTTTTTCTGTTCGGGATCAGGGCCCGGGTATTTCCGATGACGACCGAAAGGTGATGTTCAGGAAATTCCAGATGCTGACCGCCCGCCCAACGGCAGGTGAGCCTTCTTCAGGTCTTGGACTGTCGATTGTTAAAACGATAGTTGAAAAGCTGGGGGGCACCATTAGTGTTAAAAGCGTGCTGGGCGAAGGAGCGGAGTTTGTTGTTGCCATTCAGAATCCCTCTGAATAGAGTTTTCTTAGGTCGAAAAAAAACAGCCCGAAGGCGGTTCAATAAAATCAATTGCTGTCTTCCAAAAGCCACTTGGACGCCAGGTCAAGAAGCAGCCCGGCGTCAGTGCCCGGATTGTGAACGAGACCAACAAATTTCATCTCCTGATGTGGTGAAACATGGAGCACCTTTAGGCAAACGGTGTTGTGAAAGACAGCAATGTTTAGCTCCTCGTACGGAATACCAGACACTAGTGCATCCTCTATTTTTTCTTTTAGCGCATCACCTGTTTTCGCCGGAAGCTTGATGGGTGCGGTAATTGTGACTACAACAGCTTTCCCTGTCGGTATCTCACCTTCCAAAGAGGCCCTGAGACTCCCCAGGAGCCGTACCACAACTTTATCAAAGCGTAAACCAAGCGTGGTTAGGCTCAGTCCGTTGGCCCTTACAATGGCCTCGGCTATTTGTTTTTCGGTGTTTGACATGTTGAAGGATTGCCACTCTGGTTGAAACCAATGCTTACACCAGGGATGTTTGCTTTTTCTATGATCCGTTTATTTCCACCAGGTTTCACCTGCTACCAAATACTTCTCTTTGATAAGCTTCTCATTGAGCTCAATCCCAAAGCCAGGCCGCTCGCTGAGCTGGATGTGGCCGTTTTTAATGACGTCCTTCTCGTAGCCAAGCACATCGGGGTCGCCGTTGATACCATTGCCTGCCTTGTTTTTGGGGTGGAAGATAAACGCTTCATGGGCAACAAACTCCCTCACCGATGCAGCAAAATTAGCTGACGCAATGGTGGCAATAGGACCGGCCACGTTGTGAGTGCATACCGGGATATAGTAAGTCTCGGCCAGGTCGGCAATTTTCTTGGCTTCAAGCAGACCTCCCGCCATCGACACGTCTATCTCAATCAGGTTGACGCCCTGGTTCACGATAAAAGGCCGGAAGTCATCACGGGTGTAGAGATTCTCTCCGGTAAGGATCGGAACGGGGGACTTTTCCGTCAGCTTGATCCACTGTTCGTTGTAGGCAATGGGAAGCGGGTCTTCCATCCAGATGGGACGTATGGGTGCTACTGCATTGGCCAGCCTTAATGCACTATCAAAGTCAAACTCCCAATGGCAATGAACGGCGATATCGAATTCGAGCCCGAGAGCTTCCCTCATATTAGCATAGCCTGTTCCATTCCGGTCTGCTTCTACATTGGACAGCCGGCGGTTGTCAAGCTTGTTCCACTCCTGGTCTCTTAGGATATTGGTTTTGCAGGCGGTCCATCCCTGGCTTTTCATCAGCTGGGCGAATTCGGCGCAGGAGTCCTTGCTCAGCATGTCCTGCGGGCCCGACGAGGCATAGGCCCTCACTTCCTTCACGTGACTGCCACCGCCCAGTATTTTGTGCACCGGCTGTTCGGTGATTTTGCCGATCAGGTCCCACATGGCAAATTCCACGCCGGTGATGGCGTGGGTGGCCAGTCCGTGGTTGCCGCCATAGTACGAGGTGCGGGTGCTCATTTTGAATACGAGGTACTCCAGGTCCAGCGGATCCTGATCCATCAAAATAGGCTTGCAAACATTTTGGATGATGTCTTTGGCTCCATACCCCGTTTCGTCGTGATGACACTCGCCAATGCCTACTAGCCCCACATTGGTACTGATCTTGACGAGTGGGCTCACCCTAAAGCCGATTTTGGTTAGTACACACTGCACATCGGTTATCTTTACTTTCCCTGAAAGTGAGTGGCCCAGCAGGTCGAGGTAGGGCATAAAGGCCAGTGCGGGAGTGGCCAGGGCCAGGTTTCGGACAAAGGTTCTTCTCTTCATGTAGGTAGTGCGGTTGGGTGTTTTATAAAAATAGGGAATTAAATCTTTTACCATCAAACAGCCAGGAGAAACGACTCCCTTGCTTTCTTTACACCGGACTTTTCAACCTGTATCTGATGAAGCGATGCTGGCCTATATACACCTCGCTTTCTTCTGTGAAGCCGAGACGCAGCAGGCCTTTCACCCTGGTTCGGCTGGGGGGAAACAGCACGGTGACGGACTCCAGCCCCATTTCTGTAAACGCCCGGCCAATGATTTTCTGGTAAAGCTTTTTTCCAATGCCCCAGTAACTGGGATGTAAAACAAGGGCCAAATCAGCCTCGCCGTCCTCAGGTTGCAAGCCACCCCAGCCCGCAAATTCATTGTTCACCACGAATGCCCACGGGCCGTATCCATGATCATTCCACAGTTTCATTTTAGATGCAACGAAGGTTTCGCAGGCATTTTCGTCGAAATGATCTTTCAGCAGGGGCATCTGCCGCCTCACAAGGGGGTTGTTCATTAATTCCATGATAGATGGCTTACTTATTTCCGAGAGCTTTCTGAACTCAATATTCATTGTTAGTTGTCAACAGGGGTAATATGATAGATTGCAGCGTGGGTAGCACATCCTCCCGGAACCAGCTGTTTTTCTTTTGCCAGATATTGTTACGGGGCGATGGATGGGGCAGAGGCAGGTACTCTGGTAAATACGTTTGATAACTCTTCACCGTCTCAGTGAGTGTGCTTTTGCGTCGGTTTTTCAAATAGTAGGCCTGCGCATATTGCCCGATCAGCAGCGTGAGCCGCACCTCAGGCATTGATTCCAACACAGGTTGATGCCACAACGGAGCGCATTCAGGCCTTGGGGGCAGGTCGCCACTTTTTCCGGTGCCAGGATAGCAAAAACCCATGGGTATAAGTGCCAGCAGCTTGTCATTGTAGAAAGTTTCCCTGCTTACACCCAACCAGCTTCTCAGGGTATCGCCGCTGGCATCGTCCCACGGAATGCCACTTTGCTGCACCTTCATGCCGGGTGCTTGCCCGATTACCAGTATTCGGGCCGAAGCACTGGCCTGAATGATGGGCCTGGGTGCATACGGCAAATGCTCTTTGCACAAACTGCAATGTCTGATCTCGTTGAGAAGCTTGTCCATCTCCCAATGGTATAAAGCCACCTGAGGCGCTGTGCTACAGGTGGCGTGAAGTTGACTGCTTGTTGGCTACTATTCTTTGCTCAGCTTTTTCCAGTTAGCGTCGGCTTTCGAGGTCAACTGGTTGTGATTGCCCTCCAGCCATAGCTGCTGGGCATCTACTTCCACGTTGTAAAGAAATAAGTAGTATTTTCCGTCTTTCACAACAAATTTATTAGGATCAACCCTGAATTTTGCGCCAACGGACACACCAAAGGCACAGTAGCCTCCGTATTGTGGCAAATACCTCTGAGGGTTGGCGTCAAAGGCCTTTTTCTGTTTAGCGTCAGTGAAGTAGAAAGCCACGCCGTCGTGGGTAGCCTTGAACTCCTTCTGCCCTTTTTGGGCAATCCCTAAATCAAGGTACGACACGGGGCTGTAGCCTTGCAAAGCGATTTTGCTGTCGTCAATATTGTAACTGGCTTTGATGTCCTGCGAAAAGCCGATGGTTGAAATAAGCAATGCTGCTAGTATGAATGAAAATGTTTTCATTGTTTGTCTGTTTGTATGGTTTTAAAATGTTTAAATAATAGTTCCTGGTTATGACTTTGAACTGACCGCTTCGGGTTTGTGCATACTTACTACTGCTAACACAGCCACGCCGTTGATCAGGTAGTAATAGGTGTCTAGTCCTTTGAAGGAGAGGACAAAGGGAGCCAGCACGAACGTCGCTCCAACCAGGGCGTCTACGATGAGGTGAACCCGGTAGGGAATCACCCGCATAACGCCGAGGTGGTGGTCAGTAAGCAGCGTGAGAACAAAGGCAGCGACCCCTGTGGCCACGGAGAGCTGTAGAGCGAACGTATGCGACCTACCCAGCCCCAGCACAAAAGGCAGAGCCATCAATGCCACCGCCACGGGATAGTCCAGGTAAGCGTGGATTCTTTTGGTTACAAATTTCATCGTTAGCGTCGTTTAAGCTTTGAAATACTGTTCCTCCACGATCTGGCCATTTTTCCAGGAAGTTTTGAGGATTTCATGCCACAGAATTTTGCTACCGTCCTTCATGTCGAAATCAAAAGTGAATTCAGCGAAAGAGGTGTCGCCATGGAGGGAAGCAATGTGCAATTGAATACCATTCACTTTTGCGATAGCGTTGGCAAACCCCTTCATTTTGGCAAGCATTTCTGATTTTTCGTTTGTTACAGTCCCATCGAAGTCGATGGTTTTGGCATTGGGGGCAAAGTACTTTTCGGTTGCCTCCACGATCTGCCCTTTCTTGACCATCTCGTTTTTGGCCGAGAAGATTTCGTTCAGCGATTGTTCCATTTTCTTTCTTTTTTTGATCATTTGTCAAAATTGACAGCACAAAAGTGCGGCGATCAAAAGGCAGTAAAAATGAAGCAGATCAAGAAAAAAGGTTGATGTAGTTCAACTTCTCCGGTGCGCTTTTTTGTTGCGGATCCGTGACAGAAACTCGGTGGTCATTCCCAGATAAGAAGCCAGGGCGTATTGCGGCACCCGCTGAATGAAATTAGGGAAGTTCAGAATGAAATTTTCGTAACGGGCTTCGGCAGAGTGGCAAAGGTTGAAGATGATCCTCCTGTGCTCAAACGCCAGCCCTTTCTCGGCCATAATTCTGAAGAAGGTCTCAAATTTATGATTGGCCTTTTTCAATTCCTGCTCTTTGGCGTGTTCAATCTGGAGAAGGATGCTGTCTTCCAGGGCCACAACAAAGAGCGTTGCCGGATGCTGGTAGATGTAACTGTTGAAATCCGACACCCACCAATTTTCGATGGCAAACTGAAGGGTGTGTTCCTGCCCGTCGTGCACGGCATAGCTTCTGAAGGCACCCTTTACTACAAAAGCCCGGTGCCTGCTGGTGAAATTGGGCTGAACAATGAATTGCCGCTTTTTTACATGAACCTCCTCAAAAGGAGCTGCAAACTGCTCTGCCTCTTCGTTGGTGAGCGAAACAAAGCTGCGAACATACTGCAAAAGTTGGGCTTTGCTCATTATTCACAGTGATCAAGTTGATGGTGGCATGCCCCCACATTGGCTTGCGCATAACCACGATTTGGCCTACAATTTATTTGATCTCAGCTGGATTGGAGCAAAGTCTTTGCTTCTAATTCACAATATGTCTGCTGGCAGGCAATTTTTGCAATGTCAACTGATTCCATCGGATAAGCCGCCGACGGAGTCACATGGCTTAGAATAGGTGCTCCGTCGGAATATTAAACGACTTTCTGAGTTAGTTACCGGCCAGTTTATTTTTGAAATCGGCGAATCTCGCACTTACATTCACCGTGTCGGAGTCAAACGGAAAGTAGTCGAGCACGTCGTACTTCCAGATATTAGTTGGGAATATCACTACAAGGTTGGCAGTTTTCTCCCCAATATTTTTGAAAGCATGAGGAACGCCAGCCTGGATGTTGACCATGTATGGTGCTTTCATAGTAAATACGGTGTCCCCTAAAGCGTACAAGATTTCGCCCTCTAACAACACATGGGATTCTTCGCCCTCATGTGAGTGCATCGGAGGCGCTCCACCAGGAAATGTCTCCGTTATTCCAATGGTAAGATTTTGGTAGCCAGCCCGCTGACCTTCCATCACGTGCACATATTCACCGGGCCCTGGATTAATAACTGGTAAGTCATTGACATCAATGGCATATTCAGCATAGTGCTTCATTGCCGGGGCAGTAAATGGCCCAGGTACCGTCCTTCGTTCCAGCACTTTGAGCTGGTGGTGCATAGCATTCAAAGCTTTAATAATTGAATCGGGAGCGGTTTTCTCTTCCGGCACTAGTTTATTTAAGGAAAAGGTTTCTTTCTTCTCCCCGTCAGCACGACCTTCTGTATTAGTGCTTGAACACGAATCGAAAAACAAGGACAGGCAAAGCATGCCTGCAACAGCGATTGGACTTTTCATAGCAAGTTTGGTTAGGTTGAATGACCATAGTCTTCCTCTTTTTGGATAAGAAATATAAGCATTGGTGCCTAAAATTCAAAACCAAATTTTGACTTAACTAGTTGGTTGTGTGTATCTTGTAAAGATATAATCAAAGAAATCAACACCAATAGGGGGGTGTGGGAATACTGGAAGTGAATGGCGGAAGTAGTGTAAAGTCTTAGTGGAGAATGTATATTTATCTTGTTTTTGATACTTTGGCATGCCAAAATACCCTGATGAAATAGCCATAAGGAATACCATACCCAACGGAAATGAATAAGTGGATCGAGAATCTAAATATTCATTCCCATTGGTAAAAGCCATTCCATGTGGCCGCTGAGAAATAAATTATATACACATGAAATCTTACCAACATAAACTTCTGTCAATAGCGATCATTTTTTCAGTTTTTAACTCTTTAAAAGCTCAAGACTTTAACTCGCAAAATGGATACTTGATCACCCTGGATGGTGATACCATACATGGTCAGGTAAAAATGAAACAAGACCTTTATGGAAGTGTTTCATTTAAATCAAAAAATAGCGTACAGTATGATAATTATTCGCCTTCGCAGTTGAATGCTTATTATTACGAGGGTGGATATTATTTTGAGTCTATTAAGGATGAACATCAAGAAACGAGCTTCTTTCTCCGATATTTTGATGGGGTACTTAGCCTCTATGAAAAAAGCAATTTCTTTTATGTGAGAAAGGACGGAGGGGAGTTGATAGAGCTAGTTCATGAAGAGGATAAAAGTATCGACTTCAAGATTATTGAAGACAAGAGGTATGTAAGAACACTTGTTTATCTGACGGCTGACTGTCCCGGAGTAAAAAGCAAAATTGAAAGAGCTCATTATAATGCCAGTGAACTTACAAAAGCAATCAAAGAATATGAGTTTTGCGTGAACCCAGATGCAAAACTTTCAGATGCAGACATTAGTAGCACCAAATTTACTCTTGGGTTTAGGGCAGGAGTATCGATCAACAGACTTAACTATTTTGTCAAGGGTGCCAACAGATATAACAACGAATTTAACGACGGAGTTTTCAGCACGGAATTAGGTGCCGTGGTGGGTGTTTTGGGCAGTATGTCGCTTGGGCGGAATATTTCGCTGCAGCCGGAGCTGATATTTGGCAACAGGACATCTCGGTTTTCTGGCGTTATTGCTGAGTATGTTGGGGGTCAATACGTTGATACGACAGTGATAAAGGTATCGTACATAGAAATCCCAATTTCGATATATTACCTATTTCCTACCCCGAAAATTCAGCCATTTGTTTCATTGGGGGGGAGTTTTGGTTTACGCACAAGTAACAAATCAACCAGATATTTCAATGACCTCGATAGGGAGGCTGAGGTCTCCGGTGATATTCTTGGCATTAGTGCAAGCGTGGGTGTTGAAAAGGCAATTAGCGATAGCAGGAAAATTCGAGTTGAATACTTTTTGTAGTCTGATTTGATGAATCGGTCTTATACTGACTTAAAAGCAAGGTGGTTGTCACATCAACTAAGTTTGAGTTATCTCTTTCCTTTATGAATTTCGGGTGGTTCGAGCCACGTATAACACTTTTGGGTTTGACCGCTCAATTTAAAAACGATGCCAATTTTTTCGGACATGGCAAAGCCATAAATCAATTTATGTAAGTAACTGGGTTCGCCATCAACGATAAACAGCATTGGCGACATTTCAAGGATAGGTCAGAATGCCGCCAAATGGAAGTCGAAAGGCAAGCGGCACAAAAAAATTATGCCTCCTCCAAAATATACCCACTCCCGTGCATGTTCTGGATCTTGACGGCGTCGTCGGAGCTCAGGTACTTTCGGAGCTTGGAGATGTACACATCCATGCTGCGGCGGGTGAAGTAGGTGTTTTCGCCCCATACTTCCCGGAGGATTTTGTCACTTTCCACCAGCTGGCCCTTGGCTTCGCATAGCATTTGAAGCACTCGAGCCTCCTTCTTGGTTAGGTGGAGGGTGTTACCGTCGTGCACGAGCTGCCGATTCTTGAGTTGATAGGTATAGCTGCCAATCTGGTAGCTTTCGGTAGCCGTGCCTGAGCTGCTTTTGCCGCTGCGCCGCAGCACTGCCTGTATCCGCAAGATGAGCTCCTCTTCATCTACCGGCTTCACAATGTAGTCGTCGGCACCGGCCTTGAAGCCTTTGAGTTTATCGATTTTCATCGACTTGGCGGTAAGGAAGATCAGGGGGATGGTGGCATCAAGCGCCTTGAGTTTATCGGCAAGGGCAAAGCCGTCCATTTTGGGCATCATCACATCCAGGATGCAGATGTCGAACTTATCCGGTTGGAACGCTTGCAGCCCTTCTTCGCCGTCTTTCATCCACTCTACTGTAAAGTCGTGCATTTGCAGGTATTCTTTCAGGATATAGCCCAGGCTGTGGTCGTCTTCTACAAGTAAAATGCTGCTCATGATACCTGGGGTAAAAAGATGCTAAACTCGCTGCCAGCGCCTGGCTGGCTCTTGAGGCTGACGGTGCCCATATGAAATTCCACAATGCGCTTGACATAGCTGAGCCCCAGCCCAAAGCCTTTCACCGTGTGGATATCGCCCTGCTGAGCCCGGTAAAACTGATCGAAGATGTATTTCTGCACCCGCTCGTCGATACCAATGCCATGGTCTTTCACCAGTAGCAGGATGCCATTCTGTGCCGTGTCGGAAGTGCTGATGTTGATTTTGGGTGCCCCGTTGGTGTACTTCTGTGCATTATCGATCAGGTTGTACAGCACGTTTTTGATATGGGTTTCATCGGCGGTGATCAGGTGCCTCTTTGCCGACAAGCTGAGCTTTATTTCGCCTTGCTTTTCAGCAATGATCATGGTAAAGCTGTCTGCTACTTGCCGGATCACTTCATGGAGATCAAATGTCTTTTTTTCGAGGTGGAGATTACCCGAGTCGAGCATAGCCATTTGCAGGATTTTGTCCACCTGGGTCTGCAGCCTTTTGCTCTCTGCGCCAATGAGGTTCACGTAGGAAGTCATCTTTTCCGAAGTCTTGATCTCTTCTCTTTCATTCAGCGACTTGGCAGCCAGTGAAATGGAGAAGATGGGTGTTTTGAATTCGTGGGTGAGGTTGTTGATGAAGTCCCGCTTGAGGTCGGAGAGCTTTTTCTGCTTGTTGATCATGTAAATGGTGTAGCCAAAGGCCCCGAGGATTACGACAATGAGGATCAGACTGGTGCGGATGATGTCGGCCGACTCGCCCAGCACCGCCGCTTCTTTGTTGGTGTAGGTCATGGCAATGTCCAGTGTATTGTCGTAGATCATGCAAAAGCACAGGTGGCTGTCGGCGTCGAGCACATTCCTGGCCTTTGGCAGCTCTGGCCTGTGGTTGCGGTGGATCATACAGCCGTATTCGTCCGACATGAATCCGTCGACCCGGTACTCGAATGCCGGGTAATTGAGGGCAAGCACCTTGTCGATCTCTGCTTTTAGCACCACTTGCAGCGGGTCGGTGAGCTCCGAGGTGTTGGTGAATTCGAAGGAGTCCGTTCCCCTGATCCGTCGTGCCAGGTTAGCCAGCTCCTCGTTGTACATCGAGTTGTCGTACAGATCCGACAGGATGTCCGGAACCGACATGCTCATGGTGATTTTGTTGGTGTCAATGTCCAGCTGAAGAATCCGGTATTGATTGTACAGCAGCATCCCCAGCGAGGTGACGACCACGAGGAAGAGGAGGATGAAGGTGTACTTTGATAGTTTCATTTCGTTTTAAAACTCCTGCAAAACTTAGAGCGGCATTGAACGTCCATTTACCGGTTATTGCGAGGCACCTGTACCATCGTCAAATTTGTCATTCAAGTTTTTGTGCCGTGGCAATCTGTCTGTTGCATGCAGTGCATTAAATAAACAGATTGCCACGCTCTCTCACAATCCCCAACATAGATCGAACATTAGTCTACTCGCTCGCAATAACCGTCAGGTGGTGATTCCCCTCCTCAAATGTCGCAGATCGCTTTCAAAAATTAGCTATATTTAACCAAACCCGCCCCTTTTTAACCTTTCTTTAACACTTTTAACTTTTGCTTAAGTGAGTTTAACGCTTCGTTAACCCAAACAGAAAAGGTGAAGCCCTAAACTGCATGAAAAACTCAACGTCATGCATAAACTCAAATTAATCGGACTCCCCCTTTTACTGCTATCCTGTCAACTGTTCGCCCAGAAGGCTAATATCCTTGTGGATGCCAATTGGCTGAAGAACAGGATGAAACAAGACAACCTCGTGATCCTGCACATAGGGCAAGAAAACAACTACAAGCAAGAGCATGTCCCCGGCGCTGTTTTCATTGCAGGGGATGAGTACACCGTCGATGACGACCCCCATGTTTTTGACCTTCCGTCGGATGCCACACTAAAAAGCACCCTGGAAGGCAAAGGAGTCAGCTCGTCAACAGACGTGGTGATTTACACAGGGGAAAACTGGATTCCGATGGTGACCCGGCTCTACTTCACCTTCGATTACCTCGGCCATGCCAGCAAAACCTATATCCTGAATGGAGGCTTGAAGGCCTGGAAAGACGGTGGAGGGGCTCTGTCTTCCGAAACACCCTCCCCTGCAAAAGGAGCTTTCAGCATTAAGCCCAACCCGGGGCTTGTGGCCGACAAGGCCTACGTGCTGAAAAGTATCAAAGATGCCAATACGAATATCGTCGACTGCAGGGCAGCGGTTTTCTACAATGGCATCGAGCCTACCCACGGGGCCAGAAAGGGCAGGATACCTGGTGCCAAAACCATCCCCTACACAAGCCTGTACGAGAAGACCAGCACAGGTGCCTACGAGTTCAAGTCGCTGGAAGATCTGGGGGCCATTTTTGCGGCACAGGGGCTGTCCAAAGACAAGCAGCTGGTGCTTTACTGCCACATTGGTATGCAGCTGACTGTCGTTTACACGTCGGCCAAACTACTTGGGTACACTGATATCAAAATCTACGACGGTTCCTTTCATGAGTGGGGCCCCGATGAAAAACTCCCGATAGAAATAGACTGATATGTCAAAACAACCAAAGGTGCCGCAGCCGTATTGGAATCCTTACGTCTGCGGGATAGGCCTCGGCCTGGTGCTGCTGGCGGCGTTTGTGGTGATGGGCCGTGGTATTGGCGCCTCCGGCGCCATGACCTCCGTGGTGGCCACGGGCGTTAATGCGGTTTCGGCCTCGCATGCCGAAGCCAGCACTTTTTATATGGGCTACCTGGGTGACGGCACCGTGAGCCCCTTGAAAGACTGGCTGGTGTTTGAGGTGCTGGGTGTGCTCATCGGCGGGTTTATTTCAGGTAAGCTGGCCCATCGGTTCAAATTCAAGGTAGAAAAAGGGGCGTTGCTGTCGAACAACAGTCGCTTCTTGTACGCCTTCCTGGGGGGCATCATCATGGCCTTTGGTACCAAACTGGCCAGGGGCTGCACCAGCGGACAGGCCCTCACCGGTGGTGCCATGATGAACGTGGGGAGCTGGATTTTTATGATTGCATTATTCATTGGTGCCTATGCCATGGCGGGCGCTGTTAAACGACTTTGGGCATGAACGGACCTTTTTACGAATTTGGATGGATAGGAGAGGAGGCCAGTCTGGCTTTTGCGCTCATCACTGGCGTGGCCTTCGGTTTCTTTCTGGAACGTGCCGGGCTCGGCAGCGCCAAAAAGCTGGCGGGGCAGTTTTACTTCCGTGACATGACCGTGTTCAAGATGATGTTCACGGCCATCATCACAGCCATGCTGGGTGTGTTCTGGCTCAGCTGGGCGGGACTGCTGCAGGCCGATATGATTTACCTCACGCCGACCTTTGTGTGGCCCCAGCTCATCGGCGGACTGGTGTTTGGCGTGGGTTTTATTGTGGGCGGCTACTGCCCTGGCACCTCCTGCGTGGCGTCGTCAACTGGCAGCCTGGATGGGTTGGTCAACGTAGCCGGACTACTGTTTGGCATCTTTTTGTTTGGGGAGTTGTACCCCTGGCTGGAAGATTTCTACACCGCCGGGCCAGTGGGGCAGGTGACAATGGACGACTACTTCGGCATCCCGGAAGGCATCATGGTGTTTCTGCTCGTAACCATGGCGTTGGCTGGCTTTTGGGCTTCGGAGCAACTTGAAAAGAAGTACTCAGCTCAATGACTAAACTAACACTCAATCAGAAGCTGGCGGCCATGGCATTTTTGCTGGCTACGGCATCTTTAGTGGTGGCGCTTGCGTTTCCGGATGGGCCGAAGAGCGTGAGCCAGGAGCCCCGGTTTGTGTCGGTACTGTCGCTGGCGGAGCAAATAAAGAACAGGGAGCCTTTGGTGCTTATCGACCTCAGAGAGCCTGACCTGTACGAAGAGTTTCACCTGCCAACGGCCGTCAACATGTCGTTGAATGAAATACAGACGAATGGGCTGGAACCCGGTGTTACTTACGTGTTTTACTCTGCCGACGACCTGCTCACCCGTCATCTCTGGATTTCACTACCTCCGGCTGTTAAAAAGCGGTCATCCATTCTCTACGGCGGCGTGCACGACTGGTACGACCATTTACTTTACCCAACGCTTCCGTTGGTGGCCAGCGGCGAAGACTCTGTGGTGGCCGAAAAAGTCAATGCCCTTACTCGGTTCTACGGCGGACAGGCTGAGTTTGAAAACGACAGCACGGGCCTTGCTTACTACACCAAAGACATGGGCAAAGCTTCCTGGCCAGTAATGAAAAGGGTAGGTAAGCTGGCGAGAAAGGGCTGCTGATTGTGAATTCACTTGTTCAACACGCAATGGTTCAAGGGTCTCCCTTGGACCTATCAAATCTAAGCGTCCCGCTTTTAAAGGCACGCTTGCGGGATAAAAGTTAATCATGGGAAAACACCAACCACGACTCAGCCTGGAAGCCTACTTCGCTCCCTACAGGAAAAATATTATCGGCGTTGACCAGCAAATAGCCACGGACCGCCATGCCTCCATCCCCATGCTGTATGCCGATTGGACGGCCAGCGGGCGCTGCTTCTGGCCCATTGAAAACCACCTGCTACAGAAGATCATGCCGCTGATGGCCAACACGCACACCGAAACCAGCCATTCCGGGGCGTTCATGACAAAGGCGTACAAGGAAGCCCGGCAATTGATAAAAGCCCATGTGCATGCCTCGGCCGACGATGTGCTTATTGCGACGGGTTCTGGCATGACTGAGGTGGTGAACAAACTGCAGCGCATGCTGGGCCTGCGGGTGCCTGAGCAGTTTAAAAAGTATGTTCACCTGGCTGAGGAAGAAAGGCCTGTCGTTTTTATTACGCATATGGAGCACCACAGCAACCACACCAGCTGGCTGGAGACCATCGCTGATGTGGTGGTAGTGGAGCCAGGCCCAAACGGACTTGTTGAGCCGGTTCATTTCGACCAGACATTTGGCAGGTACGCCAGCAGAAAGCTGAAGATTGCCGCCATTACCGCCTGCTCCAACGTGACGGGCATCACAACTCCTTACTACGACATTGCCAGGCTGGTACATCGCCATGGAGGCTACTGTTTTGTTGATTTTGCCTGCTCAGCACCCTACGTCAACATCGACATGCATCCGGAAAACGAAGAAGCTTGCCTGGATGCCATTTACTTTTCTCCCCACAAATTCCTGGGCGGGCCGGGCGCTTCCGGCGTGCTGGTCTTTAACAGAAAGCTCTACCATAACGACGTGCCCGACAACAGCGGTGGCGGCACGGTCGACTGGACCAATCCCTGGGGTGGCCGCAAGTACGTGGACGACATTGAAGCCAGGGAGGATGGGGGAACACCGCCCATCCTCCAAACGATCAAAGCAGCGCTGTGCATTGAACTGAAAGAAAAAATGGGTGTAGAACAAATGGCCAGGAGGGAGGAAGAACTGCTGGCTATTCTATGGGAGGGATTGTCCGGCATTCCCGGTGTGCGCATACTGGCTCCGCAGCATAGCAACAGGTTGCCCATTGTGTCTTTCTACGTAGAGGGCCAGCACTTCAACACCACCGTGCGGCTACTCAACGACCACTTTGGCATCCAGTGCCGGGGAGGCTGCTCCTGTGCGGGCACCTATGGGCACTACCTGCTGGACATCGATCAAAATCAATCACGGCAAATCACCGACCTGATCGATCAGGGTGACACCTCCGCCAAGCCCGGCTGGGTGCGCATTTCCCTGCATCCGACGATGACGGACGAGGAGATGAGGTTGATTGTGGAAGGAGTGGAAGCGGTGAGTGGGATGAGGTGAGTACGATTTTTACGAGGCAATGCCATCGCCTGTCTCGTTACATCCTTCCGGGCCGACAGCCCTTCTCCCGATAATTATCGGGACTCAAATGAGGACGATTGAAGGATTTGTTACCTGTTCGCCTTCTTGTGCTTGGCCTTCAGTTGTGCAAGTTGTTCGGATAAATAGGCTCGTTCCTCAGCTAATGACATATTCATAATGTCTAGACTGACTTGATTACGAATTTCCCTCAAATGTTGAACCATCGATGATGTTCTAGTTGCCGTCTTCATCTCTAAATATTTCGTTCGGTGTTCGGATTTCAGTCATCTGATAACCTTCCCTAAAGTTAATGGAATTATAACCTCTTATTCGTTCAAGGTTCACAATATGTTTAAAGTTCCAGCTGGCTAACACATCTGCCTTGTTGATGGTTGCCAATGCAATATGTTGACAATCCGCTATGCTAGTCCGTCCAACAACCTTTTCAGTAATGTACATTTCAGCAAGTTGCTTCACTTCACCCGTAAGTTCGACCCTCTCGATATTAGAGAGTGATTCGAAGAGTTCAATAATGTGATCAGGAGCTTTGTAAATTTCGAGTTCGAGGATTTGAGATACGAGAATAGTCGTATTTTGAGTATTCAGGGTCTTAAAGAAAATCTTAGTTGGATTATCAAATTCCGAGTCGAAATATCCTCCAAATACAGACGTGTCGATGTAAACTCGTTTGATCATCTTCAAAGTTCGCTAATTGCTCAAGAGTTCGCAAGTCGCTCAAGCGCTTGGGTGAAATCTCTGCATCCAACAATGACGGACGAGGAAGTGAGGTTGATTGTGGAAGGAGTGGAGGCGGTGAGTAGGATTTCCTTCCGCAGTGGCTCGTGTCTCACGGGCCACTCCTGGCAATTGCTGAGCGATACCTTCGCCAAGCCCGGCTGGGTGCGTATTTCCCTGCATCCAACAATGACGGACGAGGAAGTGAGGTTGATTGTGGAGAGTGTGGTGGCGGTGAGTAGGATTTCCTGTTGATGGCGCTGAAGCTCACCCCTAAGCCGGGCGCCCCTTGAAATGCTGTGCATTTCGTTCCCCTCTCCTTTAAGGAGAAAGGGGCCTGCCTTGCACTGATCTCTCCACGAAGCCATTCCGTCGGGAGGCAGCGAATTGCCAGGGGCGTGATCCAACGTTCAGCGACCAGAGGAATCTACGGCTTCCGTCGCAGAAAGCCTCGAAATCCACAGCAACTCAATTGAGAAGTAATATTTACCGCAGAGGGAACAGGGAAGCGTGTCTGAAGCAAATCACTGACGTGATGGCCTTACCTCACCACCTCACTCACCAGAATAACAGGCGCAACGTTCGTGTAGTTAGAGAAATCTGCCCTTATGGTGGCTAGGTTTGGGCCGATGGCCGCCTGGTATTCGCTCAGGTCTTTTACATAGAACGTGCCGATGGCCATATAGGGTAATGGTGTGTTGGGAATGCCGCTGGCCATGCCTTTTTCGATGGTGTATTTCACCAAATTTGATCCTAAATACCCCGCTACCATGGGCATGTGTTTGGTTTCATAATAGTCGATGTCAAAGGTCTTTCCTTCTTCAAAGGGGTACATGATCGACACCTTGATGAGCCCTTTTTCTACTACGGTCTGTTTTTGCTTCCTGGCTTTGCCAGGCTGCTTTTCCTGACCAAATGCGGCCACGCATGCGAACAGAAGCAATACCGACGGGACGAGTTTAATTTTCATAGGTGAATTTTTTAGTAGCAAAATTTACGTGAAAAATATCATAACCATGGCAGTGGCTCGTGTCTCACGGGTCACTCCTGGTAATTGCCGATATTGGTTCGTGAGAAACGAAGCAAGGGGGGTATACACGAACCAATGAACCAGGGAGGTAGCGTTTTTTTTACGGAAGTTAGGTGATAAAACTTTCATCCCAAAGCGTCTGTTTCGGTGGTTTTAGTCTGTAATAGATTACAAAAGATTCGCCACCCGCTCCCATGTTGCCGCCACAACCGGCGGCCGAATGGGCAACCAACCTCACAGGCTATTCCAAACTTTTGTAATCTTTACTGACGATGACTTGAAGCCTCCCCTCTCTGGCTCAAGCGTTCGCTTGGACTTGTCCAATCTGAGCGTCCCGCTCCAACTCTTACGCTCATCCCCCGGCGAGACGCCGAAAAGAGCCAAGCCACAAGCGGACGCTTGCGGCATGAGGGCCAAAACCTACCTCCCCACAAACCTCAACCTTGCCATTCGAATCCCATCCAATGCATCGGTGAGGGCCACCAGGTAGTATTGGCCTTCGTGCAACACAATTTCCGGTGCGGCTATAGGCAAAGAACACACCTTGTTCGAGTCATCATCCACGCCGAAGTAGTAGGGATTGGTGGAGGCGTACACGGTGGTTTGGCTCTTCTGGCCGTAGGTTTGGGTGACAAACAGGTAGTAAAGGTCATACTCCGGGAGGTACACCACGTGCGGGCATTCGTCGGAATAGCGGGGGCTGTTGAAGTTGTAAGGAGGGGTGTGGGAAATGATCGCACTCTCGCTCCAGTCTCGCATGTTCACGGAGGTGCGCACAAAGGCAGCACCGTCATTGATAGGATCGGTCAGGTGGCTGGTGTAATAGCAATAGTAGGTGTTGCCCCTTTTGATCACCATGGGGTCACGGGCGTAGGATTCAAACTGGGGATTGCCTTCTTTTTTGAAGTTGCCGGCATAGCCATACTCTGCAAACAGGTCGGGCTGGCCATTGCCACCCAGCACCCTTTCAAAATGCTTCCCATCTGTTCCTTTGGCCAGGCAGATGCGCTGCCAGTCACCGTAAAACAAGTAATACACCCCACCTTCCTTGTGCACATACGGCGCCTGCATGCCTCCGGGCGTTTCGCCCAGCGTGGGATCGGCTACCCACTTGATGCCCTGGGGCGACCAGTTTTTATCGGTGAGGTTTTTCCCCTCCCAGCCGTAGAGGAAGCGGGTGGTGTAGGCGGTGCCCGGATGTTTGGAGCCTCTGATGCACGACCACACCTGCCAGGTGCCATCGGCGGCCTGCCAAATGCCGAAGTCCACGGGCTGCTGCTTGTCCGAATTATATAGGCCCAAATCCGGATTGCTGGCAATTCTCCACCAGCTGCCTTCAATAGTGGGAACAGGGACAGCCTTTGACTGTGAAAAAAGCTCAGCGCTCGCTAGTAAAAGTAGGAGGGTGAAAAGGTGCTTCATCATTACACAGTGGTTTATGATAGGGGAGTGATGTAATGATTAAATATAGGGAAAGTGCGCCGGGATTCCGATTAGATTAGCCCAAACGGGGGGTAACCGTTTCCACTATTGCTCAAACCAGGACGATGGGCGGCTGTCATTTTGGTCTCCGCTTGTAGCCTGGGAAACATTGCGGCCCAATAGCTCCACCGCCATATTCCAACACGATGTTGTCCTTGTAGTAGATATACATACAGCTGTCGTTATATTGCGATACCAGGCTGTCGTTAAGATTCTCGTTGAATATTTTGTAGAAGAACATTCCCATTCCGCTCCTTTGCCATCCTATGGTTGTTGGATATCGACTTGACGCATAGATGCAGTTGGCCTTGTCAAGTTTATTTTCAAGTTCATCTAATGTCGATTGTGTCCAGCCAAGTTCTGCTAATAGCGAATCTGTTTTATGAGAATGACGCTCTAAGTTCCAGTTGCTGTCATAAACGCCGCCCTTGCCGAGATGGAAAATCTCTATTTCGTCATCGGCAAATTCAATAGTTACACTCGAATGTTCGGGTACTATCGATAGAAAGTAGTCAGTCACATCCAGTAATTCAGACTTTCGTAATTCGTAGTTTTCGATTAAGTCCTGATGGTTGTAAAATGGCCCGGTAAAGATGCCGTCAAAGGCAATGTGAATGTATAGGAATAGCCCGAGTATAATGGTTATGATAATTCCGGTACTAATTACCAGTCCTTTAGCAAGTCCGATCATTGATTTTCCTTAGTTCTAAAACCTTCAATGGCGGGCACAGGGACGGTGTTTGACTGTGCAAAAAGCTCAGCGCTCACTAGTAAAAGTAGGAGGGTGAAAAGGTGCTTCATCAGTACAGGGTGGTTCATGATAGGAGAGTGTTGTAATGATTAAATATAAGGAAAGTTGGGGATCAATGCGCCGGGATGAAGTTGAAGCCAGTAGTAGAAAATAACTTAGAGCGTTTTTTTCTTATTATTGAGAGCACATTAGAATTATGAAAATGCTTCCATGCAAGTTAAAGCTCATCATACTTATTTCGTTCCTTTCTGGTTGTAGCAGTGGGTATTTGAAAGAAGAGTATTTTGAAAGTGGTCAGATAAAATCACGCACCTCGCTGTCAGCAGACACAGTGGTACTTGAGATATATTTTGAAGAAGAAAACCAACCGATTAGATCCGTAATAAAATCTCTTGGTGACACTGTTTACACTGCCTGGTATTATGCAATGGATGGGCGACCAGTTTTTTCCTCGTTACTGGATAAACACAAGGTGGTGAACGTGTTGAATGAGAATAACGAATGGCTAATTGGCCCGCAGGACGGAGCAAAATATCTCTCAGTGATAAATGGTTTGGACTTTCCCGTTGAAGGAGATGAATATTTTATAAAGTCAATCACCAGCGACGGTATATATGTCCATCTTCCTCAAGAGAGCGGCGAGATTAAAGCGATTCTATTTGAACATGAGGCTGAGATTCGTAGCGATTCCACCGGTTTTTTTCATGGGACACACACGTACTTTAGCATACCTCAATAGTGAAATAGGCTGCTTCAACCCAGAGGGATTTACATCTTTTTTTAGAGCGCTGTGCCACACCATGGACAGTAACTGATTTCTATCCCACTGGTTCCACCATCATGAATAATGATTAGATAAGTGTCCGATTTCTTTCTAAAATCGATCAATACGTCAGGGCATTCATATTTGTCGATATGTTGGTCACAGTTGAAAGACGAATGATACTTCATCATTTCGCAACAATTTAAGTCGTTTGTTTCCATATGGAGAAGTTTGGTGGGATACGAGCCAAAGACTCGCACCAGCGTTCGCTGCTATTGGATGGTTTTGCTGCTCGGACTAGCGGGGAATGCTTGTGTCATCATGGGTACTGCGTAGCTTATGCACCATGCCACTTCTAGCCCTGGAGTTTGGTTGCTCTGGCGCAAGAGCGAACCCAATTGTTGCGCTGCAGGAAGGAAGCTGCTGCCGTGGAAGAAGCCACCTTTACCGCCAAAAGTTTTGACCGATGTGCGTGAAACTTGGCAGTTTCACACGTGAATCCGCCCGATTTCACGAATGAAAGTTAGAAGTTTCTGCGCCGGAAGTAGGTGGGTGTACCGCAACCGCTGGCTGCATGTTGCGGCAGACAAACCCTGCCTGTTGCGCTGGTGTCAATTAACTCTTGCCCTGCTTCCAGATACTGCTTGCGCACGGGGTAGGTCAATCTAGCGCAAGACCTGGAGTTGCTACATTTATCTGGACAGTATGATAAGCTTCAAAA
>TARA_R110001606_G_scaffold105716_1_pt1 | contig 37913 bp, 28 predicted proteins | sample TARA_R110001606 | Tara Oceans TARA_R110001606 (sample SAMEA4398315) | marine metagenome | biome: Polar Biome; feature: [SRF] surface water layer (ENVO:00010504); material: water (ENVO:00002006), including particulate matter (ENVO:01000060) such as... | depth 5 m
GCGAAGGTTCAGGTCAATATTCCTGTTGTCTTCATCAACGAAGAAGAATCTCCTGGCCTGAAACGTGGCGGCGTCATGAACGTTGTTCGTCACGAACTCGACCTGATGTGCGATGCGGATCATATCCCTGACCAGATCGAAATCGATGTCACCGGTCTCGAAATCGGCGATTCGATCCATATCTCCAGCATCACCCTGCCAACCGGCGCTGAAAGCTCGATCACCGATCGCGACTTTACCATTGCCGGCGTAACCGCACCATCTGCTCTGAAATCTTCTGACGACGAAGCCGAAGAAGGCGAAGAAGGCACCGAAGAAGCTGAAGGCGAAGCGGCTGAAGGCGAAGAAGGCGGTTCCGAAGACTAGACCTTCCCTTATAAAACAATGTAACGGAAAACCGTCCATGCCGATCAATCAAGGCATGGGCGGTTTTTTGCCTTTAGAATAGCTCGCGACGAGCGGAGAGTGCGTCAGAAAATGCAACTATGGGTCGGCCTTGGCAATCCGGGCGCGCAATATGCGATGCACCGGCACAATGTCGGCTTCATGGTGATCGACGCGCTCGAGGAAGTGCATGGTTTTCCCGCCCCGAAACAGAAGTTCAAGGGCTGGACCATGGAGGCGCGGCTGGGCGGCGAAAAGCTCGTCCTGCTCAAGCCCGCGACTTTCATGAATGAAAGCGGCCAAAGCGTACGCGCCGCGCTGGATTTCTACAAATTGCAACCGGAGGATGTCACCGTCTTCTACGATGAGCTCGACCTCGAGCCGTTCCGGATAAAGGTCAAACGCGGCGGCGGCGCGGCCGGTCATAATGGCATAAGATCAATGATCGCCCATATCGGCCCCGAATTTCGCCGCGTACGCATCGGCATCGGCCATCCCGGACACAAGGCGCGAGTGACCGGCCATGTTCTGGGCAATTATGCCAAATCAGAAATTGACGATCTGGCGGATATGCTGGGAGTGATCGCTGCGGAGGCGGACTGGCTGGCCAAGGGCGACGACGCGCGGTTCATGAGCGAAGTCGCGATGCGGATGCAGGAATAGTCCCTCGCCCCCTTTGCTTCGCCGTGCAAAAATTATGTGTCCGGCCAGATATCACCGGGATTGAGCCGGGACATGGGTACAGCGCATTCCATCACAAGCTTACCGGCAAGGGCGGGGTCGATAACATCCATGGCCATTCGCATAGTATGCTGGATGGCCAGTCCAAGAATAAGGATTCGCCCCAAATAGTCCGGCGACCGCTGCTCCAGTTGCAGCGCAATCGCGGGCCAGATATCTCGCACGTAGTTGACTGGCCTATCCATGGGTTGATGATTGTCGGGGACCCGTGGCACGCCAAAATCCTCGCTTCCCACCTTTTCGGCACTATATTTTACCAAGTCAGAAAAATCCGGATAATCCTGCGATCCAAGTTGATTCATCACACCGGCGACCAAAGACAATATCGAGTGATCTGATCCAGCGAGCAAACTGTTGGTGGACTCGCCGAAAAAATAATGTTTGCCGTCAGAACACTCAATGTCCATCAATCCGGCTTCCTTCGGGCTCGCTCCCATATCGGCAGCCTTTTTCAACGTGACGTCAATGCAGCAGAACCCGGCAAACGAACCGAGCATTGCCAACAACGATTCAATATGGACACCGGACTCCGTTTTCATTGCGGTTATTAATGCTTGCACGATTTCCTGAGCGCTTAGGTTTAGTGCCGCAACATCGATGGCGTTATCTTCGATCGGGTCAGAAGACTGCTCTTCATCCTTCTTTTTTCCAAAAATCCGTTTCAACATGACTATTTACCAATTTCCTTAGTCGACGAAAAATCATATGGGGCTCCTGCCACGTCAAGCGACTGGAATTACTTTTAATCGCAAGCTATCGAGCAAGCTGATCAGCTACAACTAGAAATGTAATAAATTATGGGTTTCAAATGCGGTATCGTTGGCCTTCCCAACGTCGGAAAATCAACTTTGTTCAATGCACTGACCGAGACACAGGCGGCGCAGGCGGCGAACTATCCATTTTGCACCATCGAGCCGAATGTCGGCCAGGTCGCGGTTCCCGATCCACGGCTCCAGCAAATCGCCAAAATCGCCTACAGCGCCAAGATCATTGAAACACAGCTGGCCTTTGTCGATATCGCAGGTCTGGTGAAGGGCGCGTCGCAGGGCGAAGGTCTGGGCAACCAGTTTCTCGGCAACATCCGCGAAGTCGATGCCATCGTCCATGTGCTGCGCTGTTTCGAGGATGACGATATCCAGCATGTCGCCAACAAGATCGACCCGATTTCCGATGCAGAAGTGGTCGAGACCGAATTATTGCTGTCCGATCTCGAAAGCCTCGAGAAGCGCGTTCCTGCCTTCCAGAAAAAAGCCACAAGCGGCGACAAGGAAGCCAAGATTGCCGCCAGCGTATTGGGCCAGGCGCTCGAATTGCTGCGCGAAGGCAAGCCCGCCCGTCTGACCCAGCCCGAAGGCGAGGAAGAGCAGAGGATTTTCGACCAGTCGCAGCTGCTGACCGCCAAGCCGGTGCTTTATGTCTGCAATGTCAGCGAAGCCGATGCCGCCACGGGCAATGAGCTGAGCGCCTCCGTGTTTGAAAAAGCCAAGGCCGAGGGCGCGGAAGCGGTGATCGTGTCCGCTGCGATCGAATCCGAGCTGGTCGAGATGGAGCCGGAAGACCGGGCCGAATTTCTGGCCGAGCTGGGTCTCGAGGAATCGGGACTCGCACGGGTGATTCGCGCCGGTTATCAGCTGCTCGACCTGCAGACCTTCTTCACCGTCGGTCCCAAGGAAGCCCGCGCATGGACCGTGCACAAGGGCGCCAAGGCCCCCGAGGCCGCTGGCGAAATCCACAGCGACTTCGAACGCGGTTTCATTCGCGCCGAAACCATCGCCTTTGATGACTATGTCGAGCTCGGCGGTGAAAGCGCAGCGCGCGATGCCGGTAAATTGCGGCAAGAGGGCAAGGAATATGTCGCGAAAGACGGTGATATCTTCAATTTCAAATTCAATGTCTGAATTGTCACATAGTCCCGCTAGGGTGTGACTCTCGGAGGATCGACATAATGCTCAAAAACCTGATTTCGCTGATTTTGGCCAGCTTCCTGCTGGCTGGTGCCCCCGTCTTGGCGGCGACCACACCCGAGCATGATGATTCGGCCAGCGAAAAAGTCGAGACAAGGGATCCGGTGACGATCCTGATCTCGATCGACGGTTTCCGGCCCGATTATCTCGAGCGCGGGATCACCCCGAACCTCAGCGCGCTGGCCGCTTCCGGCATATACGGTCCGATGCGCCCGTCCTTTCCGAGCAAGACCTTCCCCAATCACTGGACGCTGGTGACCGGCAAAACACCGGACCATCACGGCATAGTCGGCAACACCATGGAAGATGCCGCACGGCCTGACGAGGTCTTCAAGATGGCAACCAAAGATCCGTTCTGGTGGGACCAGGCAGAGCCGATCTGGATCAGCGCCGAGAAACAGGGCATCCGTTCCGCCACCATGTTCTGGCCGGGATCGGAAGTGGATTTCAACGGCGTCCGTCCGGCGGACTGGTGGCCGTTCAGCCAGAATCTGTCCAATGATCGCCGGATCAATGCGGTGGTCGACTGGATGCGGCGGCCAGCGGATATCCGGCCCAGGCTGGTGACACTCTATTTCGACACCGTCGACACCGCTGGCCATTATTACGGCCCTGCACCGGGCGAGAAACTGCACGCTGCGATCTTTGCGGTGGATAATGAAATCGGTCGTTTGAAACAGCAGCTGGACCATATGGGACAGCCGGTCAATTTCGTGATCGCATCGGACCATGGCATGACCGAAACCGCACCGGAGCGGATCATCCATCTCGACCAGATCATGCCGCGCGACCAATATCATCTGGTCGAAGACGGCAATTACGCCGGACTGGCGCCGCTGGATGGCAATATCGATGCATTGCGCGCAGCCTTCCTCCGCCCGCATGAGCATATGCAATGCTGGGACCGCGACAATATTCCGGAACATTTCGCATTTGGTAAAAATCCGCGCGTTCCTGCGATCCTCTGCCTGCCGGAGATCGGCTGGGTGGTCTATCAGGACGCGCCCGAATGGATGACCGGCATTGGCGGCGGCCACGGCTATGATCACCGGGAGCAGGACATGATGGCCTTTTTCCTGGCCAACGGACCGGCCATTACAGCCGCTGGTCAGCTACCGGTGTTCGACAATGTGAATATCTATTCGCTTGTCGCCAGGCTGGCGGGCGTAACTCCGGCTGCCAGCGACGGCAGCCTCGCCCCGTTCGAGCAAGCGCTCAAGCCCTGATTTGAGAGCGATCCGCCGGTATCATTGTAAAAGGTCGCTGTCGGCGACTCTGGTATAGACGACCGCCACCGGAGCGCTGTCGGTGACGCTGCATGTTCTCGGATCGACGATCCGGTCTCCCCGGAAACCCCTCAGGTCGAGACCGTCGTCACTCAACGTCAGGCCCATGCCGACCCATATTTGTAATGCGCATTTTTCCTGCATAGCTCGCGGAAATGGACCGCGATGCGCGCCGTAGATCAGGTTTCCGTGAACGGTCGCGGTAAAGTCGATGTCATTTTCATCATTATTTTGTGACTTCGTCCGATATCGCGAGGTCAGGCTGGTCCCGTCCTGCGTGAAGTGGAAGATATTGCCATCAGCCTGTCGCCAGTAGCCGGTCAGATCATGATCGACATTCTGCGCCTGATCAGCATCCGGTCGCGCATCGGCTACGGCGCCATTGACCATCATCAGGGCGGCAAGTGCGTAGATCGCTTGGCGATATATCATGGCGAACTCCATTTCATCCTGACCCTGCGCCTAGGACAGTCTCTGCAACAAGCAATGATCTTGATCACAAGCCGCTGGTTAAACAGCATTGCACCTATTTCCGGCCAAACAGCTTTTCCACGTCTTCCAGCGCCAGCTTCACCCATGTCGGACGACCGTGGTTGCACTGGCCGCTGTGCGGAGTCACTTCCATCTCGCGCAGCAAGGCATTCATTTCAGCAACGCTAAGCACCCGCCCGGCCCGGACAGAGCCGTGACAGGCCATGGTCGACGCGACATGATCGACGCGTTCCTTGAGGCTGAGCGCCTGATCATAGGCGCCCAGTTCGTCGGCCAGATCCGTGACCAGTTCCTTGACATCGCCCGAACCCAGCATCGCCGGTGTCGCGCGGACCAGCATCGCGGTCGGACCGAACCGTTCCAGTTCGAGCCCGAATTCCGACAATTCTGCCGCGCGCGTTTCGAGCCGGTCGCAGGCATTTTCGTCCAGTTCGACCACCTCTGCCATCAACAGTGCTTGAGAGGCCACCGTGCCGCCTTCGACCGCCTTGCGCATTCGTTCCAGCACAAGCCGTTCGTGCGCCGCATGCTGGTCGACGATCACCAGCCCGTCTTCGGCTTCGGCAACAATATAGGTTTTCGCAACCTGCCCGCGGGCAATGCCCAAGGGATGGCGGCTGGCTTCCGGGACTGGCTCCGATGCTTCCTCCGCCCTGCCCATCAGCGGCGCGATTTCCTCGCGCAGATCCATCTCCGCAAAACCAGTGTGCCCATCGCGGACCGTGGCGGATGGATAGGGTTGCTGCGCCACGCTGGCCCTGCCCTGCGACGTGAATATGTTCGATTGCGGATCGGGAGCCACCGGCTCGCTCTGCCATCTTCCGAGCGCCGATTCTGCCGGGCGCTGGACCGCGCGGAACCCGCCTTCGTCGAGCGCCTTGCGCAAGCCGCTGACAATCATGCCGCGTATCATCGCCGGTTCGCGAAACCGCACCTCGGTCTTTGCCGGATGGACGTTCACATCGACCAGCTCAGGCGGCATATCGATGAATAGCGCGACAACCGGATGCCGGTCCCGCGCCAGCATCTCGGCATAGGCGCCGCGGACCGCTCCGACCAACAGCCGGTCCTTGACCGGACGGCCGTTGACGAACAGAAACTGGTGATCGGCGACGCCGCGATTATAGGTCGGCAAGCCAGCCACGCCGGTCAGGCGGATCTCTTCCCGCTGCAGATCGACGCCGACACTATTGGCCCGCAAATCACGGCTGGTCAGCGCGGCGACTCGCTCGGGCCCGGTTTCCCCGGCCTGGACCGCTATCGCCTTGCGCCCCTGATGCTCAAGCGTGAAGCCGATATCGGGCCGCGCCATCGCAAGGCGCCGGACGATATCCGTACAGGCCGAATATTCACTGCGCGCCGTGCGCAAAAATTTCCGTCTGGCCGGCACATTGCCGAACAATTGCTCCACCCGCACTTTCGTTCCCGGTGGAATCGCGGTGGGTCCCTCTTGCGCCAGTTCGCCATGATCGATCACCCGGCTCCAGCCATCGTCTCCAGCCATGCGGCTTTCGATCGTCAGACGCGCCACGCTGGCGATCGACGGCAAGGCTTCGCCGCGAAAACCCATGGTCGTCACCAACTCGATTGCCTCGTCCGGAAGCTTCGAGGTCGCATGTCGTTCGAGCGCGAGGGAAATGTCATCGCGGCTCATGCCGCAACCATTGTCGGAGACCTGGACCAGGTCCAGGCCGCCCTCCTCGAGGCGGATATTGATCTGGCTCGCCCCGGCATCAATCGCATTTTCGACCAGCTCTTTCAGGGCGCTGGCAGGGCGTTCGACGACCTCACCGGCAGCTATCCGATTTATCAGGCTATTTGGGAGTCTTCTTATTGACATAATGGCGTTCCTAGCCCAAGCGACCTTACCAAGCGACCCCTGATTTTTTGGGCGATTCCCATGGTTAACCTCATGACCCGTTCAGCTTGATTATCGCTTGGTTTAATTGTTGCAGCAAGCTCTGCAAATACAAGAAATTACGGACAAAAATATGTTTGAAAATCTGTTCAAGTTCCGTTCGCAAGATTTGGCGATCGACCTCGGCACCGCGAATACTGTGGTTTATCTCCGCGGCCAGGGTATCGTTCTCAACGAACCATCCGTTGTCGCGATCGAGACCATCAATGGTGTGAAAAAGGTCAAGGCCGTCGGCAATGATGCGAAGATGATGATGGGCAAGACGCCCGACAGCATCGAAGCCATTCGGCCCCTGCGCGACGGCGTCATCGCCGACATCGACGTGGCCGAGCAGATGATCAAGCATTTCATCCAGAAAGTGAACGGCAAGAGCAAGCTGTTCAGCTATCCCGAGATCGTGATTTGCGTTCCCAGCGGATCGACCTCGGTCGAACGCCGCGCCATTCGCGATGCCGCATCCAATGCCGGCGCCCGTCAGGTGTTTTTGATTGAGGAGCCGATGGCAGCAGCCATTGGCGCCGACATGCCGGTTACCGAACCGATCGGTTCGATGGTTGTGGACGTAGGCGGCGGCACCACCGAGGTAGCCGTGCTGTCGCTGCGCGGCCTGGCTTACACGACGTCCGTACGCACCGGCGGCGACAAGATGGACGAAGCTATTGTCTCTTATGTCCGTCGTCATCACAACCTGCTGATCGGTGAAACCACGGCAGAGCGGATCAAGAAAGATTTCGGCGTTGCGCAGGCTCCTGCTGACGGCGTGGGTCATACCATCCACATCAAGGGCCGCGATCTGGTGAACGGCGTGCCGAAAGAAATTTCGATCAACCAGGGCCAGATTGCCGAAGCGCTGAGCGAGCCGATCGGCACGATCATCGAAGGCGTTCGCATCGCTCTGGAAAATACCGCACCGGAACTGGCTGCCGATATTGTCGATCAGGGCATTGTCCTGACCGGCGGTGGCGCCTTGATCGCCGGTCTCGACGCAGCACTCAGCGATGAAACGGGCCTGCCGGTAACGGTAGCCGAAGATCCGCTTGCCTGTGTCGCCATCGGCACCGGTCGTGCAATGGAAGATCCAATGTTCAGAGGCGTTCTCACAACCGCCTGATTTCGGTCTTGTGATCGAACAACGATAGGAAACGAAAGGATAGACCGATATGGCGCCGCCAAACAATCGGCGTCCAGGATTTTCCAAGCGGGCGCAATATAGCATATTCGCCAGCTATTTACTGGGCATATTGGGAGCGGTCTTGGGACTGCTTCTGTTGCTTGTCTCCTTCATCGATCCCAGAGGTTTTTCGGCCCTTCGCACCATCGGTGCAGAAACCATGGCGCCAGTCAGCAGGACCCTGTCCGAATTTGGCAGTCTGACCGGAAACGCGGGGGATCAGGTTTCTGCCTATTTCAATGCGGCTTCGAAAAATGCCGAGATGCAGCGGGAACTGGAGCAGAACCGGATAGAGATCCTGGAAGCCCGCGCCCTCAGGCAGGAAAACGACCGCCTCAAGCGGCTGTTGAAGCTGAACGAGGAAGTGCCCGATTCGATCGCCATGGCCCGGCTGATCAGCTCGACCGCGTCCAGTTCGCGCCGCATCGCGACGCTGGGTGTCGGCAGCAACAGTGGTCTCGAGCCCGGTCAGCCCGTACGCTCGCCGGAAGGCCTGGTCGGTCGCATTTTGGAAACCGGTCCGACAACCGCGCGCGTGCTATTGGTTTCGGATAGCAAGAATGTAACGCCGGTGCAGCGCGCCAGCGACAGCCTTCCTGCCTTTGCCACCGGTCGCGGTGACGGCACGGTAGACATTCAACCGATCAATATCGGCATCAACCCTTTCAAGGGCGGCGATCTGATGATCACGTCCGGTAGCGGCGGCCTGTACAGCCCGGGTATTCCCGTGGCAGTCGTCATCCGCAAAACCGAAACCGGTGCTATCGGGCGGGTATTGGCCAATCCCGCCAAAGTCAGCCACGCGATTGTCCAACCGATTTTTCAGGCCGAAACGGTCCGCCAGATCGAGGAAAACCCGATGGGTGATCTGGAAGAGGAAAACGGCGAATAGTGCCCCGTTCCCGTCAATCCAGGATTGGCCGGCAACCGTCACAGTTGCGGATCAAGGTGATACCGCCGGTGACAGTCGTCCTCGGCTCGATGATCACCGCGCTGCCGATCATCACCGATTATCCGATCCTGCCGCCCATGGGCTTGCTGGTGATATTGGCCTGGCGTTTGATCCGTCCGGGATATTGGGCGGTCTGGGCCGGCTTTCCGCTGGGCCTGATCGACGATATTTTCAGCGGGCAGCCGTTTGGCAGCGCAGCCTTTCTCTGGTCGGTCATTTTCATCATGCTCGAGACCGTCGACCGGAGAGCGGTCCGCCGCGACTATTGGCAGGATTGGCTTATCGCCTCCACCGCCATCATAATTGTGCTAATATGCGGAATGCTGATCGTCGATTTTCAATCCAGTTTTCTGCGTCTGGACCTGCTGCTTCCCCAGATATTGCTGTCCGTTCTGCTCTATCCGTTTGTCGCGCGGCTGATCGGCGCGATCGATAACTGGCGGGTGGCGTCATGAGACCGGCAAAAACGATCAGCAGCGCCATGCAGGAGATCACCTTCACCCGACGGGCGACGGTGATCGGCGGATTGCAGGTCGGAGTCGGGGTATTGCTGGCGGCCCGGATGGCCTATATCTCGGTTGCCGAGAACGAGCGCTACAAGCTTCTATCGGAGAGCAACCGGGTCAATCTTACGCTTGTGCCGCCCCGGCGCGGCTGGCTGATCGACCGCAACGGCAAACCGATCGCCAATAACAAGACCGATTTTCGTATCGATATCATTCCGGACCGGTTGCGCGACAAGGAAAAGACCGTGGCAACGCTGGCGAATTTGCTGGCTCTCGATCCCGAAGAACTGGAACGGATCAACAAGGAACTGGAGCAGGCGAGCAGCTTCCAGCCCGTGCAGGTCGCCACCGGACTGGATTCGGAACAATATGCCGCCGTCAGCGTCCGGCTTCCCGACATGCCCGGCGTTTCGCCGCGTCAGGGCTTCTCGCGCAATTATCCGAGCGGCCCGGCGATCGGGCATCTGGTCGGCTATGTCGGTATTGCATCGGCTGAGGACTATAAAGAAAATCCGGATCCGATATTAATCACGCCCGGTTACAAGATCGGCAAGGACGGTCTGGAAAAAATGTTCGAGGACCGTTTGCAGGGCAAACCCGGAGCAAAAAGAGTCGAAGTGACAGCGCGCGGCAAGATCGTCCGCGAACTCAACACCCGTCCGGATGTTCCAGGCAAGCCGTTGCAATTGACCCTCGATATCGACCTGCAGGAATATGCCGCTCGCCGGCTTGGCCCCGAATCGGGATCTGTGGTGGTCATCGATTGCCTCACCGGCGACATTTTGACGATGACCTCGATGCCGTCCTTTGATCCGAACAGCTTCTCCGACGGCATCGGTGTCACCGAATATGGCATGCTGCGCGAAGACGATCATGTGCCGCTGCTCGACAAATCGCTGAAAAGCCTGTTCCCGCCGGGATCGACAGTCAAGCCGATGGTTGCCCTGTCCTTTCTGGAAGCCGGGCTGAGCCCTGATGAAACGGTCAATTGCAATGGCGGGCTGCAAGTCGGCAACCGGCGCTTCCGCTGCTGGAAACGGGGCGGCCACGGGCGGGTCGATATGGCCAAGGGCATCTACCAGAGCTGCGATGTCTATTTCTATTATTTCGCCCAGAAAGTCGGCATCAATCCGATCGCCTTGATGGCCAACCGCCTGGGGCTGGGGCAAAAATTTCCGTTACCGGTCGCGAGCCAGTTTTACGGCACGGTTCCCGATCCGGCCTGGCTGCGCAAGAAATACAAGCGGGAATGGCAGGCCTATGACACGGTCAACACCACCATTGGTCAAGGCTATATGCTGGTCAACCCGACCCAGCTTGCGGTCATGGCGTCACGGCTTGCGACCGGGAAAAATATCGTCCCGCGCCTGATCATGGAAGAGAAAAAATCGCCGATCCCGACACTGAACCTGGACCCCGAGCATCTCCTCTACGTGCAAAAGGCAATGAGCGACGTCGTCAACGGGCCGGGCACCGCCGGACGCGCGCGGCTACCGATTGAAAATGTCAAAATGGCCGGCAAGACCGGTACCGCCCAGGTCGTCAACCTCGATTTCGGACGCGGTGGTCAGGATGTCGCCTGGAAATATCGTGACCACGGCCTGTTCGTCTGCTTCGCCCCCTATGATAATCCGCGCTATGCGGCCGCTGTGGTCATCGAACATGGCGGCGGCTCCGGTTCGGCCTATCCCGTCGCAAGAGACGTCCTGACCTTCCTCTATGATCGTCAGAAGGCAATGGATGTACTGACGGGACTCGAAAAGTCCTGGGGTGGCACGATACAGGAGCGGATGGACACGAAAATGGCAGCCTATCGCGCCCGGAAGAATCTCGAGAAGGCGATGGCCAAGCAACCTGCTGCCGCCGCACCTGCACCTTCCGACGCTGGCACCGGAGAATAGAAATTGAGTGATTTCATTCCGGCACCGATTGCGCAGCTCCCCTGGAAAACGATCCTGCTTCTGTTCGTGCTGGCCAGCTTTGGCTTCATCGTGCTCTATTCGGCGGCCGGCGGCAGCCTGACACCATGGGCAGGCCTGCATATGGTCCGCTTCACCCTCTTCGTCGGCATGGCGATCGTGCTGTCGCGGTTCCGGGAATCCTTCTGGAAGGCGATGGCTTTCCCCGTCTATATCGCCGTCGTGCTCATGCTTTTGGGCGTGGAGTTGATCGGCGCGGTTGGCGGCGGCAGTCAGAGATGGCTCAACCTCGGCTTCATCCGGCTACAGCCTTCGGAACTGATGAAGGTCGCGATCATATTGGCGGTGGCCCGATTCTATGACCTGTTGCCACCCAGCCAGATACGGACATGGGGCGCGATCTGGCCACTATTTGCGCTGCTCGCGGTACCCTGTGCGCTCATCCTGCTGCAACCCGATCTGGGGACGACGATTACCGTCGTCGCCGGCGCGCTGACCATCGCCTTTCTCGCCGGATTGCCGCTGCGCCTGTTCATCGGCGGCGGCGCAGCCATCGCGGTGCTCGCGCCCCTCGCCTATTTCTTTGCGCTGGAGGAATATCAGCAACGGCGCGTGACCACTTTCCTCAATCCGGAAAATGATCCGCTGGGCGCCGGCTATCATATCAGCCAGTCGAAGATCGCGATCGGTTCCGGCGGCCTGTTCGGCAAGGGCTTTCTGAACGGCACGCAAAGCCATCTCGATTATCTGCCCGAGGGACATACCGATTTCGTTTTTGCCACCATGGCCGAGGAATGGGGTCTGATGGGCGGGATATTGGTGCTGTTCTGCTTCTTCCTGCTGTTCCGCTGGGGTCTTGGTGTCGCAATGAAGGCAAAAACCCGTTTCTCCCAGCTGACTGCAGCGGGACTGACGGTCACGATTTTCTTCTACGTCGCGATCAACCTGATGATGGTGATGGGACTGGCCCCGGTCGTCGGTATTCCCCTGCCTTTCCTCAGCCACGGCGGCTCGTCGATGATGACAATCATGATCTGCGTCGGCATCCTGATGTCTATCGAACGCAATCCTGGGCGAAGCGGCAACGCATTTGGTTGATTATTCGAACCAAGCTGTTGCGTTCACAAAATCCGGCCCTATATAGCCACTCATATGGACGCTTAGCTCAGTTGGTAGAGCAGCTGACTCTTAATCAGCGGGTCGTTGGTTCGAAACCAACAGCGTCCACCAAATTTTTTCAATGGCATAGTATTTACGCCGCTGGCGTTGAAAAATATCTAGCGCCCACATAGCAACCACGCGACTTGGTAATATGTGGTAAGTCAGAGCAAATTGAGCACCGTTTTTTACAGAGAAAGAGCGGCACAATCTGACGGCTCTTTTCCTGTTGGCTATCAACCTGCCGCCTTTGGCTTTTGCAGACTGTTCATGGAAATCTTCAATAAGGCGGATATTGGTGAGCCATGATAGCCACCGATGTCGGCGAACCCATGTATCTATCGGCTACCGGCATCGTTCACATCTTCGCTTGCTACCTTCCGAGCGAGCCGGTCCGCGCGTCGGCGTTGCTTCTTTTCAAGAATTTTGCGGCTGGCTTCGCCGAGAAGTACGTTATCTGCCATGACCGCGCCGCGCTCGCCGATCGGCCTGTCTTTTCCGGTCGTCGAATCCTCGAACGTCTGCCGTTCGGTTTCCGCATTTATTTCGGCACCGATCAATACGGAATATGCCGACAGGAACAGCCACATAAGGAAAATAACCACCGCAGCGAGCGATCCGTAAGTCGCGTTATAATCGCTGACATTGGCGGCATAATAGCCGAAACCTACGGTGATCAATAGCCAGAGCAGAGTTGCCACTACCGACCCCAGCGAGAGCCAGCGCCATTTTGCGGGGCGGCGGTCGGGTGCATAGCGGAAGAACAAGCCAAAGGTCAGGCTGACCAGAAATCCCGCCGTCAGCCAGATCGCCAGTTTCAGGAAGACCAGCACACTATCGCCAAGATAGCCCTGCAGGAAATTGCTGATATAGGTGAATAGCGAGATTGCGGTCAGGCCGACAATCGCGACCCCCGCCATGCCGATGGTAATCTGCGCGCCAACCAGTGTCGTCATGAAAATATTACGCGATTCATGTTCTTCATAGATGATATTGAGCGCTTTCATCATCGCATTTGCCGCTCGCGTCGCGCCATAGGTCGAGACAAACAAGGCAAGCGCCAGGCCGAGGCCCTGCGCGGCCTTGTTCGTGTTGACGACCGACAGCATCTGCTCGCGCAGGATGGTAAGCACGGCAGTGGGTAGGATGGCAGACAATTGTTCGATGCTGTTGGTGACCGTATCGGGGTCACCGACGAGGCCGTAGAGCAACACGATGACGGCGATCAGTGGCACGAAGGCGAGAAAAGCAAAAAACGCAACGCCGGCCGACAGCAAGGGCAGATTGTGAAAGTCGTTCATCACATATAGGCGCTTCAGTATCGCCCACCATGCTTTTAGCGGGAAATGAAGCGGTGTTCGGGCCGTCGCGCCCGGGGTGCGCGCCTCGATATCGTGCGGGCTGGAATTTTGATGAACCCCGCCGGTTTGCACTTTGTCATCGCCATGCTCAGCGCTCATTCGGTCGCCCCGTTTTCCTCTTGGATTGCTTCGACCGGTTGTCTTGCAGACTCGATCGCCTTATCCGCCTTGCGTCCCTCGGCCAGATGTTCGTTGACGCCGGACTCGATTCTCTTGGCTTCTTCATTCAGCTGATCGAGATTGTCCTGATATTTTTCGTCAAAATCTTTCTCGCAAGCGCTCAACGATAATATCGAGATTGCCAGCAATATTATCTGTCGCCCCATCAATAGTCCTTCCGGTATCGCAGGTTGACGTTCGAACCGCCAAAGCTGCCGACCGAACTCAGCACCGACAGCGCAGGCGTCAGGCTGATTTCCAGCTGCGTCGCCGTATAGCCGCGCGCATCGGTCACGATCTCGACATAGACGTCATTGGTTATATATTGTCCGGCGGCAATTGATGTGCTGCGGCCCGTGTCCTTGTCTGCACCCAATATGCGCAGGCGATCGATACCCACCGACGACTGCAGCACACCAAGCGGATTGAGCCCGCCCCCACCGCCACGCAATCCGTTGAGGGACGATGCCAGTTGCACGGCCTGGATAGGTGTCAGTTCGCCGATCGAATTACCAAATAATATGCGCGCCATAATCTCGTCCTGCGGCAAGCCGGGTGTCGAACTAAACGCGATTTCCGGGTTCTCGGCGCTGCCCGTGATGTTGACGTTGATGTTCACGTCATCCACTTCACCACTGGCTGTCAGCGTTAACGTCGGGTTGGTCATCGAACCGCCATTGAAGCGCAAACGCCCTGATTCGAGATCGAAAGATCGACCGGCAAAGCCCAGCGTTCCGCGGATCAGGTCAATGCCACCGGTCAGCACAGGCTTGCCTGTGGTGCCGCGCACCTTGATATCGGCGGACCATTCGGAATCGAGCCCCATCCCGCTGACATAAATCTGGTTGTCGGCGATCAAATCGATGTCCAGCTTCCAGTTGCCGGGCACCCCGCTGATCGGTTCCGCATCGCCGGTGATTTTCTTGCGACCCAGAGCAGGCTTGCGCCGCACTCCGGTCAGGGTCGCGACTTTCGTCGATCCTTCATACACAATCTTGTAGCGTGTTTCGGGCAGGCGAATACGGCCACGGATCGTCGCAGGGGTAGTCGAATTATTGACCAGCTGGATTTCGCCGGTGGCCGATGCGGCAAGATCGCTGCCTTTTGCAAGCGTTGCATTGTCCAGATCGAGTGCCAATTGCAGCGGATAGCCCTTGGCGGAACTCAAAGACACAAAACCCTTGCCGCTGATTGTTCCGTCTCCGGCATTGGCGGTCAACTCGGTCACCTCCAAACGATCGTTGGTGAAGTTGCCGTTTATCTTCATATTGGTAAGGCGGGTGCCGTAGGCGTTGTTTTCGTAAACCAGCTTGTTCGCGCGGACGACACCAGTCAGTACCGGTGACTGCACTCGACCGGAGAAATCTGCCGCCACGCCGATAGGGCCCCGCAGATCCTGATCTGGGAGCGCCGCGAGAGAGAATAAGGTACTCGCCGGTCCATTATAGCGCAGGCCTCCGGATAGCGGCGCTGCAAGCAACCGCGTCGTCCATGATCCCGCAGCAGGTGGAAGCGGCGTCAGGTTTACATGCATCCGGCCGATAGCAGCACCTCTGCGCCGGAATATCGCACGAGCATTGCCGCCATCCGCGAGCAGCCGTCCGACAAAGTGCAGATCCACCGGCTGCGATACCGAAGCCAGGCTGGTGCGGGTAAAATTGTCGATGCGCAACCGCGCGTCCGCTTCCGGAAAGGCGCTGGGCGAGCTTTGGGAAAAATCGAGGCTACCCGTCGCTATTCCCCCGAGGCCAAGACCGGGCATCATCGGGTTGATCAGCGCCAGGTTGACGTTGTTCAACCGGCTTTGAATATTGAGGCCGCGCCCGTAATCGCCCGCCAGCTGAATGCTTCCTTTCGACAAGTCGATGGTCGTGGGGAGCAGGCTATATTTGTCGCGCCCGGGGATGATTCGCGCGGCTTTGCGGGTTTTAAATTCAACGCCGTTGGCCCGGCCATCAAGCGCCACTCGCCAAAGCTCGGGATCGAGGACGGCGTTGGCCGCAAAACGGAATGGAACCTGATTTCGGCCCTCCGCCATGATTTTCGCTGTGCCTTGTCCGCCACGATAATCGATTTTTGCCCGCGCTGCAGCAATTTGCAGATCTTGCATTTGCAGGCCCTGGATCTGGACATCGGCAACAACCTGCGGCTGGTCGTAAAGAATGATATCGGCATCGATGATGGCCCGCTCGATCGCCAGATTGGCAGGGCCAGGCAATAGGGTTTGGACGGCGGTTGCGGCGATGATTGCCCGCTGCTTCCCGCTGAAGGCGCTCAGGATCACGTCCCCCTCTATCCCGGAACCACTGGCGGCCAGTTGCCCGGAAAATGGACCGTCTCCGGACTGACGAATGCGACCTGTCAAACCGACTCCGGCAAACTGGGTTCCGCTGTTCACGTCGACCGTCAGCGGCCCGCTACCCGCGAGAATATCGACATTGGCGTCAAACTCTCCGTAATCGCTATTGCCATCGGCGACGATGGCATAACCCTTGGCATTGCCCCTGATAGTGGCAACCACGTTGTTCATGCCCACCCCGAAACCAGGGCGCGCGGCGGCTATTACGGCAACCGGGCGGGCCACGCTGCCGCTGACTTTTACGCCGATCGGCCCATATTGGTCAGACATACCCTTGGCTGCAAAATTGATTCCGCCAGACGGCGTGTAGCTGCCGCTGCCTTGGGTCAGCCGGAAGGACGGGGCTGCAACATTCAGGCTGCGGACCCGGGCGATGCCGTCCGTGTCATAGGATAGTTTGGCGACGATCAGGCTGTTGCCGCCGAGAAATTCGCGAGCACCGTCGTTGAATATCTGACTCGACCGCGCGCGGACTGTGCCGGTCAGTACAAAGGCACCATTTTTCCCGGACTTCAGGTCGATATCGCTATCGATATTGAAGACCCCGACGCTTTCGACCCGGTAGCCGTTGATGCGCCCCTTGAGGCCTCCGGTATAAAGTCCCTGGTTGAGATCGGCAACGATGACTGCGGTTGCGTTAATCCGGTCTGAAACAATCTTGAGATTTTCGGAAAGCAGTCTGCCATTGGCATATCCGAAGTCGCCGTCCAGCCGCACATTCGTAAGCAACGCGCCGACGCCTTCGTCTAATCCGGCAATCCGCTGTGCTCGGGCCCGCAAGGGAATGCGCCACTGCTCCTCTTTCAACGCTACATTGCCGCTAGCGCGTAAGCCGATCACCGTAGTGTCATCAAAGCCGATGCGCGCTGCATTGATTGTATATGCGATAGTGGGGGCAGTGAAATCGCCATTCAACATCATATTGGCGGTGACGCCCGCGCCATTAACATTGGCGGCAATTACCGATGGCTGAAGCAATCGGAAATCGACGTTGAGATCCTGCATCCGGTTGTTGCCGAGATCAACCACACCGTTGGTCGCCAAAACGAAATTGTCGCTATCTATCCGTCCGTTGATGTCGAACTTCCGGTCCTCACCGGCGGCGGTAAAGTCGATGTGGGTGACTGGCTCGAGCATGTTCTGGCCGGGGCCTGAGATAAACAAACCGGGACGTGCATCGCCGCGCACTGTGAATGTACCGTTCCGTGCCGATATGGCTACGTCTGCGAGCATGTCCTCGCCGCTTTTGCCTTCCAGTGTACCGTTCCATTTGGCCCAGTCACCCTTGCCGTTCAGTGCGAGGCTCATCGGCTGACCAGTTCCGGAGATACCGGCTACCAGTCCATTTTCCGGAGCATCCAGATTGAGCGCCAGGTCGAGCTTATTCTGTTCCGGCATGGCGTCGAGTCTGAATTTCAAACTGTCGCCGCCTGCAACTCCCGGCCTTGCAAGCGCCCGCGCTCGTCCGTTTAGAAGCGCGCGGGCATCAGCAATTTTCACCTCCGCCGACAGGCTGAGCACGTGACGTTCGCCAGTTATCACCTTGGCAATATCCAGCTCTCCGACTTCCAGTGTACCAACATCTATATCGAGGTCGGGCAACAGCGGCCCCTCGGACTCTGTTGGTAAAAATTCAGGCATGCGGAGCAGGCTAGCTTTCGGAATGATTAGCGAGCGAATATCAACATGACTGCCAATGAAAGCGAACGGCCGCCAGTCCATTCTGACGGTGTCGGCGGTAGCGAAAACACCTCGCGGATCTCGGATTTTCAGACCGGCAATTCCCATCTCGCCGTAGATGGAACCGCTGATCTCATCGATTTCCAGTTCGATACCGTTTTCGAACTCGAAGCCCTCAATCTGGTTTGCGACAAAGCGATGTCCGCTGCTGCTGTCCAGCCAGAGATAGCCGGCAATCAGGATCACCAGAACCAGCGCGATCAATGCTCCCGACCAGATCGCAACTTTATGAGTCAAGGGCCCGTAAGCGTCAGTCTCGCTCATGGTTTCGTTATCCGCCATCAGAATGCCTGTCCGATCGAGATATATACCGAAACTCGCGATTCACCCGGTTGCCGGTTTATCGGGGTGGCGACATCGACCCTGAGTGGTCCGAAATTGGTGTAAAAGCGTCCGCCTATGCCGACGCCGTAGCGCAAATTGTCAAAGCCCGGAGTGGAGCTCGTGTAGACTTGCCCGGCATCTACAAAACCGACGATTCCGTAGTCGCCAAAGCGGTAACGGACTTCCGCCGCCGCTTCGACCATGCTGCGCCCGCCAATCGGACGGTCTTCGATGTCTTTGGGGCCAAGTTCCTGATACCCGAAGCCGCGCACGGATCCGCCACCGCCGGCATAATAGCGCCTGGACGGTGCGATCAGTTCGCGGTCCGCGCCAGCGATGGACCCGACGCGCGTACGGCCCGCAATGATGATACCGTCATCAACCTGGAAATATGCGGTTCCTTCGAGAAGGCCGCGGCCATAGATTTGCGTGCCGCTGCCGAGCGATGCTTCGGGCGATAGTTTCGCCGACAGACGGAAGCCTTGCGTCGGATCAAGCAAACTGTCCGTCGTATCAAATGTGACCTGCCCCGGCAGCGCGGCGACGTAAAAAGTGCGCCGATCCCTTTCGCCGGTAGTAAAATTGAAATCTTGTTCATTGGTGCCGAGAATCTCGAAACCATAGCTATAGGTTAAACGCTTTTGCCAGATTGGGGTGCTGTCGTAGGAGATGCGCCCGGCCAGCTTTCCGGTGAACGCCTCATAGGCCTCAAAATCACTGTGCAACGCGGAGATTCCCAGTTCGACCGTTCTGTCGCGGCGACCGGCGTTGCTGCGCCTGAAAGTCAGCGATGCCCCCTGCTCCTGGGTTCCTGCCACTCCGCTCGCGATCAGCGCGCCTTCTGGCGGGAATAGATTGCGATGGGTCCAGCTGCCTTCCAGACGAAAGCCCTGCCCGGTACTATAGCCAGCGCTGCCCGCCAGAGTGCGCGGTGGCCCTGCTACCTGCTCGACATTGATAGTCGCATATTCGGTCCCGTCCGGCGCGGCTTCTCCACTCGCGGTTGGCTTGACCGATACGATTGAAAACAGACCCGTGGCGACCAAGGCCTTGCGGAGGTCGTCGACCATGCGGCTGTCGTAGAGTTCGCCCTTATCAAAACGGCTCAGCACCCCGATATGGTCGGCGTCAAAGGCGGTTGTGCCGGTCGTGATTATCTCGCCATAGCTGCTACGTGGGCCAATATTGACAGGCAGAGTATAATCGCCGGTGCCAGTTTCTGGGTCGAGTAAAATATCTCGCTGTCCGGTTTCAGCGAAAGGATAGCCTTCCTGTGGCAGAACCACCGCTATATTGGCTTCGGCAGCCAAGACCCGCTCGGCGACAATTGGTTCACCGGTTTTGGGAACGAAATTTCTGGTGATCAGGTCTTCGGGTACGACTCTGTCAGCATCGAATATTATCGCGCCGAGATCGTAGCGCCTGCCGGGCTCAACCTGGAGCACGACCGTCAGTTTCTCGCCTTCGGTCTCGGGAAGCTCGACCATACCGTTTACCGACGCGTCAAAAAATCCCTGACCGGTCATGATATCGACCAGCAATTGCTGGTCCTCTTGCATCCGGGCAGAAACCATGGCGCCGTTCGCGGCCTTGCCGTCAGCCTCTTCCAGCGCAGAGAGCTCTTCAAACAGACTGCGAATATCATCCGCACTGACGGGACGAACTTGGGTCTTTCCGCTTTCTTCGAGCGATTCCAGTCCATCTATCCGGTAATCATATCGTAGTGCCGCGGTCTGCTCGCTGTCGTCGGCCTCCGTATACTGGCTCTCGTCGAACGGTTCGACATCGAAGCTATCAATTGGTGTCAGCGGATCGTCGATTTCAGGATCATTTACCGGCGCGTCGGCAATCAACTCGTCCGCATCGGCATCTTGCAGTTCAGGCAATACCGCCATCCCGTCCCGCGCATCTTCCTGTTGCGCTTGACGTTCCAGTCTTTTTTGTTCGGCAGCCCAGTCTTCGACGCTCCCCATCGGGGCATCAGGATTATCATCAATCGCAGGGATGGTCGCATCGAATTCCGAATCATCAATGATCGGTGCGCGCGGGTCTGCTGGAGGCTGGGTGGCATCCAGCGCTTGAGCCAGGGCGGCTGTCGAGTTTAAGCTCGCTAGCGATATAATTGCGGTGAAGGCCGGGAACATGTTCTTATGACGCATTCTGGTGCCGCACCTAGTTAAACGCATATCAGGGATGAAATGCTGTGATATTGTTTGTCAAAAAGAGGCCGCCGAAGATTTCGGTAAATAATAGCCTCATCGACCTTACGCTCAAACCGTCAACAGGTTCCCTGTTAAAAACATATTTCCACGCGTCATTCATTAAACGACGGCTTCCCACCAAATTGGGGTAGTTTGAAGCGAATATATGTTCGAGTTCACGGGAATGTCTGACATTGGGCGGAGATTTCGACCGGCCGATAGCGGTCTGTCCGTATTTAGCCTGTAGCACCGACAAAGAGAACGTTGCTACTCGATGTTCAGGAACGTCAGCTTCGACCCGGTTGGCTGAGTTTACACACCCCGCTCTTGGGATGTTCAGGATAATTCTATCAACGTTCGATCGTGAAGCTCGTGCAACAGATCAAGCACATCCTTGTCACACACGTCTTTGGAAACATGATATTCCTGCAATATTGCTGTCTTTAATTCGCCAAATTTTTTGCCGTCTCCGATGAGTTCCCAGATATGACGGCCGGAATCGCTCAAACTGTAAAATTTGCCGCTTTCCGTGTGCATCAATGCGAGTTCATCATCGACAACCGCCTCGACGCAATCCCCAGTTTTATTGATGAAGCTATTGTCCGTGATCGCGCTCATATTATCCGATAGTCCTGATCATGTATTTGTGTTTCCGCTAGATATAGCCAAGCTCATGCATCAACGGCCTGTTAGCCTCAACCATCTTCTGCCGTAAGTCGGCGTCCAACCGTTCCACACCTTCACCGACACGTCCAGAACGGAAAAATTTCGCAGCCTTTTCGGGCCTCTCGCTGAATCCTGAAATTTCTTCTTTCGCGCGCAGCTTATCGAAACGAGATAGTTCAACGGCCGATTTGATCTGCTCAGATAGATTGGGGCTATCCAGTCCGATGAAATCAGCCATGCGTGCCAGACAACCCACAGTATCGACAATCATATCTTCATAGCGGATGGTCAGGATGGGAATTTTGGACTGATTGTGCCAACTTCGATAATGACCGGTCCAACCCATGGTCTTTTGCCGAAGTTGTGATTTTGACCCGCCCGCCATGACATGAGCTGGATTGTTCATCTGCTGGATGACTTTTGCAAAATCTTGATGCCCCTGATGATAAGCATAGGAAACGGCAACATCCAAAGGATTACGAACAATGTAAATAGCACCGAAAGAACAGTCGGCGGGGAATATGGCTTCACCATTTCCGCTGTCATGATAAGCATCATGTACTTTGGTATAGAGAAGCTTTTCCGCATCGATGGCAATTGCCCGATTGGCTGCAGGGCGCAACAAATCGATTTCATCATCGGTCATATCGGATGATGGCAATCCTGTCAGCGCATCGAATCGAATACGATTGCTGGCAATCGAACCGACAAGGTCAATCGAGAGGTTATCGACGTCGTCTTGTTCGTCATCACGCAGAAGCTTCGAAAGCAATATCCGTGTCCAGGTGTTTCCCGATTTCGGATAAGACGCCAGCCAGCATATCTTTTGGCTAGCTGTTCTTCCCTTCATTGGCACAAATCCAGCCATCACCTAACCTTCGTCACCGTCATTTCCGTCTGATCGTGCACATGCAGTTCCATCCCATCGGTCGATCCAATCGTTCATAAAGGAAAGGCTTTCATCAAACCTGCTTTTGTCCATCGTCCGATTGAAACTTTGTACTTCCACATTTTCTATCAATTTGCCCAACATCTGATACAGCTTTTGTTTGCCCCAAATGGCATTGGCAAACCGCGGTCGATAAACGCTATTCCTCAACTGTTTTATTGATTTGGCGCCGGATATTTTTTCTATTGCGAAAGGATGTGTAGCGATATTGGCGGTGTTATTTTCCAGGATCGACAGGCTTGCCAGCTCACCCACACTTTTGGGTGAGGCATTGGCTGGAACAGCAAAAAATTTCTCAAAATTCTCCGCATCCCTGACTGCCGAGACCTTTTCTGCATTTGTCAATTTCAGGGCATCTTTCCATAGCTTCAAGTCCTTCTGCCCACTGTAGCAATTATTGCTACCTCCGATCTGTGCCGGATCTATAATCAGGACGTCATCGGTGAAAAAGCTGCGCCCCCGATCAGCCAATGCTGCCGACAATGTCGACTTGCCAGCTCCCGAAGGTCCAGTGAATGCATGAACCGCTTCGCGGTGAATGACGGCGCTGGCATGCAGGGGAAGCAACTCTCTTTGGTAACAAAGTGCGCCCCATGCTGACCCCAGCAAGAACAACGCGACCTCTTTGTCAGATGCGGTGCCGCGGTCATATGTTATCCTGTCGCCTCCGCTCACCAGAAAGCGCACGCCATTGGGGATCTTCAACAGAAATTGCGATGGACTTGCTGAAAAAGCAACGCCCGTATCCGTCGGATCGGAGATTGCGTCTGGAACAAATCCCTCGCTGATCGTGACATCGTGTCCCGAGTCAACCAGATAGGGAGTCACCCTCGCCCCCAAATCAAGATCAGCACAAACGGTAAAGGGTATGTTGCGCATCAATTTTTACCCTTCACCCAATTTATATACCGTGATGTTGCAATCGCCCGGGGCAAACCAAGGGTGACAATTCCCGCATCGGGGTGATCTTTTACCGACAATGGCGTTTTGTCCGGCCAATTGTCCAGCAACCCTAGTAGCCGGGGAATATCAAATCTTTTTTGCATCTCTGGATCATCCGCCAAACGTTCAATTTCCTGCTTATAGCGCGGCAGGTCGCGGGTCATCCGCATATGGCCGTCTGCCGCCTGTCTGCCACGCTCCGCATTCAGGATTTCCGGCGGCAGGCGCTTTGCCATCATCCGTTTGACAAGTCGTCGGTCTTCGCCATTTTCCATGAATTGCTGCTCGGGAATGCCCATGCAAAATTCGACCAGCTTGCGGTCTCCAAGCGGGTCTCTCCTCTGCACGCCAGTCAGTGTTTCTAATGCATAGCTGGCCGTCTGCCCCATGTCGCGCGTTCCATTTTCGCCCATGTAAATCATCTTTTCCCGGCCATCGGCAAAGCCTGAATAGCTGGTATCAAAGCCCATTTCCGTCGCTCGATCATCCAACCGCATATCGCCAGCATAGGCCGGGTTTATCGCCGAATGGGCACTCCACCCGGGATGCTTGCGCCTGCCTCTGAGGTTGCTGATATGCTGCACTATCTTGCCAGGAAGGTTTGGCCGTATCGCACGGCCATATAGGCGTGAAAATCGGGAGTCGTCATTGTCGGATGCGCGCAGTTCACGCCACAATTTTAACCATCGCCCCTGCCGCAACAATTTGGCATAAATGGAGCGGCCGCTGAAACTCAGGGTCCGGTTTCCGCTCTCCCCGCCAAGCATGACATTGCGGCCTTCCTGCATTGCCAGTCGCTGTAAATTGATAAACCAGTGCAGATTTTTAACGGCAAATGGCGGTGTTTCCGAAAGCAAGATCATTTTATCAAGGTCATGATCAATTGCCAGATCTGCGGAATCAACGAACCTTGCATCAAGCTGCGGATACATGGCCGCAAAGGCCCTTACCGGACCGGATTCGTCGCCGGAGCGGCGATGGCCCAGCGCTGTGCCGTCCCAACCTGGAGCGGGAACAGAGGTAAAGCTGATAATTCCTTCTACCGACCTATCGTTCTGCTTGTCCAGATATTCCATCGCCGCTGCAACCACAGAGGAGGAATCGAGGCCGGAACTCAACATTGCGGCCGGGGTCCGGATTGCGCGCATATTGCTCGCAACACTCCGCTCGAAAATCTCATTGGCTGCTTCGACATAATCTTCATCACGGGCAAAGCGTATCTCTTTGGCTTCGCTCCAATCCGTGTGGCGTTCCAAACGCAGGAAATCCGGCCCGGCTTCAAGAATATGCCCCAGGGGAACCGATTTTATGTCTTTGTAAAAACTGTTGTCCATATCCTGATTGTTAAGGATCATGGAATCAGCGAGCCGCTGCTCATTCAATTCACGCGGTATATCGCCGATGGCAAATATCGCCTTGGGAGCAGATCCAAAAACAAGCCGGTTCCTGTTGTCGTGGTAAAATATCGGCGTTGCCGCTCCATCAGAACGAATGGCGTAAATTCGGTTATGCTCGCGATCACAGAGCAATATGGCAAAGCTTCCATATAGATGCTGGGTGAGCTGTTTGCCCCATTTTTGCCAGGCCATGTGAACAAGCGCGCTATCCGCCATGGATTTCAAACGGCTTGTTTCCAGGCCTATTTTCGCAGCCAGTTCTTCGCGGTGTTGCAGCAATCCGGAAAATACCATCGGCATCCGGCCGCCTGTCGATACGGGTTGCTGGTCATATTTGTCATCAGGAGTGAACAGGCCGGCCCGGGTCCAGCACAGGCCGAAATTATCATATGTGCGATGCACTTGCTTGATCGGCCCGTATAGGCGCAGGGCGGTCGCCATACGTTCGACAGAATTAGCCGGAACAGACGAGTTGTCGCGATGGAATATAGCCCCGATGCCGCTCATAGCGGAGCACTAGTAGTTTCCGTGGCAATTGCAATCGGCGGGTCGACCCGTTGCGTCATAATATGGCTTGCGATGGCCCGCTGTTTCATTTCCGGCTAACGACAATCTCACCGGCGGAGAGGGATTTCGGCCTGATGATGGTTTTTTCGCCATCTGACCATTTGACTTCAATCAGCGACACATATTTCGCCTTGCCCAGTCCGAAGTGCGCGGCGATCGGGTCAAAGGCCATAAAGCCGCCGCTGGCGCTAATAATGCGCATCTGACATTTTCCCGGACGTACCCGTGTTTCGCCATTGGTACAAATTGTCACCCGCGCGCCGATGCCCATGCTGTTGCCGATCGTATCGCGCAGATGCACCCACAATGCGCCCCCAGCCGGTCGATCATTGCGATGGACGATCATTCGCAACGATCCCATATCGCGAATGACATCGATGTCACCATCGCGGTCATAATCAAACGAAACATAGCTGTAGGAGGGGATCAGATCGGTAAAGCCAAAGCTATCGGTCGCATCGGCAAATTGCCCCGACTGGTTGTGATAAAATTTATTGCTGCCGCTGATGGATGGTTTCTGCCAGATACCCGTCATAATCAACAAATCTTCCCAGCCATCCTGATCAAGATCGGCAAAGCGACTGTTCCAGCTCCAACCTGGCATATCGACCTTTTGAGCGCCGGCATCATCGCGAAATGCGCCGTCGGCTTGTCCGGTCATCAATATGTTGACCGTGTCAACCGCTGCGGTAGCTTTTCCCGATAAAGTATATTCTGCGGGCAATTCCCAACGAGGCTCGATAATAACCACGCAATGGCGTTGCATTTCGGGAATATGAGCGAGGTTTTTGCGACAGCGATTATATTTTTCGGTGCTGCCCTGTGTTTTCCGCTTGTCGAAATTGTCTCTTATATATTGCAGCGACGCACATAAAATCCGGTCTGATGCTTCGGTTGATTTTGCGCATCCGGTATTCCCTTGCCTCATATTGCTGCGGTGGATGAAATCCATGGAAATCAGCCGTTCGGCGCAAGCAGCCGTATCATATTCCCAACGCCCCAGATCGGCGGTAAATTGTGCACATATATCGTAAGCGCGCGAGCCGGATTGCCCTTTCGTATTGCCGCCGCCGCCTGGCATTGCAACTTGTGCACCATAATAATCGGTTATCAGGTCGTTATTCCAGTCACCTTGCGAATAACTCATGGAGGATCGAATCGTATATGGGAACGGCGTGTCCTTGAATTGCCTGACGCGGAAGGATCGTTTGCCGTCCGACATCAGGAAAGCATCTGTATTGCGGACGTCATCGCCGATCAGAATATCGATATTGCCATCACCATCAAAATCACTTGCCAATGTAGTCAATGTCGCGCCTGGAAAGCCGGGGAGCCGTTTGCTTGCAAAGCCACCCTCACCATCATTCCACGCAATATTATTATGCGAAGAAAGAGCGATAAATCTACCGCGATCATGCTCGGCTGGCGTCGTCCAGTTGCCGAAAGCGATGTCGATATCGCCATCATTGTCAAAATCGGCAAAGGCCATAGCCACAGCTAGAACGCCGTCCTTATTGTCTATCTGGACAGAGCGCCGATAATCAAATTCGCCCTCTTGGTTGAACAGAGCGAACACCCCCTGGCCAAAGGACGCTCCCACAATATCAAGCTGCTGGTCTCCATTGATATCGACAAGAGCCAGGTTTCGGAAATCCAGTTTTTCTAACGGTCCCAAATCAATTTGCTGCCGGATATATTTGCCGCCGATATTGGCATAAAGCGAAAAACCTGTCTGATGAACTGAACGCGCTGTGAGAATATCGGTCCAGCCGTCTCCATGGACATCACCTGCTGCCAGTCCGGCACCCATATTATAAGGACTGAATATCTTGAGCGGGCTGATCACGCCCTTTTCGTCCAGACCAATGGCAGGCCCCATAATTCGCGCAAAATTGGCCTTTTCACCGACAAAGGCTTCCTTGGCGGCATCCATATTGTTTGATACAAGGTCGATCTCGCTACCGCCGTCGCTTTCGATTTCGGCCGTCACTGTCTGGAAGCGAACCTTTTGCTGGGCGATCTTGCTAGCAAGTGCGGAGAGATTCTCTGCAGCGGGAAGCGGGAATGTTGCGGGCCATTTGACCAGCTCTTGTGACTTCAGAAGTGAAACCCGCTGCTGCACATCATAACGTTGCTCTGCCTTCCCGGCATAGCGGCCCAAAATGCCGCCGAATATAGCGAACGCGATGACAAGCACCCATAAGCTGACCGCGGTGCGTAGCGATATCGCTCGCCACAGGATGATGAAGGCATATATGCTGAACGAGCCGAGCCCGATAATCATCGCTACAGCATATTCGGCCTTTAACCCGATGCCGACCAATATTGCCACCAGTATTACATCCAGAGCGATAGGCGCAGGAACGAAACTGGCCACAACCGCAATCGCCAACAAAGCAAGCAAAGGCAGAAAAATACCGGCTTGGGGTAGCAGCGTGATCAATTCATTGGGCTTTGTGATCGTCGCAACCAACGCGCCCAGCAATGCCGCCAGAAACATCATCGGGACGGTGATGATGAAAATGAAAAAGAAATTGCGCGCGTAGTTCCGCAGGAACCAGACCAGCGATTTCATCGGGCCGTGGATTGTCGGATCCGCATCTTTCGGCGAAAGCACGCGCAACATCCAGGCGGTGACCCCTTTGGCCTGAGATGCATCGGCCATATTTGCTGCCGTGTTTCCCGAGCTAACCGTCTCGGCCACCAGCACATATTTGCACAACAAAGGTATGGCGACCAAAACCATCACCAGCGCTAAAGCAGTTTTGATCGCCGCCAGATAGAAAGGCAGCAACGCGAAGCTCATGGTGACGATAATGATATTCAATGTCGGCGACGCCAGCATTGCCGCCAATGTCGTTTCCAGCCGCATACGCCCGGCATGCAGACCGAGCGCAATGGGGGCGGCGCAATTGACACAAACACCAAGCGGCGCACCGATCGCGGTGCCCAGCGCAGCATTGGCAAAACTGCCCTCGAACGAACGCTTTTTTACCAGCGACAATAAGGTGAGAAGTGAGGCGCCAAAGAGGACGCCAAAGGCCATCCCCTTCTTGTTGGTGGAAATCCAGTTTGCGGTATTTGCCACAATTTCCCAGAGGATGCCGCTGTTTGGCAATATCCGGATGACGATATCAAACGAAAGCCCCGACAACGGCATGTCGCCGCCCATAAGGGCCTTTTCATTCAAGGCCGGATAGCGCGAACTTAACCAGAATATCGCGGCCAGACCGATCAGCGCCGCAATCGCAAAATAGAGTCGATAATCGCGACTACCGGTATATTGGCGATCCGCTTGACCGGTTGTGGCTAGTAACATCTTGTTTTAAAACAACTTAATTACTTTTCAGGCGACCGTCGTTGCTAGGAAGTTGAAGCAGCGAACCCATCTGTATTGGCTCCGGTGCTTGATTGCACAGAATCCATACCTTTATCCAGATCGACGAGCTGCGGTTTTATCCAAGCCTGTTTTTCGTCATTTTTCGATTGATCTGAATTTTGATTCGCCATGCCATATTCTCCTGAGGGTATTATCTGACTGCCACTTTGCAGTCCTGAAACCCCGATACTCCTGTCGAACGGCACCAATGAAGTCAACTAGTTATAAAACCACCGTGGGCAAAAAATATCGCTACTGATAGAAAAAAGGAATCTGACTACCGCACTCGGCCTGGCATGCAGACCGGATGTGACTGGCCATGATCATCGACCTGGGATACCATACTCAAATGCTAAATAAAAAATACTGGATTGCCCTGACCGTAATCATCATTTGTTTGTTTTTCGGGTGGCGCGACCTCAATTCCGGCATCGATTCAGGTGAACCATTGACGGAATATGGCATGACCCTGGAAATCGGCGAAGGCACAAAAGCCATGGTGGCCGCTTTGAACGATATCGAGGAATATCGGAAAGGCTCCCGGTTGAAGCGGCTATATGCCGAGGCCAAGCAACAGTTCCTAGTATCCATCGGCATCTACACCAATGGCATCGCTCGCAGAAAATTCAAAATAGCCAACAGGTTGCTCGACCAAGGCGAAACCGAAAGTGCGCTAGAATTATATGAAGAGGTCCGGGGATATTACAGCGGAAGCGCCGCAACCGACAAATCTTCCAAATTTCGGGCGGCGCTAAATTCGAAAACGGCCATCGCCTATATGAGATTGGGGGAGCAGCTAAATTGCCAGAACAATCCGCAAGCGTCAGTCTGCATCATACCTTTGGACAATGCTGCGGTTCACAAGCTGACCGAAGGCTCCACCAAAGCGATCAAAATCTATCAGGACGAGATACTCGCCGACAATCCGGACGATTATGAGGCAAAATGGTTGTTGAATCTGGCTTATATGACGCTGGGTAAATATCCGGACGGCGTGCCGGCGGAACATCTGTTGCCCATGCCGGGTATGATCCAGGATTATGATGGCCCCCGATTTGCGAATGTTGCCGATATGATGGGGGTCGCTGACAATACGCGGGCCGGTGGCGCCATAGTTGAAGACTTTAACGGCGATAATATGCTCGATATTTTCGTGACCGACTGGGACCTGACAGGGCGTGTAAAACTGTACCTGCGACAAGCAGATGGCAGTTTCCACGATGCCACGCAGGCGGCTGGTCTAGCCGACATGCCGGGCGGTTTGAATGTAACCCATGGCGATTATAATAATGACGGTTTTCCGGATATCTTCATCCTTCGCGGCGCATGGGCCCGGCAAAAGGGAGCGATACCCAATTCATTGCTGAAAAATAACGGCGACGGAACGTTTACCGATGTCACCAAAGCGGCAGAGGTTCTGGATTTCAGCCCGACACCCTCGGCAAAATTTGCCGACTTAAACCATGATGGCTGGCTGGATTTGATCGTTGCAGCGGAATCCGACAAGGAAAAAGGCGAAGACTTTCCAGCGCGCATTTATCTGAATGATCAAGACGGCACGTTCACCGATACTGGAGCAAAGGCAGGTTTTTCCTACGATTGCCGCTCTAGAAGTTTAGCCGTGGGCGATTATGACGATGACGGCAACGACGATATTTATGTCTCGTGCCTTGACAAAGCCAACCATCTCTTTCGGAACCAATGGTCTCGGGAAAGCCAGACGGTGTCGTTTGAAGACGTGGCCATGGCGGCTGGTGTACAAAACCCGACGATAAGCTTCGCTGCCTGGTTCTGGGATTATGACAATGATGGCCGCGAGGACCTTTTGGTGTCCGGCTACGACCGGCAAGCGCCTACGACGCCTGAGATAGGCCGGTCCTATGCCGGGCTGACAACAACCCGGGCAATCCCGGCTTTTTATCGGAATATGGGCGACGGCCGTTTTTCCGATCAAACGAAGGCTTTGGGCGTCGACAAGCCGATATTTGCGATGGGCGCGAATTTCGGGGATTTTGACAATGACGGTTGGCTTGATGCCTGTTTTGGTACCGGCACGCCGGATTATCGCGCTATTTATCCCAATGTCGCGCTAAGCAACACTGGCGGCTCCGGCTTTCGTGATATTACCGGCGCATCGGGCTTGGGCCATATCCAGAAAGGGCATGGCACCGGCTTTGCTGATATCGACCATGACGGGGATCAAGATATCTTCATTGAACTGGGCGGAGAATCAGAAGGCGATATTTTTCAAAACGCACTGTTTGAAAACCTGACCAATCAAAACAACTGGATCAAGTTGTTGCTTGTCGGAACAAAAAGCAACCGCAGCGCCATTGGCGCGCGCATCAAGGTCGATGTTCGTTATCCGGGCGGCACCCGCCGTTCGATATACCGAACGGTCAATTCGGGAGGAAGCTTTGGCAGCTCCCCCTTCCGCAGTGAAATCGGTTTGGGCAAAGCGGCTTCAATCGAACGTGTGACGATCAATTGGCCCAGCTCGGGAATCAAACAAATCTTTGATGATCTCAGCACTGATCAAGCTTATCGCATTAGCGAAAATAGTGATAAACCCGAGCTGATCAGATTGGCACCGCTGCCGCTACGGCTGAATGGCAGGAAGGCGCCTGCTCATCAGCATTGATAGCTAGGCAGGATATCACCAGTTGGTATCACAGCGAACTGATATGCCAGGATAATAGCGGCTGATGCCTGCTGCGCTCAATCTCTCGCGCGGCGACGACCGGGGACAGGTCATGCTCCCGACGGAACCCCGCGGTCCTGATCTTGCGGCAAGTCTATCGGCGTGGCCGCACAAATCGTGCGTAGCGCCTGTTTCAGCCCTTCTTCGACAGTCGGGTGGTAATATGGCATTTCCAGCAACTGGCTGGCCGTCTGCCCCTGCTGGATGGCCCATGTCAGCATATGCGCGAGATGTTCGCTGGCCGGCGTGCACAAGTCCGCTCCGATCAAGCGGCCATCTGGTGCTGCGGCATAAAGCGTGAGAATGCCCTCGTTGGTGCCTTCGACGCGCGCCCTGCCCTGATCGCTGAAATCAGCAGTGCCGGTGATCACCCCGTCTTCCTCCGACTGGCCGATCCGGGCCACCGGCGGGCTGGTGAAGGTGATGCTGAAATGCGGAAAGCGGTCGGCGTGCATCGATGCCGGGAAAGCCACGGCATTGCGCCCGGCAATCGCACCGTCTTGAGAAGCTTCGTGCAACAACGGCAAATCATTGGCGACGTCGCCAGCCAGAAAGATCGAACTATCCCCGCATTGCATGGTATCGCGGTCGTGGACGGGCACACCATCATCATCGAGCGCGATCCCGGCGGTAGCCAGATCGAGGCTTTCGAGATTGGGTGGCCTGCCGGTTGCAACCAGCACATGATCAAACTGTGCCTGTCCCGAAGAAGCGCCACTCCACGAAAGATGCGCACCGTCTTCGGTTGCGCCGGCCTCCAGTTCCACGCCCAGCTTCAGCGTCAGGTCCGCCTCGATTATTCCCTTAAGCGCCGCATGCACCTTGTCGCAGCGGATGCCGCCAAGACGTTCACCCTGGTCAAACAGCGTCACATCAACGCCCAGTCGCGCCATAGCCTGCGCCAGTTCCAGACCGATGGGTCCCGAGCCGATGACGGCTAGCCGGGCTGGCAGATCGATGAGATCGAATATATTCTCGTTGGTCAACAAATGCTTTCCCAACCCGGCGAACTGATCGGGAATAAAGGGCGCCGAACCCGTGGCGATCACTATGCGGCGGGCCTCGATCTGACGGCCATCGTCCAGTTCAAGACTGTCTGACGCAATGAATCTCGCCCTGCCGCGCAAGCGAACCCGGTCGGGGATATCGGCAATGCTCTCGCGAGTCAGTCTGGCAAAACGGTCGCGCTCGTCGCGCACCCGCTGCATCACAGCTTTTCCGTCGATCTTGATATCCGAGACCGTGATCCCGAACAGGCTGGCAGAGCGGGCGGCGTGGGCTGCATGCGAAGCCGCAATCAGCAGCTTTGACGGCATGCAGCCCACCGTGGCGCAGGTTGTTCCATTATAATAAGGATCGATCAGCAAAGTGCTGGCGCCATTGGAGCGCGCCGCCCGTTCTGCCGCGAGCCCGGCTGTACCGGCCCCGATAACCGCGACATCACATCGCAACATTTTGGTCATATCAGGCGCCAATCGTAATCGACTTGACGTTTACGAACTCCTTCAGCCCTACTTCGCCGTGCTCGCGGCCATAGCCGCTATCCTTGACCCCGCCAAAGGGCATGTCCGGCGACGCAATTGAGTAAGTATTGATATTGACCATGCCGGTGTCGAAATAGGTCGATGCCATTTTGACCGCGCGATCGACGTCCATGCTGAAGATACCGCCGCCCAGCCCGTAGCGGCTGTCATTGGCAATGCGCATCGCGTCTTCGTCGTCCCTGGCTTTGATGATCGATGCGACCGGACCGAAAATCTCGTCATCATAGGCGGGCTGCCCGGGCGCAACATCGACCAGCGCGGTGGCGGGGTAGAACCATCCTTTATCATCGGGTACAACGCCGCCAGCGACGACCTTCGCACCCTTGGACACGCTCTCCTCGACCTGGGAATGGACCTGGTCACGCTGGCTACGTGACACCATGGGGCCAAGCTGGGTATCCTCTTTATTCGGGTCGCCCATATTTATGTCTTTGAAAGCGGCGGCATAGCCTTCGACAAAGGCATCATAATTTTTCTCGGTGACGATGAAGCGTTTCGCATTCACGCAGGTCTGGCCGTTGTTGAAAATCCGGCCCTGTACACAGGCTTTGATTGCCAGATCGAGATCGGCATCGTCGAACACCATATAAGCGTCGTTCGAACCGAGTTCCATGACCGTCTTTTTCGTCACTGCTGCTGCTCTCTGGGCGACAGACCGACCGGCCTTATCGCTGCCGGTCAGGGTCACACCGCGGACCAGTTCATGCTCGATAATCGCGTCCGACTGATCGTGCGTGATCAGCAGCACGCCGAACAGGCCCTTGGGCAATCCTGCCGCTTCGTAAATATCACGCAGCATCAGACCGCTGCCAGTGCAATTGGCCGAATGTTTCAGCAGCACGCCGTTGCCGACCATCAGGCTGGAAATCGAATAGCGGATCGCCTGATAGCAGGGGAAGTTCCAGGGCTGGATGCCGTAGATAACGCCGAGCGGGGAATAGGTTACAAGCCCGCGCCCTTCCGGTACCTCGCGTTCTTCGTCGGCGAGCATGCTCGGTCCGTGCTTGGCGGTATAATCGCAGATGCTCGCGCACAGTTCGATTTCCTCGCGCGCGTCGCTGAGCAACTTGCCCATCTCGTCGGTCATCAGCTGGGCAAATTTATCTTTTGATTTCCGTAACTCGGCGCCGATTGCTGCAATCACGCCCGCCCTTTCGTCAAGGCTTTTCAAGCGCCAGTCGAGAAAAGCATCATGGCTGGTCTGGACCACTTCCATGGCCTCTTCATCCGACATGATCGGATAGGTTTGCAGGAGCTCTTCGGTAAGCGGGTTTACGGTTTCAATTGTCTTGTCAGTCATGGGGGATCCTTGTTTTCAAATTTGGTCTGAAGCGTGGGGGATTGGGGAGATTTGCTCAGCCGTAGGTTTTGCGGTGATCGTCCAGAGTATCGGAAACATGTTCCAGCGCTGTATCGATTGCCTCTGCGAAGCTTTGGTCGTCGAGACGGAATATGCCGCTATGTGCGGCGCAGACGATAGTCGTGTCGGCCCAGTCACGGGCCAAGCCCCTGGCCCAGCGGATATAGTCATCCGCCGCGCCGGCACGCTTTTCCAGCCCGTCCGCAAGCTTGGGATGGAAGCGCAATTTCGGGCCCGGCACCATTTTCTGGGCAAGCGCCGGTAGATTGATGACCATCAGCGTATCATCGACATGGATAATGCCGCTTTCCCTGTGCCGCACAATGACCGAACCGACATGCACACTATCGTCATCTGAAATGAAGTCGACGCCGGAAGGGATTGAAAAATCGAGGATATCGGCGAATTGCTGCTGAGTAGCAGAATCCTCGATGAGATCCTTGTCCCAATGCAGATGCGGGGCCTGCTCGTGATGGCGACGGGTGCCGATCAGCCGGGCATGGGGCAGCATCTTCTGGATGAATTCGCAGTGGATGGTGTGAAACGGATGCACATTCAGCACCACCTCGATCAATGCGCCGCCATCGGTCAGCGCCATCAATTGATCCTGATCGGACTTGTCCATCTCGTAGGAATCAAGCAATATAAAAGTACCACCGGGCTTACGCACCAGCGACATATGGGTCCCTATGTTGATAACGTGCGCGATTTTAAAATCGCCGCGTATGTTCCAGAAATTGTCAGCCAGATGTTCGATCGCGGCGCTCCTACGATTATTTGCATGAAGTTGCCTGGACAACACCCGAGCGCGGTATCGGTTCCTGCAGGAACGGGAATGATATGGAGCGCGCTGGTCAGGAATTCCTTAAAGCTATGGATCCGGCAGCTGAGGATTTGGTATTTCGATCAAAAAACGATGGTTGTCGAGAGTGAAACGCTGCCGTCAAACAATGAATATGGCGGAAGATTGCAAAGACACCCGCCCGCTAGCGCAGCTGGCTGTCCTTGCTGCCACGCCGGTTGAAGCCGGCACTCTTCCGGTCGGCATCGCGAACGGATTGACAGACAACACAGGTTCTTGTGCCGGGCAAGGCGCGGCGGCGCGCATCAGGGATTTCGTCACCGCATTCGGCGCAATATTTGGCGGCGTCTCCGGACGGCATATCGGCTCGAGCGCGTTTCACTGCGTCCGCAATCGTGTCGTCGATCTGATCCTGTACCGCGCCATCGCGCGCCCAACCGCCTGCCATAGAAAGCTCCAGTTTTTCTCTATTGATAAAAGTCTGTCTCTGGAGATTAACGAACAGCAAGCGAGATGGTTGCCATCGTCAGAAGCTTCGGTCCGGTTGTCGGCATCACTGTCTCATCCCGTGTCACTCTGGCGCGGTCAAAGAATGTCCGATGACAATCGCCGCCTCCAGAAATTGCAGTCGGTCCGCGATGCCTTCGATACACATAGAAAAAGGCGGGCCCCTTTTCGAGGTCCCGCCTGATATTTCTAGAACAAAGCGCGAAAAAAATGGGGAGCGAAACTCTGCTCCCCGGTTTGTTTACTTGTTAACAGCGTCTTTCAAACCCTTACCGGCTTTGAATTTTGCTTGTGTCGATGCTGGAATCTGCATCGGTTCACCGGTACGCGGGTTGCGGCCGGTAGAAGCTTTACGCTTTGAAGTTGAGAATGTGCCGAAGCCAACGAGACGAACTTCGCCGCCGCCGGACAATGCACTGCTGATGGAATCGAATACGGCGTCTACCGCTTTACCGGCATCGCTTTTGCTAAGGCCGCTGTGATCCGCGACGTTACTGATAAGGTCCTGTTTATTCATTATGGGAATCCCCCCTTCTCTGATGGCAATTCATTTTGAATCGCGCCGTTGTCTGTCAGCAGTAATGCGAAATTATCCGGACGAGTCAAAGAAAAACCGCTGTTTTCTGCGCCAAAGCTCAATTTTCTGCGTCGAATGACAGGAAATGAGACGAACGGTTGAGATGCGGTAGCTGTTTCGAATATTTTACTACCGCATTTCACCTTTGTTTCGAAAGCGCGACTCGCCGATGGCTGACGATCAGTGGCGTGCTGTGGAACCCGCGTCGTCGGCAACAGGGGCTGTGGCATGGCTCGCGAGCTCGTCTGCATCGCTCCACTCGATCGGCTCGACTTTCTCGGCAAGCGCTTCGGCGAGCACTTCATCGACATGGCTCAGCGGAATGATCTTGAGTTTCGACGTGATATTTTCCGGAATTTCGACAAGGTCTTTTTCATTGTCCGCCGGGATCAATACCGTGGTGATGCCGCCGCGAAGCGCTGCCAGCAGCTTTTCCTTCAATCCGCCAATCGGCAAAATCCGGCCACGCAATGTGACTTCGCCAGTCATCGCGACATCGCGGCGCACCGGAATTCCGGTCAGGGTCGAAACGATTGCGGTGACGATACCGACACCGGCTGACGGGCCATCTTTTGGCACAGCGCCTTCGGGCAAATGGATATGGATATCCTTGCGGCTGAAGACACTGGGCTTGATGCCGTAAGATGGCGCGCGCGCTTTCACAAAGGAGAGCGCGGTCTGGATGGACTCGTTCATCACGTCACCCAGCGTGCCGGTGGTCTTGATCTGGCCCTTGCCGGATACGGTGACCGACTCAATGGTGAGCAGTTCGCCGCCGACTTCGGTCCAGGCGAGGCCGGTTACGGCGCCAACCTGGTTTTCTTCTTCACCAATGCCGTGGCGATATTTTTGCACGCCGGCATATTCCGCGAGATTGTCGGGCGTGATTTCGACGCTCTTGTAATCGCCTTCGAGAATACGGCGCAGCGCCTTTCGGGCCAGCTTGGCAATTTCGCGTTCAAGAGTCCGGACGCCGGCTTCCCGCGTATAATAGCGGATCAGGTCGCGCAACGCATCATCGCGCAGGGCAAATTCGCCCTTTTTCAAACCATGGGCCTCGATCTGCTTTTCAATCAGATGACGTTTCGCAATCTCGACCTTCTCGTCTTCAGTATAGCCTTCGAGCCGGATGATCTCCATCCGGTCGAGCAGAGGCTGCGGCAGATTGAGCGTGTTGGCGGTGGTCACGAACATCACGTCCGACAGATCAATATCCACTTCGAGATAATGGTCCTGGAACTTGTCATTCTGCTCCGGGTCGAGAACTTCGAGCAACGCTGATGCCGGATCGCCGCGAAAATCCTGACCAAGCTTGTCGATTTCGTCGAGCAGGAACAGCGGATTGGACGTGCCCGCCTTCTTCAGATTGGAAACAATCTTGCCGGGAAGCGAACCGATATAGGTGCGGCGATGGCCGCGGATTTCCGCTTCGTCGCGCACGCCGCCGAGTGACTGGCGAACAAATTCGCGTCCGGTGGCCCGGGCGATAGAACGACCGAGCGAGGTCTTGCCGACGCCGGGAGGGCCGACCAGACAGAGGATCGGGCCTTTCAGCTTGTTGGTCCGGCTCTGCACCGCGAGATATTCGAGAATGCGTTCCTTGACTTTTTCGAGCGCGAAATGGTCATCATCCAGCACCTTCTCGGCCTGTTTCAGATCTTTCTTGAGCCGTGATTTCTTGCCCCAGGGCAGTCCGAGCAGCACATCGAGATAGTTGCGCGTGACGGTAGCCTCGGCCGACATCGGCTGCATGCCTTTAAGCTTTTTCAGCTCGGCAGTGGCCTTGGCTTTGGCTTCCTTGGAAAGCTTCAGATCCTTGATCTTCTTGCTCAGCTCGCCAAGTTCGTCGCCCTCGCCATCTTCGCCGTCACCCAGTTCTTTCTGGAT
>TARA_R110001606_G_scaffold210002_3_pt1 | contig 37850 bp, 35 predicted proteins | sample TARA_R110001606 | Tara Oceans TARA_R110001606 (sample SAMEA4398315) | marine metagenome | biome: Polar Biome; feature: [SRF] surface water layer (ENVO:00010504); material: water (ENVO:00002006), including particulate matter (ENVO:01000060) such as... | depth 5 m
GAGCTAAAAATTACAACCCTTATTTACAATCGATGCCATATTAGCTCAGCCTAACGGCCTATTAACCGGACTCAACCTTATCAGGGAGCACCCCATGCAATATCGCCCTCTTGGCCGCACCAAGCTCAAGGTCAGCGCACTGTGCCTCGGCACCATGACCTGGGGGGAGCAAAACACGCAGAAAGATGCATTCGCCCAGATAGACCGGGCGAAGGACGCGGGAGTCAATTTCATCGACGCCGCAGAAATGTATCCCGTCCCGCCCAAAGGCGAAACATACGGAGAAACCGAGCGGATACTTGGCCATTATCTGGCCGAACGTGCCAATCGCGAAGACTGGATCATCGCCAGCAAAGTAGCCGGCCCCGGGAACTGGCTACCACACATCCGTGAAGGCAAGACCAGATTCAACCGCGAGCACCTCACTGCAGCCCTGGACGCCAGCCTCAAACGCCTGCGTACCGATTACCTTGATCTCTACCAATTACACTGGCCTGACCGCAGCACGAATTTCTTCGGCAATCTGGGCTACCGCCACAATCCAGATGAAGAAATCACCCCCATTGAGGATACCCTTGAAGTTCTTGAAGACTTCGTGAAGGCAGGAAAGATCAGGCACATCGGCCTGTCCAACGAAACGCCATGGGGCGTGAGCAGGTTCCTTCACCTGGCAGAAAGCCGTGGCTGGCCGCGCATTGCATCGATCCAGAATCCCTACAATCTGCTCAACCGCACCTATGAAGTGGGCATGGCAGAGATGTCTATGCGCGAACAGGTAGGCCTTCTTGCGTACTCCCCACTGGCCTTTGGAACCCTGACTGGCAAGTATCTGAACGGGCTGCAGCCCGAGAAGGGCCGGCTTACGCTTTTCAGCCGGTTTAGCCGGTATACCAACCCGCAGGCCGAAAGGGCCTGTGCCAGATATGTGAGACTGGCCCGCGAACACGGACTGGACCCAGCTCAGATGGCGCTGGCATTCGTTACTCGGCAGCCCTTTGTCACCAGCAACATCATCGGGGCCACCAATATGGACCAGCTCAACCGCAACCTGAGCAGCATCAATATGGGCTTGCCTGATGGTGTTCTGGATGCAATCGCCGAGATCCATCAAAGCCAACCCAACCCCGCGCCGTAACTGGCGCGAACTCCGCCGCCGGATCGCACCATATAATCCGGCGGCGTGTCACCCCGAATCTGGCGATCAATAGACATTCCCGCTTTTTATCGTGGTAAACACGGCACATGCGCCAGAGTATAAGATGCTTTAGTCAATATTTGGCCGATTCATCTTATAAAAGCGATAACAATCATGATCCAGCCCAATCAGTCCCTCACCCCGCTTCGCCAAGTGGCGATACTGGCAACAGACGGGGTAATCGCCTCTACGCTAATGCAGGCGAAAGACTTCTTTCACATGGCCAGCCTGCGTGACGGCCGCCGCCGTGGCCATGGACTCACACCTGGATTTCGTACTTCGATCGTGGCTCCGGACAACCTGCCCGTCACCAGTTTCAGCCAGGACCGTATCGCGACCGATGCGACCCTCAGCGCCCTGCGTCCCCAACTGATCATGCTGCCTGCCTTCTGGGGCGACTTCGATCAGATGCTCGAACGCTATCCGGGCGTAATCCCCTGGCTCCAGGATGAACATGCCCGTGGCACACTGATCAGCGCCGAAGCAACAGGTGTGTTCTGGGTAGCAGCAGCGGGTTTGCTTGATGGTCGCGAGGCCACAACCTACTGGCGCTTTTTCGATGAGTTCACCCAGCGCTTTCCGCAGGTAATGCTATGTCGCGACAAACACATTACCGATGCCGACAACATCTATTGTGCAGCCGGAGTGACATCAGGCTGTGACCTGTCAATTCATCTAATCGAGAAACTGTGTGGAAGTCAGGTAGCACAGGCCGTTGCCCGGGACACGCTCTACGAAGTCCAGCGCAGCTATACCCCAGGCGTGATTGGCTTTGGTGGTCAGAAACTGCATCAGGATGTCGCCATCCTGCAGATCCAGCAGTGGCTCGAGGAGCATTTTGCGGACAAATTCCGCTTTGAAGATGTGGCCAGCCAACACGGCATGAGCATTCGCAATTTCATGCGCCGCTTCCAGGGCGCCACCGGGGACAAGCCGCTGCACTACCTGCAGCGGCTGCGCATCGAAACCGCAAAAAACCTGTTGAGCACCACCCGGCGCAGTATCAAGACCATAAGCTATGACGTGGGCTACGACGACGCGAGCTTCTTTGCCCGCCTGTTCCGGCAGCATACCGAGCTTTCACCGAATCAATACCGCCGGCAGTTTCAGCAGAACCTGCAGTAGGCAACATCTCTGACGAAACTCACACCCCGGGGCCGATTACCAGCGGGTCGGCCTGGGAGTGATCCCTCAGGGCTTATGGGCCCGGGCCAGGAACTCGTGGGATTGCATCTCCAGCAAACGACTGAGAGTGCGCTGAAATTCAAAGCTCAGCCGTCCTCCAGTGTAGAGATCCTTGAGCTCAACCTCGGCGGAAAGTATCAGCTTGACGTTGCGATCATAAAACTCATCGACCAGATTGATGAAGCGTCGAGCCATGTCGTCTTTACTCGCATTCATCTGCTCCACATTGGCAATCAATACCGCGTGGAAGATCTTGGCCAGCTCGATGTAGTCATTCTGGCTGCGCGGGCCGTCGCACAACTCCCGGAACTCGAACCAGCCGACGTCCTCGCAGACACGAATCGATTTGACCGGGCGATTCTCGACGGTCAGCAGATCACCTTCCACTACTTCTTCTATATCGGGTACCAGGCTCTCGAAGCTTTGCCGCAGGCTCAGATCTGCTCCCTCATCCAGCGGCCAGTGATACAGCTCAGCCTGCTCCAGGGCGCGCAAACGATAATCCACACCATTGTCTACATTGACCACTTCGGTATGACTATTGAGTAGCGCAATGGCCGGCAGAAACCGGGCGCGTTGCAACCCATTCTTGTAAAGACCGTCCGGGACGATATTGGAGGTCGCTACCAGGGTGACGCCGTTCTTGAACAACTCTTCCATCAGGGTGCCGAGGATCATTGCGTCGGTAATATCCGAGACGAAGAACTCGTCAAAACAGATGACGCGCGCCTCATCGGCAAACTGCCTGGCAATAAGGGTAAGCGGGTTCTTCTCGCCCTTGAGCCCTCTCAGCTCATGATGCACCCGCTGCATGAAGCGATGGAAATGGGTGCGCATCTTGCGTTCGATCGGCAAGGTGTCAAAGAAGGTGTCGACCAGATAGGTTTTGCCCCGGCCCACTCCGCCCCAGAAATACAGCCCCTTTACTCGCTCTGGCTTTTTACGCAAAAGCTTGTCCAAGAGACCTGAGCTGGACTGTTCGGTAGCGACCAGGTCGTCAAAGAGACGCTGCAAGTGGCGTACAGCCTCTTCCTGCGCTGGGTCGTGAACGAAATCCGGACGCTTGAGGTCCGCCTGGTAACGATCAATAGGCGTCATATTGCTGACCATCGGAGGTTGAGGGGGCCGGAACTGTACCCCCTGGGTATCGCATTTGGCAATTGAACGATGTAATGGAAAACGCTTTCACGTCAACGCCTGCTCAACTGCTCCTTTCAATTCCGGCAAACGTCCGTGAAAAAAGTGACCTGTGTCGGCAAAACGCACGACTTCCACATCATTTCGACCCTCTAGCAGGCCGAAAACGGAAGCAGATGCAACCACGTCATCAGCTTCACCCATCATCACCGTGGACGGCGTCTTCAACGGCAGGAGCTCCGGGAACGGCAACCGCTCCACCGAAGGCGCAACCAGAACCAGTTTCTGGGGTGGACTGTCCAGACGATTGGCCGCCGCCGCAGCAATATAGCCCCCGAAGGAAAACCCCATTACCCACAGTGCGGGCGCAGGCAGGTCAAGTCGAGCCCAGTCAATAATGGCAAGGCAGTCATCAATTTCACCCCTACCCTCGTCATGCTCACCACCACTGCGCCCCACCCCTCGGAAATTGAACCTGACCACATTGGCGCCCAGATCCCGCGCCGCGCGCATCAACGTATGCACTACCTTGTTAGCCATTGTGCCGCCGTGCAAGGGATGCGGGTGGCAGATGACAGCAAGTGCCACCGGATCGTCAACGCGTGTCACCAGCAATTCAAGGGGGCCAGCTGGCCCTGCAATGGTTATTCTTTCCTCAAGTTTGTCGCTCATTAATACCCCCGTGAACATGTCCGCTAAATCGCCTCGACCAGCAGCAATTCGGGCCTGTGGAGGAGACCCTGAGCGTTGCCGGATACAGGCTACCCCCAAAGGGTACTAGCCTTGGCAGAGAAATGTCGTTACCGTTAGTACATTAGCTGTTAAGCCGCTTTCGTGCGGGCCTGACACCCAATCGCTCAATAGGGGAAGCACAGTGGAAGCAAGCGAAAACCTGTGGATTGCAGTAACCATTGCTCTGGCAGCTGGCGTCATTATCGGCATCGTGCTGACTCAGATAGCCAGGCGCGTCAGTGGTTCGTATTCGTCCGGCACCCGATCACAACTGGAAAGTCTGCAGTTGCGATTCGAGGAGTATCAGCAGGAAGTTTCAAGTCACTTCAAAACCACCGCGAGCCTGGTAGCACAGCTTAATCGCAGTCATCAGGAGATTCAGGAGCACCTTTCACAGGGTGCGATGGATCTGTCCCCTGATGAAATGACCCGTCAGCGTCTGCTGGCCGCCCTGGAAGAGCCTCCTGTCTCTCGCAAAAGGCCCAATGGCGAGCCCCTGTTCGACAGCCTTGAGCCTCCGCGCGACTATGCCCCCAAGGGTCAGGACAGCCCGGGCACACTGTCGGAAGATTATGGGTTCGACCGCAAGTCCTGATGCATCCTGCGGTGACCTGACACGGCCACCAACTACAATTGCGGATACCGATAAAGATGTCGGGCGCTGAGCCTCATTTCTTCCAACGCAGTGAGCAGGACCCGGCGCATCTGATCATCAGCGGCGACTGGGTGCTTGCTCACTACGCAGTGTTGCGCGAGCAAATAGGTCAGCAACATAGCCAGACTTCTGGCGCACAGAGTGCCGACTTGAGCGGCCTCGGCAAACTGGATACGGCCGGCGCCCAGCTGCTCGCCGAACTGCTGGGGCCCAAACTGTTGGCAACATTGGCGGAGCATGGTGAAGGTCTGGACTCCAAGCAGGGAACCCTGCTGCAGCGAGTCGCCCAGACCATAGAAGCCGATCCACCGCACCCTGCCAGACCGGGACTCCTGATTGTCGACCTTCTGGCTCGCGTTGGCGACGCCACGCTAACCTTCTGGCACCACCTGATTGAGCTGCTCGGCTTCACTGGCCTGGTACTTGCCAGCCTTAGTCGCAACATCCTGCGCCCGCGAAACTGGCGGCTGACCTCGCTGGTCGCACAGATCGAAGTCACCGGCCTCAATGCATTACCCATCGTAGCGCTGCTGACCTTCATGGTCGGTGCAGTCGTAGCGTTTCTGGGTGCGACGATTCTGGAAAGCTTTGGTGCGACCATCTACACCGTGGATCTGGTCGCATTCTCGTTCATGCGCGAGTTTGGCGTATTGCTCACGGCCATTCTGCTTGCCGGCAGAACCGCGAGCGCATTTACCGCCCAGATCGGCTCGATGAAAGCCAATGAGGAGGTTGATGCAATTCGCGCCCTGGGCCTCAACCCAATCGACTTGCTGGTACTGCCCCGCGTGCTGGCAATGCTGATAGCGCTGCCGATTCTTACCCTGGTTGCCATGTTTTCAGGCCTTTTGGGAGGTGCCCTTGTCTGCATGCTCTCTCTGGACATTTCTCCCACCATGTTCCTGGGCACGCTACAGCAGAACATGGATGTTCAGCATTTCTACGTCGGCATGGCAAAGGCGCCCGTATTTGCCTTCTTGATCGCCCTGATCGGGTGCCTCGAAGGCTTCAAGGTCACGGGCAGCGCCCAATCAGTGGGCGAGCACACGACGTCTAGCGTGGTGCAGTCCATTTTTGTGGTTATTCTGGTGGATGCCCTGGCCGCACTCTTCTTCATGGAGATGGGCTGGTGAGCGATACCACAGATAACGACCCGCTGATTCGGGTACGCGGGCTGCTCAACCAATTTGGCACGCAGACGATTCATGAGAACCTTGATCTGGATATCCATCGCGGCGAGATACTCGGCGTGGTCGGCGGCTCAGGCAGCGGCAAGTCGGTGCTGCTGCGCTCGATTCTGGGCTTGCGCCGCCCCACCGGGGGTCGCGTCGAGGTTTTCGGCGAAGACCTGCAGACGCTTGATGACGAAGCTAGATCTCAACACGAAAGACGCTTTGGTGTGCTGTTTCAACAGGGCGCGCTGTTTTCCTCAATGACCGTTGCTGAGAATATCGCTTTACCCCTCATTGAACACGGCGGCTTGAATCGCGCAGACGCCGAACACCTGGCACAGATGAAGATCGCTCTTACCGGGCTCAATGCCAACGCCGGGAGTAAATATCCTTCAGAGTTATCCGGCGGGATGATCAAGCGTGCAGCGCTGGCCCGCGCACTGGCACTGGATCCGGATATTCTGTTCCTGGACGAGCCGACTGCCGGCCTCGACCCTATCGGTGCCGCTGCCTTTGATGAGCTGATACGAACTCTGCGCGATGCGCTGGGTCTGAGTGTATTCCTGGTGACGCATGATCTTGATACGCTCTACGCAATCTGCGATAGAATTGCAGTGCTGTCCCAGAAAAAAGTGCTGGTGGCCGACACCCTCGAGCGGGTAGCGGCCGTAGACGATCCATGGATTCAGGAATACTTCCATGGTCCCAGAGGCCGCGCCGCGGCCGATGCGACCGACCGTAACAGACACCCGCCGGAGTATGACAGCTGATGGAAACCCGAGCTCACCACGTGCTGATAGGGCTCTTTACGCTGCTCGCTGCCGGCGCTGCCGTCGTGTTCGCACTATGGCTTGGCAGCGCGGCTAACAGCCGCGAATACAAGGAATACATCGTCGTCTTCAAAGAGGCAGTTACCGGCCTGTCACGCGGCAGTGCTGTGCAGTACAGCGGGATCAAGGTCGGAGACATCTACTCGCTGCAACTCGACCCCGAAGACCCTCGCCGCGTCCTTGCGAAAATCCGGGTGGGTACCGATGTACCCATCAAGGAAAACACTCGTGCACGCCTGTCCTTCACTGGGATAACCGGCAACTCGGTCATCGAACTGAGTCATGGCACGCCTAACAGCCCATTGCTGACCAGTAACAACGGGACTCCTGTTATCGTTGCCGCGCCCTCGCCTATTTCCTCATTGCTGGCCGACGGCGAAGATCTCATGACCAACGTCAACCAGCTGATGTCCAATGCCCGAAGCATCATGTCAGATGAGAATGCCGACAGCATTGGCCGTACCCTGACCAACGTCGAGCGCGCCACGGGTGGCATTGCAGCCCAGAGTGAAGATCTTGCGCGCCTGCTCGCGGAACTGACCAAGGCCAGCGAGCAAGTCAATGAAACGCTGGAACGCAGCAGCGATCTGGTAGTAAGCGCTGACAGGCTGCTCAACCAACAAGGCGCGCGCACGTTGAATCAGGCCGAGGAAGCACTGACATCCATCGCCAGCGCCAGCGGAACCCTGGAAAGCCTGCTGGACGATAACAGTGAAGCTTTTACATCGGGTATGCAGGGCCTTTCCCAACTGGAACCGGCCATCAACGAACTGCGCGCCACACTTAGCTCATTACGCACCATTACGCGCCGTCTCGAAGATAATCCCACGCGCTTCATACTGGGTCGCGATAGCATGGAGGAGTTCGAACCATGAAACAGGCCCACCGCAAGCTCCTGACGGGTATTTCGTTGCTGAGTACTTTATGGCTTTCCGCGTGCACCATCTTCCCGGAAGCCGAGTCGCTCAAAATCTACCAACTACCCGCGCCGGACATGACCGTCGCCTCCGGCGACCCTGTCCCTTTCACATTGCGAATCAGCACGCCCAGAGCGGGCTCGGTGCTGAGTAGTCCGCGCATGGTAGTCAATCCCCGGGGTAACGAGCTGCAGAACTACAAGGGCGCGCGTTGGACCGATCCAGCACCAGCTCTGCTGCGAGACCATCTGGCGCAGGCCTTCGAGCAACGTGGAGCATTTACCGCAGTGAGCACGGATGAGAACGCCTTCAGCGCTGACATTCACATGAGCAGCGACCTGCGACGTTTTCAGGTGATCTACGGAGATTCCGGACCCTATGCCCTTATCGAACTGAACGCCCGACTGATTGACCCCACAAGCCGGAATATTATTGCGGGCAAGACTTTTATTACTCAACAGCCATTGGCCTCTGAGGCCGTTCCCGGGGTGGTGAGTGCTTTCAAAAAGGCTTCTGATGAACTTGCCGCTAGGTTGATCGACTGGACGGCCAGTGAACTCTCGGGGAGGGCTGTAAGCCCCTGAAATATATATGCTCAGTTGATGCTGCGGCCCGCGGCCTTTTTGCGGGTCAGACGCCGGCCAGGTTGAGCAGGGCCTGGAATAGAAGCAGAACCAAATAGCCGACCAGAGCAACCAAACCCAGAAGTACGCTAGCCAGCCCCCAGACAAAAAAGCGACTACTGACCTCCGTTTCACGGGGGCTGTCCAGGTATTGATTGAGCAGGTTCACGTTACGATTATTGGCCTTCCAGGCAAAATCGAAAAGATCGCCCACCAGCGGCAAAGCACCTACCACGGTATCCACCAGGATATTGAACGCCATCTTCAGCATCAAAGCCTTGGAAGCGCCCATGCGCGCGGCCTCGGAGATCACCACGCTGGAAATCAACGCCGAGATGACGTCACCTATACCGGGGATGAGGCCTATAAGGCCATCCAGACCAAAGCGGGCATTGAAGCCCGGCACCTTGATAGAACTGTCGAGGAACCAGGCCAGGCGTTCCAGCTTCTTTCGGGTTTTCTCGTTACCTGTATTACGCATATGCAGTCTCACTCAATGGTTACAGTGAGACCCGCTTATACCGAATAAGATCCCAATGGCCGATCATTCCCACTCAATGGTCGCTGGCGGCTTGCTGGAGATATCGTAGGTGACCCGGGATACGCCAGTGATCTCGTTGATGATCCGATTGGATACGGTCTCCAGGAATTCGTAAGGCAGGTGCGCCCAGCGCGCCGTCATGAAGTCGATGGTCTCTACCGCACGCAGAGCGATTACCCACTCGTAACGGCGGGCGTCACCTACAACGCCCACGGAGCGCACCGGCAGGAACACCGCGAAGGCCTGACTGGTCTTGTGGTAGAGATCGGCACGGCGCAGCTCTTCGATAAAGATATGATCCGCACGGCGCAGAATGTCAGCATATTCCTTGCGCACTTCAGCGAGAATCCGCACACCCAAACCCGGACCGGGGAAGGGATGACGGTAGACCATGTCGAAGGGCAGGCCCAGTTCCAGACCGATCTTGCGGACCTCGTCCTTGAACAGCTCGCGCAGTGGCTCAACCAGCTCGAAGGCCATATCGTCCGGTAGGCCACCAACGTTATGGTGGGACTTGATCACATGGGCTTTGCCGTTCTTGGAGCCGGCAGACTCGATCACATCTGGATAGATGGTGCCCTGGGCCAGGTACTTCACGCCCTGGAGCCTGGTCGCCTCTTCATCGAAGACCTCAATAAAGGTGCGGCCGATGATCTTGCGCTTTTCTTCAGGGTCAGTAACGCCCAGCAACCGGGAAAGAAACTTCTCTTCGGCATTAACGCGAATGACCTTCACGCCCATGTTCTCTGCGAACATGGCCATCACCTGCTCACCCTCGTGCAGACGCAGCAAACCGTTATCCACGAATACACAGGTCAACTGATCATCAATGGCCTGATGCAGCAGCGCGGCGACTACCGAAGAGTCCACACCGCCAGACAGACCCAAAAGCACATTGGCATCGCCAACCTGCGCCCGCACGTTGGCGACTGCATCCTCAACAATGTTGGACGGCGTCCACAGGGCCTCACACGCGCACAGCTCAAGAATGAAGCGCGACAGCATGCGCTGTCCCTGGCGGGTATGGGTCACCTCCGGGTGAAACTGCAGGCCATAGAAATGGCACTTTTCATCGCCCATTGCCGCAATCGGGCAGCTCGGGGTGCTGGCCAGAATCTGGAAATTCTCGGGCAGCTCAATGACCTTATCGCCATGACTCATCCATACATCAAGGCTGAACTGACCATCCGCGTCGACATGGTCCTCAATACCTGCGAGAAAGTCGCTTTTGCCAACTATGTCGACCCGCGCGTAACCGAACTCATGTTTGTCGGAGCCCTGAACCTTGCCGCCGAGCTGCTCGGCCATGGTCTGCATGCCGTAACAAATACCCAGCACAGGCACACCTAGCGTAAATACGACTTCGGGAGCGCGAGGTGAGCCTGGCAGCGGCACGGACTCTGGCCCACCCGCGAGAATGATGCCCTTGGGGGCGAAATCACGAATCTCGTTTTCGTCCATGTCCCAGGCACGAATCTCGCAATACACACCAATCTCTCGTACACGGCGAGCAATCAACTGGGTGTACTGAGAACCGAAGTCCAGAATCAGGATGCGGTGGGCATGAATATCTTGATGGACCATGGGGCAGGCTCTCTGATGGGGGTTGCGCAAAAAAGCAGTGAAAATAATGACTGCAGCGATCGATCCGGGAATGCTCCCTGTCATGACCTGACTGTGCAGGCCGTGACAGAGGCTCCGCGCTGTCGCTTAACCAACCCGGTAGTTGGGTGATTCCTTGGTGATCTGCACATCGTGGACGTGCGACTCACTCATACCGGCATTGGTAATGCGCACGAACTGCGGCTTGGTGCGCATTTCAAGGATGTTGCTGCTGCCGGTGTAACCCATGGAAGCGCGCAGACCGCCCATCAACTGATGGATGATCGCAGCCAGCGAGCCCTTGTAAGGCACGCGTCCCTCGATGCCCTCGGGAACCAGCTTCTCGGCACCTGCACTCGAGTCCTGGAAATAGCGATCCGAGGAACCTTGGCTACCCGACATGGCACCCATGGATCCCATGCCACGGTAAGCCTTGTAAGAACGGCCCTGGAACAGCTCAACCTCACCCGGTGCCTCTTCGGTACCAGCGAACATTGAGCCCATCATCACTACCGAGGCTCCAGCGGCAATTGCCTTGGACAGGTCACCGGAGAAACGGATACCCCCGTCGGCGATCACCGGCACATCGTGATCCTTGAGCGCTGTGGCTACGTCGGCGATGGCGGAGATCTGAGGAACACCGACACCCGCGACAATACGCGTGGTGCAGATAGAGCCGGGGCCAATGCCTACCTTGACTGCATCGGCACCCGCTTCAACCAGGGCCAGTGCAGCCTCGGCAGTGGCGATATTGCCGCCAACCACCTGAATATCCGGATAGTTGTCCTTCACCCAGCGCACACGATCAAGCACACCGCGGGAGTGGCCATGGGCGGTATCGACAACCACCACGTCAACACCGGCAGCGGCCAGAGCGGCAACGCGTTCAGGTGTATCGGCACCGGTACCCACGGCAGCACCAACCAGCAGCCGACCCTGGTCGTCCTTGGTAGCGTTGGGATAAGCACGGGCTTTCTCGATATCCTTGACGGTCATCATGCCCTTGAGGCGGAATTCGTCATCAACGATCAGTACCTTTTCGATACGATGACGGTGCAACAACTCGCGCACTGCACCGGCGCTAACGCCTTCCTTGACAGTGACAAGCTTGTCCTTGCCGGTCATGACTTCGCGGACCAGGGCTTCCATGCGAATTTCAAAACGCACGTCACGGGCTGTGACAATACCCACCAGTTCACCGTTGGACAGAACCGGCACACCGGAAATATTGTTCACGCGGGTCAGCTCGACCAACTCACCAACAGTGGCATCTGCATCGATAGTGATCGGATCCTTGACGACGCCGGATTCGAATTTCTTCACCTTGCGTACTTCGGCAGCCTGCTGATCAACAGTCATGTTCTTGTGGATAATCCCCATGCCGCCTTCCTGGGCCATGGCGATAGCCAGGCGAGCCTCGGTGACGGTATCCATGGCAGCGGACAGCAGGGGGATATTGAGCTCGATGCGCCGGGTGAGCCGGGACTTGAGGCTGACGTCTTTCGGCATGACCTCGGAATAACCGGGCACAAGCAGAACATCGTCAAAGGTTAGGGCTTCTTGGCTTACACGTAGCATAGCAGGGCTCCCGAGCGGGAAAATGGAAGCAGGGCATTATACCTGCCACACGCATTACGCTCAATGAGTATCGCATTACAACCTGATTATTCTCTGCAGGCCTTCGGCAGGCTAAGATGTGCACATGAATGATGACGCCCTGTTTCAACGCCTTACCAAAGAACGCGACGTGCTTAGCGTCAGCCAACTCAATGCTCGCGCCCGCAGCCTGCTCGAGGACGTATTCCCGCAGATCTGGGTCGAAGGTGAGCTGTCAAACCTCGCCCGCCCCTCATCTGGCCACCTGTATTTCAGCCTGAAGGACAGTAAGGCACAGATCCGCTGTGCCTTTTTCCGTCAGCATGCCAGTCGCGTACGCCTGGCATTGAATGATGGCCTGCAGGTACGGGTACGCGGTCGCGTCAGCCTCTACGAAGGCCGGGGTGATTATCAACTGATTGTCGACAGCATGGAGTCAGCCGGCGACGGCGCCCTGCGCCTGGCATTCGACGCATTGAAAGCCAAGCTTCTGGAAGAAGGTCTGTTCGCCACTGAACGCAAACGGCCATTACCCACGCACCCTAAACGCATAGGCGTCATCACATCGCCCAGCGGCGCGGCAGTAAGAGACATCATCAGCGTATTTGGCCGGCGCGCACCCTTCATCGAACTGGTCGTAATCCCTACCCCGGTCCAGGGCCGTGACGCCGCACCGCAAATTGTGCGCGCCCTCCAACTGGCCGACCGATCAGGTTTTGACGCATTGATCGTTGCCCGCGGCGGTGGATCTCTGGAAGATCTCTGGCCCTTCAACGAAGAAATCGTTGCTCGCGCCCTGGCCGACTGCCAAACCGCGACAGTCAGCGCTGTGGGGCATGAGACCGACGTGTCGATTTGCGACTTCATTGCCGACGTGCGTGCGCCTACACCCTCTGCGGCCGCTGAACTGCTCAGCCCCGACAAGCAAGCCATGTTGCAACAGGTCGAACGCGTCCATCGGCAACTGCGCCAATGCCTGCGCGACCGCCTGGCCCGTGAGCACCTGCGCCTGGACAACCTGCGCCGCCGCCTGCGCCACCCAGGCGAGCGCCTGACTCAGCAAGCGCAACGTCTGGATGATCTGGAGCTGCGGCTCAAGCGAAGCGCACGCCAGCAACTGAACCTGATAGGTCAGCGCAATGAGCGATTACAAGCGCGTCTGCAGGCCCAGCATCCAGGTAGGCACCTGGCACTCCTGCGGCAACGCCTCGACCAGCTCGATCAGCGAATGCCCCGCGCCATGACGCAAACACTGCAGCAGCGCAGGCAACGTATGGAAAGCCTGGTCCAGACCCTCCATGTAGTCAGTCCCCTGGCGACGCTGGGCCGCGGCTACAGCATCCTGTTTGACCAGCAGGGCAAACCATTGCGCAGCCAAGCCGACACCAAACCGGGCCAGCGCATTGAAGCCCAGCTCAGCGATGGTCGCCTGGCCTTGCGCGTCGAAGACAATCTGGACGCACCACACACACTCCCACTGCTGGATTAACCATGCCGTTCAAGCGTCTATTCATTCTATTGTGTCTGGCAGCGTTCTCTTTCCCTGCCCAGGCAGAAGGCTTCATTACCCGACTATTAAACAAGCCAGTCCCCGGCGGCGTAGTTGTGGTCGCGCTGCCGGAGCAAGCCGATGCTCCTGCAGCGCAATATCGCGACCAACCGCTACTGGTGATCCGCGAGGACGGCGAGCGCTGGATCGCCATCGCAGGTATTCCGTTAACCGTAAAACCCGGCACCGAATACATCGAGACTGACAACGGACAACGCATTGCTTTCAAGGTTACCGACCGCAAATACCCCGAACAGCACATAAAACTGAAAAACCAGCAGCACGTCACGCCAAATCCCGAGCATCTGAAACGCATACAGCGTGAGCTGGACGAACAGATCACCGCCTACAAGCGCTTCAGCGCCCGCCAACCCAGCAATCTGCTCTTTGACCGCCCCGTGGAAGGCCGCCTTTCCAGTGCCTTCGGCCTGCGCCGATTCTTCAACGGTGAAGAACGCAACCCCCACTCCGGGCTGGACTTCGCCGCACCCACCGGCACTTCGATCAAAGCCCCAGCCGCTGGACAGGTGATTCTTACGGGTGATTATTTCTTTAACGGCAAAACGGTATTCGTTGATCACGGCCAAGGACTGATCAGTATGTTCTGCCATCTATCGGCGATCGACGTGAAGGTAGGCGATGAAGTCGCCCGCGGCGAACACGTCGGCAAGGTAGGCGCAACGGGCCGAGCAACCGGCCCCCATCTGCACTGGAATGTCAGTCTCAATAACACCCGCGTGGACCCGTCGATCTTCATCGGGGCTTTCATGCCATGACCATTATGGTCCGCAGGAAAGCTGGTTTGGATTTTGATCTTGGACAGCAAAATACGCATCACGCTAACACCCGTTGAGCGTAAAGCCTGGCGGGGTGGAGAAAGTGTCTGAAACATCGAGTGAGGCAGCCCCAGGCCGAGAGTCCACACCGACACGCTGCAAGTACGTCCCTGTAAGCTCGACGATGGCATCCATGCCATCGACGGTCGGCTTAGTCCTCTCGGCCTGCCACTGCTACTAGCTAATCAGTTGCCAGCGAGAGAACCCTCAATAGGGTCGTTAGATAAATTCTGGTTTTGAATTTGGACTGCAAACCCCGCATCACTCCGATGCTGGTTTAGCGCTCAGCCTGGCCGGGTGAAGAAAGTGTCTGAAACAGGGACGTTTCTGACAAGCCTCCAGGGAGGGATTCACGGCGGCTTTCGTAATCCCGCAAGACTGGGAGTGACCAACACCTATCCCCAACGAACTCTTTCGCTTCCAAATCGCACTCGAAGAATCACGCAACAATCCCCCAAAATCACCAATCCATAATCATCTGAAACCCGAATATCGCAACTTATTAGCTATTCCTGCCAAATTTAAAACACCCATTGCAATAAAAATTACCAACCGCTAACTTTCACTGCAACAACACCCCATTGAGTACCCGCCCGACCCACAAGGTATCGGGCCGAAGAGGAAGCAGACCATGAGCATGCTCAAAGATCCGTCCAGCAAATATCGTGCATTCGAGCCGGTAGATATTCCCGATCGCCAATGGCCATCGCGGTCGCTTACCGAAGTACCGATCTGGTGCAGCTCCGACCTGCGTGACGGCAATCAATCGCTGATCGAGCCCATGGACCCCGCGCGCAAACTCAAATTCTTCCAGACCCTGGTCAAGGTTGGCGTCAAGCAGATCGAAGTGGCTTTTCCGTCTGCCTCCAAAGCCGACTTCGACTTTGTACGCAGCCTGATCGACGAAGGCCACATTCCCGATGACGTTACTATTCAGGTGCTCACCCAGGCCCGGGAAGACCTGATCAAACGTACATTCGAGTCCGTACGCGGCGCCAAGAAAGCGATTGTTCACGTTTACAACGCCACGGCGCCCAGCTTCCGCAAGATCGTCTTCAATCAGGATAAAAAGGGCGTCGTCGATATTGCTGTCAACGCCGCCACCTTGATCAGACAGCTCGCGGCAGAGCAGCCAGAAACCCAGTGGACCTTTCAATACTCACCGGAGATTTTCACCTCGACCGAACTGGAGTTCGCCGTTGAAGTCTGTGATGCCGTGCTCGACGTATGGCAGCCGACACCCGATAACAAGGTCATTCTGAACCTGCCGGCAACAGTCGAGATTGCCACGCCCAACCACTACGCTGATCAGATCGAATGGTTTGGTCGGCACATCAGCCGTCGCGAGAGCGTGCTGATCAGCCTGCATACGCACAATGACCGGGGCACCGGTGTAGCTGCCACCGAACTCGGCCTGCTTGCCGGTGCCGATCGCGTCGAGGGCTGCCTGTTCGGTAATGGTGAGCGTACCGGCAATGTCGATCTGGTTACTCTGGCACTCAATTTCTATACCCAGGGCATCCACCCAAAGCTGGATTTTTCCGATATTGATGCGGTGCGCAAGGTAGTGGAAGAATGCAACCAGCTCTCGGTACATCCAAGGCATCCCTATGTAGGTGACCTGGTCCATACCGCCTTCTCCGGCTCGCACCAGGACGCTATCCGCAAGGGTTTTGCCCAACGCAAACCCGACGCAGTGTGGGAAGTGCCCTATCTGCCCATTGATCCCGAGGACATCGGCCGCAGTTACGATGCGGTCATTCGAGTCAATAGCCAGTCAGGCAAAGGTGGCATCAGCTACTTGCTCGAACAGGGTTATGGCATCAGCCTGCCACGCCGCATGCAAATTGAATTCAGCCAGGTTGTACAGGGCGAAACCGACCGCCTCGGCCTCGAAATGAGCGGCGCGCAGATTCATGAGCTCCTGGATCGGGAGTATGTCCAGGCAACCAGCCCCTATGCCTTGATCCGGCACAGACTGCAGGAAGAAAACGGCACCAGCGCCGTCGACGTAGAGGTTCTGAACCAGGGCGACACACTGCATTGGCGTGGTCTGGGCAAAGGGCCCCTTGAGGCGCTTGTTGCGGGCTTACCCGTATCAGTCGAGATAATGGATTATCACGAGCATTCGATTGGCTCGGGCACCAACGCCAAAGCAGCCGCCTATGTTGAAATCCGCCTGGACAACGGTCGCCCCCTGCACGGCATCGGGATCGACGAAAACCTCACCACGGCCAGCTTCCGTGCTTTGTTCAGCGCCCTGAACCGTGCTCTTCGTCAGGCCGAGGCGCAAGCCGCCTGAGTATCAACGGATAACAACGCGCCGAGCCCAGCGTCCGGCGCGTGTTCTTTCAATAGATTCGATTAACTGCCCTGACACATCTGGTTAAATCCGTTGCGCTTGTCAAAAGAAATGTCGCCCCCATAATACTGGCACTTTCTGCTCTCTCTGAAGCAGGCAACAAGGAGTCGTACCAGATGTCTCGATCCCCTCTTCTCACGCCCATTCGCCTGGGTAGCCTCGACCTGCCCAACCGGGTAATCATGGCACCGCTGACTCGTCAGCGCAGCAAACAGCCCGGCAACATACCCTACGAGCTTAACGCGACCTATTACCGCCAGCGAGCCAACGCGGGCCTGATCATCAGCGAAGCTGTACAGATCAGCCCAGAGGGTCAGGGCTACGCCTGGACTCCTGGCATCCATAGCGCAGAGCAGATTGCCGGCTGGAAGCAGATCACCCAGGCGGTACATGAGGCTGATGGCCGGATGTTCCTCCAGCTTTGGCATGTCGGCCGTATCTCTCACCCATTACTGCAGCCAGAGGGTGCCGATCCAGTAGCACCCTCGGCTATCCAAGCCAAAGCCGAGTGCTACGTACAGGAAGCCGACGGCAGCCATCACAAGGCACCAACCGCGATGCCTCGCGCACTGGAAACCGAAGAGCTTCCGCGGATCGTTGCTGATTATGCCAAAGCAACGCACAACGCGCTGGATGCCGACTTTGATGGCGTTGAAGTACATGCGGCAAATGGCTATCTGCTCGATCAGTTTCTCTGCTCCAACAGCAACCAGCGCACTGACAACTACGGTGGCAGCCTCGAGAACCGGGTGCGCCTGGTGCTTGAAGTAGTCGACGCGGTTATTGCCGCCACAGGCGACAGCGGTCGAGTCGGCATCCGTATTTCCCCCATGGGCACATTCAATGGCGTGGACGATGCGGACCCCAGGGAAACGTTCACTCACCTCCTACGTGAGCTCAACACACGCAATCTGGCCTACTTGCATGTCAACCGCCCTGACTGGATCGGCGGCGTCTACGAGGGTTTCGACGCGCTTCTCGAAACCCTGCGCGAGCTGTATGACGGGCGCCTGATTCTGGCTGGCGGCATGAACGCGGAGTCTGGCGCCCAAGCTGTTGAAGACGGTCTGGCTGATGTGGTGGCCTTCGGACGTCCCTACATTGCCAATCCCGATCTGGTGCAGCGTATCAAGGCTCGCGCCCCCTGGAACGACATCAATCCGGCGACTCTCTACGGTGGTGCAGAAGTGGGCTATACCGACTATCCAACCATGGACCAGTCTGACTCCTGATTAGCGCCCACAAAAAACCCGGCTTTCAAGCCGGGTTTTTTGTGCACCAAGACGCCAGCAACAACCATAGGCTTATCGCTTCTTGTCCTTGCGCTTTTTCTCTTCCTTCTTGTGATGACTCATCAGTCGGCGCTTCTTGTTCACCTGGCGATCAGTCAACCCGGTCTTGCGATCAGCAAAGGGATTCTCGCCGCCCTTATATTCGACCCTGATTGGCGTGCCCGCCATTCCCAGCACCTTGCGGAAGGTATTCTCCAGGTACTTGGTGTAAGACTGGGGTACGTTATCCACCTGATTGCCGTGAATAATGATGATCGGTGGATTGGAACCGCCCAGGTGAGCGTAGCGTAGCTTTATGCGGCGACTGTTGACGACCGGCGGCTGGTGATTGGCCACGGCGTCTTCAAGTATCTGGGTCATGCGGTTGGTCGGCACTTTGGTCATCGCGCTGGCAAAGGCCTTGTCGACTGACTTGTAGAGCAGGCCCACACCACTGCCATGCAATGCCGAGATAAAGTGCAGATCGGCAAACTGGGCGAAGATCAGACGGCGCTGCAATTCGATTTTGACGTATTCCTTCTCCCGCTCATCCATGCCGTCCCATTTGTTCACGGCAATAACGAGAGCTCGTCCAGCATCCAGCACGAAGCCCAACAGGTGCAAATCCTGCTCCACAACACCCTCACGGGCATCAATGACAAAGATGACGACGTTGGAATCCTCGATCGCCTGCAACGCCTTGATTACCGAAAACTTCTCGACCGCTTCCGAGACCCTGCCGCGCTTGCGCACACCCGCAGTATCGATCAGCGTGTATGGTTTTTCATAACGTTCGTAGGGAATATAGATGGTGTCACGGGTGGTACCCGCCTGGTCGAATACCACCACCCGGTCCTCCCCGAGCATCCGGTTGACCAGGGTCGACTTCCCCACATTGGGACGACCAATGACCGCAATCTTGGTACCAATCGCTTCTACAATACGCGGAGCCTTACCCTCTTCCCCTTCGGCCAGTGGCTCCTGGGTCAGACTGCCGATGCCGTTTTCACCAAACACCAGCTCAAGCATGGGATTGATGTTGCGGCCATGGGCTGCGGCAATCCCGATCGGCGAACCCAGGCCAAGCTTGGAAAACTCGCCCTGGATTGAATCCTGGTCGGCACCGTCTATCTTGTTGGCAATCAGATAGGTGTGTTTATTGCGCTTGCGCAGATGCTGGGCAATCAGCTCGTCGGCAGCGGTTCTTCCGGCTCTTGAATCGACCAGGAACAGCACTGCGTCGGCCTCTTCGATCGCCTGCAGGGACTGGCCAGCCATGACCGTGTCTATACCCTGTTCGTCGCCACTGATACCACCCGTATCTACCAGGATGTAGCGCTTGCCCTGCCAGGTTGCCTCGCCATACTGGCGATCACGGGTCAGACCCGCAACATCGGCAACGATAGCGTCACGACTCTTGGTCAGACGATTGAATAACGTGGACTTGCCGACATTGGGCCGCCCCACGAGGGCGATTACAGGAACCATGAATACTCCGCGCACGGACTACCGTGCAATAAACGAAAACGGCCGCTGCGCCATTTCAGGGGGCAGCGGCCGGGAAAGTATAGCTTCATTTGGAACTAGGGAGGCGTGAGCGCCACCAGATCACCACTATTGCCGTACACATAGAGGGTATTGCCGAGCACGATGGCCGGCGCACGAACGCCAGCGCCATCTACCCGTACCCGGCCGACCATCCGGCCATCGGTCTGGGCCAGCAAATGCACATAGCCGTCAAAATCGGCTACGGCGATATAGCTGCTGAACGCTACCGGTGCCGTCAGGCTGCGTCGCATAAGGCTATCATTAACCCAAAGAGATTCACCGCGCGAACGATCCAGTGCTTCAACCCGGCCATCAGCGTGGCTTACATAAACGCTACCGAAACCTTCACCAGCTCCAACCAGGCTTGACGCCTCTTTCTGCCAGCGAACAGTGCCTGTATTCACATCAACAGCTGCAAGTGCACCCTGGTAACTGGTGACATACAGCGTTTCGTCAACCAGCAACAGCAGTCCGTCAACATCGACCATCCGCTCCAGCTCGGTACGGCCCTGGGGCTGAGCAACCCGCGCCTCCATGATCGGCAAACCGGAATCAGCCGCTAGACCAACAACGCGTCCGCTGGACAAACCAGCAAAAACCCGACCGCGCGAGATCAAAGGAGTACTGTGCCCCCGCAGGGTCAGTACCGGAACGCTGGACTCATAGACCCAGCGCTGACTGCCATCACTGATATCCAGAGCGGTAATCTTGTCATCCAGGGTCTGAACCACGACGACATCACCGTTGGTCTGCGGCGGCGCGAGAACCTCGCTCGACACCCGTGCACGCCACATTTCCGAACCGTCTTCTTCATCAAGAACGATAACATCACCGTCCAGTGTGCCGACCATGATGCGCCCGCCACCGGTACCGACGGCACCCGAAACGCGCTCGTCGAGCTTGACCTGCCACTTCACATCGCCGGTATCCCGGTCCATTGCAACTACCCGGCCCTTGGCGTCAGCTGCATAAAGTGTCAAACCATCAAGCGACGGCATCAGCTGGTTGTACAGCTTGCCCTGGCCAGCCCCGATGTTCCGCTTCCAGTTACGCTCAAGCTCCACTTCAGCGGTGAAATCCTGCAACTCTGCCGGAGCGAGCTCTTTTTTGCCGGAACCACTGCAACCTGCAAACAGCACGGCTGCCATGGTGATAGCCAAATACGGGAACTTCAGGTTCACTAGACTTCCTCCGCCAGATCATTGAGCTTCAACTGTAATTGCGGGCGTGCCTGGGGATCTTCAAGCGCTGCCAGTGCAGCCTGATAGGCAGTGCGGGCATCGGCTTCGCGACCAAGCTCCAGCAACAAGTCACCTCGAACCTCTTCCCGGCTTGCCAACAGCGCACCGGACACTTCACCGGTCAGCAGCTCAAGCGCCTCTTCGGCGCGATCCTGTGCAGCCAATACACGGGCCAGACGTTGACGGGCAACCTCTTCCATTACCGGGTCACCTGCATCACCAACAACCTCGTTCAGCAGGGCTTCAGCCGCAGGCAGATCTTCTGCCTCTACTGCCAGGCGCGCCTGCATCAATGCCGCAAACTGCGCGTAGCGCGTGCCGCTGTACTCTTCACGAATCTGCTCGGCGAGTTCTGCACCGCGAGCACGGTCCTCGGTACCTCCATCCCCCAATACCGATTCCAGCATGGACTGATAGAGCGCCGAAGCGTTGGCTGCCTTGTTGTCCTGGTAATTACCCCAGCCCTGCCAGCCGAATACGCCAGCCAGGGCAATTACGACACCAGTAAGCAGAGGAACGCCGTGCTTTTTCCACAGTTCCTTGATCTTCTCTACCTGTTCTTCTTCTGTCTCGTACGTCACCCCAGACTCCTTGCCTGAACTAAGCGGCTTCTTCCGCTTATAATAATTGTTGAAGACGCGCCGGCAGCTCGTGCCAGGCAATATTTTCCTGCTGCGCATCGCTGCGTAGCGGTTTGATTCCGATCTGCTCTGCCGCCGCCTCGTCTTCGCCTAGAATAAGCGCAAAGAGTGCCCCGGACTTGTCGGCCTTCTTGAACTGGCTCTTGAAGCTTCCGCCGCCACAATGCACCACCAGACGAATACCCGGCAAGGCCTCACGCAGCTGCTCAGCAAGTCTGAAACTGGCTACCGCAGCCGCCTCGCCAAGCGTAACGAAGTAAACATCCACCTGACGCGCCAGCGCACTCGGGACAAGATCCAGTGTCTGAATCAGAAGCAGCAAACGCTCAATACCCATGGCAAAACCAACAGCCGACGCCGGCTTGCCACCCAACTGCTCGACCAGACCATCATAGCGACCACCCGCGCAGACTGTACCCTGAGCGCCCAGCTTGTCAGTCACCCATTCGAACACTGTCAGCCCGTAATAGTCCAGCCCGCGAACCAGTCGCGGATTAATAACATAGGGCACGCCAGCGGCATCAAGTAATGCACGTAGCCCTTCGAAGTGCAGGCGAGCCTCTGCATTCAGAAAGTCGGCCAGGCGAGGCGCATCGGCCAACAGGGCCTGGGTATCGGGATTCTTGCTATCGAGCACCCGCAGCGGGTTGCTCTCCAGACGACGCTGACTGTCTTCATCAAGCTGATCGAAACGCTCACGCAGGTAAGCCACCAGCTCATCGCGGTAACGAGCGCGATCCTCGCTGCTCCCCAGGCTGTTGAGTTCAAGCGTAACCGCGTCCTGCAAGCCCAGCTGCTTCCACAGCCGCCAACTCAACAGGATCAGTTCTGCATCAATATCCGGTCCGGCGATATTGAAGGTTTCCACGCCAATCTGATTGAACTGACGATACCGTCCCTTCTGCGGTCGCTCATGACGAAACATCGGACCTGCGTACCAGACCTTCTGGCTTACTCCGCCACCCAACAGACCGTGCTCGAGCATGGCACGCACACAGCCCGCCGTGCCCTCAGGACGCAAGGTCAGCGAATCGCCGTTGCGATCAGCAAAGGTGTACATCTCTTTCTCGACAATATCGGTCACTTCGCCAATGGAACGCTTGAACAGCTCCGTAGGCTCGACGATCGGCATACGCACCTGCTGGTAGCCATAGCCACTTAGCAGATCCGCCACAGTTCTTTCGAAGTATTGCCATAGGGCGCTGTCGGCGGGCAGAACGTCGTTCATGCCGCGCACGGCTTGCAGGGTCTTCAATGCATCTTTCCTTAATCAGCCACGGGCGATGGTGTTGGCTTCCAGCGCCTGTTTGGCGGCAATCTTGTCTCGTATGAGCTTTTCCAGCGTATCAACCAGATTAACGTTATCGACCTTCTGATTCGGGGTGCCGCCAACGTAGATCAGATTGTTGGGTGAGCCGCCTGTAAGACCAATATCAGCTTCTTTTGCTTCGCCCGGTCCGTTGACCACGCAACCAATCACCGCTACGTCCAGAGGCACGACAACATCCTCCAGGCGCGCTTCAAGTTCGTTCATGGTCTTGATCACATCGAAATTCTGCCGAGAGCAGCTTGGGCAAGCGACGAAATTGATGCCCCGCGAGCGCAGGCGCAAGGATTTGAGCAGGTCGTAACCTACCTTGATCTCTTCCACCGGATCAGCGGCCAGGGAAATACGAATGGTATCCCCGATGCCCTCAGCGAGCAGCATGCCCAGGCCAACGGCTGACTTGACCGTTCCCGAACGCAACGCTCCGGCTTCGGTTATACCCAAATGCAAAGGTTGATCGATCTGGGCCGCCAGCAGCCGGTAGGCGCCCACGGCCATAAACACGTCGGAGGCCTTCACGCTGACTTTGAAGTCCTGGAAGTCGAGCTTGTCGAGATACTCGACATGGCGTAATGCTGACTCCACCAAGGCCTCAGGCGTAGGCTCACCGTATTTTTTCTGTAGGTCTTTTTCCAACGAACCCGCGTTTACACCGATACGAATCGGAATGCCGTTGTGACGCGCTGCATCAACAACTGCACGTACCCTGTCTTCGCGCCCGATATTACCCGGATTGATCCGCAGGCAGTCCACGCCCAGCTCGGCAACGCGCAGAGCAATCTTGTAGTCAAAGTGAATATCGGCAACGAGCGGCATGGCAGTTTGCTTGCGAATTTCGCCAAAGGCCTCCGCAGCCTCCATACTCGGCACCGACACTCTTACAATGTCTGCACCCACTGCTTCCAACTGCCTGATCTGAGCAACCGTAGCGGCCACATCACAGGTCTCGGTATTGGTCATGCTCTGAACAGAAATAGGCGCATCGCCGCCGACCAGTACCGATCCGACACGAATCTGGCGCGACACTCTACGTTTGATAGGGGATTGGTGATGCATCGCGTTGCTCCTTCAGCCCAACCGCAGGCGTACCACGCCTGACTCGCGGACGCTTTGCGTGTTCACTGGCTCGCCATTGAAGGCGATAGTCGAAACAGCCTCAACAGCACCTATCACTACATCGATAGGCCCCTGATGATCGATCGACAGTGATTGACCTGACTGCATCAAGCTGCTGTGCAGAGATTCGCCACCGGGGGTCGTCACCTGTACCCAGCAGTCGCCACTGAACTGCATCCGCAAACCTCTGCCTGTCGTTGATGGCTGCTCTGCAGTCTCCACAACGGCCTCCTGATCGACAACGGCAGCGCGCGCAGGCTGTTCAACTGCTGCCTGCGGCTCCGCAGCGCCGGTCGCTGTACCCTCCTCGGAGGATGCAGAATCGTCCTGTGCAGCTGGCTCCTGGGTATTTCCTTCAGCATCCACCACTGAAGATAGCGGGCCTGGCATCGCGATAGAGGCATCCTCGGACAACAATGGCTCCGAGGCAAAATCCTCGGGCAGCGCCATGGCGTCCACTTCAACTTCGTCAAGAACCTGGCTGGCAATATCGGACACATCATCAACAGATCGTGTCGGCTGGCTGTCGTACCACCACAGCAGGATCGAAGCGACAATGGCCACCGCAACAATGACGGTTGTCCAGGTCACGAGCATGCCGCCTGCCTTGCCCGGTCTGGCCATCTTGTCGATGCCGCTGACCTGACGCTCACGCACCTCTATACCGCGGGACCTGTCATATTCAAGCACCAGACGGTTGGCGTCCAGACCCAGCAAACGTGCATAACTGCGTACATAGCCCCGTGCGAACGTATCACCGGGCAGCTGATCGAACCGTCCGGCTTCCAGGTGGACCAGTATTTTCTCTGGAAGCCGCAAACTGGTCGCAGCCTCTGCAGTACTCAGACCCTTGGCTTCGCGTGCTGCCTGCAACGTCGCGCCCGGATGGGCCATCCTTCCGTCATCGGGCCGAAATTCACCATTTGGCGGCATCGCATCTCGCTGCTCTGTACTCATGATTGATCTGCTGCCTTCAATGCTTGCGCTTCCGGACTTGTGGGATACAGGCGGCGCAACTGCAGAGCGTAGCTTGCAGCGCGATTGTGATCTTCAAACCTACGTGCCAGCTGAATACCTAGCCAGAGGCTGGCTGCATTCTGCCCGGAAAACTGGGTGAAACTGCGATAGTAGTCCCATGACGGGACGTAATTCTGTTGGGCGAACTCGATCTTTGCCATTTCCAGCAACGCAAGAGGTTGCCGGCTATTCAAGCGCAGAGCCCGTTCAAAGCTCGCCTTGGCTTCCTCCGGCTGATTCATCCGCTGATAAGTCAGACCGATGTTTTCAAAGACTCTGGAGCGCTCACCGTACAGGTTGTCCTGGGCGGCCTGCTGGAAGTAACCGAGCGCATCCTGATAACGCTCTTCACTGAGCAGAAAAACTCCGTAATTGTTCAATATTCGGGGATTGTCTGGCTCACTGGCCAGTGCATCCCGGTAATGCTTGTCCGCCGAGGTGGTTTCACCTTCCTGCTGGAACACCATCGCCAAAGCCAGGTGCGCCGCGGCCGAACGAGGGTCTATTTTCAACGCTTCACTCAGCGGCGCCTTCGCACTTTCAGTTTCGCCTTCACGCAGGTAGCCCAGGCCCAGCTGAATATAAGCATCACGCCCGGCATCCGGATCAGGCTTGTTTTTCTGCGGCTGATCACTGGTTGTTACGCACCCGCTGAGGGTGAAGGCTGTGAGCAATATTACCGCGATCATCATTCTGTTCATCACAATCGATCCTCGGTTGGATGGCTTACCGGTCCGCGTTGGAAGGCTGCGCAACAGGCGACCCGTCAACCGGCAATTCTCTAAGAGCGATGTAGCGTTCACTGCGCCGGGTACGATCCATGACCTGGCCAACCAGTTGACCGCAGGCGGCATCGATATCTTCACCCCGGGTCGTGCGCACGGTGACGTTGTAGCCCGCCTTGTGCAGCATATCCTGAAAGCGGCGGATACTGTTGTTACTTGGCCGCTCGTACCCGGAATGGGGGAAAGGGTTGAACGGTATGAGATTGATCTTGCAAGGGGTTTCGCGCAGTAGCGCTATCATCTCTTCCGCGTGTTCTGGCTGGTCGTTGATATCCTTGAGCATGGTGTACTCAATAGTCAGCACCCGCTTTTCGCCAAGTCTGGCCATGTAACGATTACAGGCAGGCAGCAAGACTTCCAGGGGATACTTCTTGTTCAACGGCACCAGTTGGTTACGAAGGGCGTTATTTGGCGCATGCAGCGAAAGCGCCAGTGCCACATCAGTCACTTCGCCCAACTTCTCGATCATCGGCACCACGCCGGAAGTCGACAAAGTAACCTTACGTTTGGAGATCCCGTAACCCAGGTCATCCATCATCAACAACATGGCATCAAGCACATTGTCGAAATTGAGTAGCGGCTCACCCATACCCATCATAACCACGTTGGTAATCGCGCGATCACTCTTGGCCGGGATACTGCCGAAGGACTTGTTGGCAATCCAGACCTGACCGATGATTTCGGCCACGCTCAGATCACTATTAAAACCTTGCTTGCCGGTAGAGCAGAAACTGCAGTCCAGCGCACAACCCGCCTGGGAAGACACGCACAGAGTGCCGCGTCCATTCTGGGGGATGTAGACAGTCTCCACGCAGCTGCCAGAGGCAACTCTTACGACCCACTTGCGTGTACCGTCGGTGGAGATGTCTTCGCTGACGACTTCCGGCGGACGAATCTCGGCGCAGGCTGCGAGCTTCTCGCGCAGGGCCTTGCTGACATTCGTCATGTCGTCGAAATTATCAACACCCTGGTGATGAATCCACTTCATTATCTGTCCGGCACGGAAGCGCTTTTCCCCGAGGCTCTCGAAGAAGGCTTCCATTTTCGGCTGGGTCAGACCCAGCAGATTTACTTTGCCGTTGACATTGCTTGTGGCAGTCACATCATCACCCTGGTGTTGAAAATCATCTTAGCCGCGCGAGCAGAGATCGGTTTCTGCGAAAAAGTAACCGATTTCGCGAGCCGCGGAAGTAGTAGAGTCCGAACCATGTACGGCGTTGGCATCAATGGATTCAGCGAAATCAGCGCGGATAGTGCCCGCATCAGCTTCCTTGGGGTTGGTAGCACCCATCAGTTCACGGTTTTTCAATACTGCGCCTTCGCCTTCCAGCACCTGAACAACAACCGGACCGGAGGTCATGAAACCAACCAGATCCTTGAAGAAAGGACGCGCGCTGTGCTCGGCATAAAAGCCTTCAGCATCGGACTGGGACAGCTGAACCATCTTGGCAGCGACAACACTCAGACCGGCCTTTTCGAAACGGCTGATGATCTGACCAACTACGTTCTTGGCAACTGCGTCGGGCTTGATGATAGACAGGGTACGTTCTACGGCCATGGAAAACTCTCCAGAAATATAAATGTAAGTTGAGAAATTATGCGGAATTGTTAACCCGCGGATTATACGCAGGTTAGAGGCAAATACATACCGGCCGGCAGATTCATCGGCACAGCGCGGATGGGCTAGCCGTTCAGGCGACCTGGCGTAATCGCGGGACCACCGCACAGAGTATCTGCGCAGCACGTTTCACTTCGTCGATCGTGGTGAAGCGACCCAGTGAGAGTCGAAGCGAACCCTGGGCAAGCTCATTGGTCATGCCCAATCCTCGTAATACATAGGATGGCTCAACAGAGGCAGATGTACAGGCCGAACCGGAAGAAAGTGCCAGATCCTTCAATGCGAGCAAAAGCAGCTCCCCATCGACTCCGGCAAAAGCCAGATTGAGGTTGTGTGGCACGCGCCGTTCACGGCTACCATTAACGAACACCTCGGGCAAAACGGCCAAACCGGCCAGCAGCAGGTCGCGCAGTTCGCTGATGCGCTGGTTTTCCTGACTCATCAACTCTCCGGCCAAAGCGAAGCACGCCCCCATACCAACGATCTGATGGGTCGGCAGAGTCCCAGATCGCATACCACGCTCATGCCCTCCGCCGTGAATCAGTGCTTCAAGACGCAGCCCTGGATCGCGGCGTACAAAGAGCGCACCCACACCTTTTGGCCCATAGGTCTTGTGCGCACAAAATGACATGAGATCGACCGGGAGCTCATGCAGATCAATCAGCAGCTTTCCGGTGGACTGAGCCGCGTCCACATGCATCAGGGCGCCGCCTGTGCGGGCGATATGCCCAAGAGCGGCGATGTCGTTGATGGTGCCGATCTCGTTGTTCACATGCATCAATGATACGAGAATGGTGTCCTCACGCATCGCCTGCTGCAGCTGCTCAGGCTCAATAATGCCCTCAGCCGAGGGCTTGAGCCAGGTCACCTCAAAGCCCTCGCGTTCCAGCTGATGACAGCTGTCGAGCACCGCTTTGTGTTCGATTTGTGACGTGATGATGTGCCGTCCGCGCTCGGCGCGACTATAGGCCGCGCCCTTGATGGCCAGGTTATCGGACTCTGTCGCGCCGGACGTCCAGATGATTTCCCGTGGATCGGCACCCACCAGATCCGCAACCTGGCGCCGGGCAAGCTCCACCGCCTCCTCGGCCTTCCATCCGAAAATGTGCGAGCGTGAAGCGGGATTGGCAAAATTCCCGTCCATCGTCAGACACCCCATCATCTTTTCGGCGACGGCGGGGTCTACCGGAGTGGTGGCAGCGTAATCGAGATAGATCGGCAACATTGGCATCGTATCCTATGAACGCCCGGCTTCGCTGGAGTTACCCGGCTTGACTTCAATGCTATCGACTTCGGCCTTGAGCAGGTCGAAGTCCTCACCCCCAAGTGCAGGAAGCTCCTTGGCACAGTAATCACTGCCCAGCTCACCCAGCGCCTGACACATACCCTCGAGACGACCATCCACAGCCTGCATGTGGTCGAGCATCTGTCCGATGGCACGAGCCACCGGGTCAGGCGTATCACGGGTTACCCCATACGCATCGAAGCCCAGCTTTTCAGCCATTGCCTGACGCTTGGCGCATTGCTCGTCAGCCTTGTCCGACTCTTTCGGAATGATACGACCAGGAATACCAACCGCAGTTGCACCGGCCGGCACCGCCTTGGTAACGACCGCGTTGGAACCGATCTTGGCACCAGCACCCACCGTAAAAGGACCCAGCACCTTGGCACCGGCGCCCACGACCACGCCGTCTTCCAGCGTAGGGTGGCGCTTGCCCTTGTCCCAACTGGTGCCGCCGAGGGTGACGCCCTGATACAAGGTTACATCGTCACCGATCTCGGCTGTCTCACCAATCACCACACCCATTCCGTGGTCAATAAAGAAACGTCGACCGAGCTTGGCTCCCGGATGAATTTCGATCCCCGTGGCCCAGCGGGCGAAATTCGACACCATACGCGCCACCAGCCGGGCATTGCGCATCCACAACGCATGGGCCAGGCGATGCAGCCATATGGCGTGCAAACCGGGATAGCAGAACAGCACTTCCACTGTGCTGCGTGCTGCCGGGTCCCGGTGGAACACACTGGCAATATCTTCCTTCATACGCTTGAACATGATTAACGTCTCCGCTCACCGGTCGCTTTCACGCCGATAGCTTTCTGTGTTTCGGTGAGGATGCCACGCAGAATATTCATTTCCATCCGGTTTATCCGGATACGGCCGTACAGGCGGCGTAGCCTTGGCATCAGCTGTCTTGGTTTGTGCGGGTCAAGGAAGCCGATTTCAACCAGCACCTGCTGCAAATGGCCAAAATACTGCTCCATTTCCTCGGCAGTGGTCGGAATTTCATTCTGAGTCGCTGTGGTTTCAATCTTTTGCATGTGCGTGGGCTGATTCTGGCGCTTTAACACCAGCATGCGCAGCTCATAGGCGAGCACCTGTACCGCGGCCGCCAGATTCAAGGAGCTGAACTCAGGGTTTGATGGTATGTGCACATGAAACTGACAACGCTGCAGCTCGTCACTGGTAAGGCCGGAATCTTCACGCCCGAACACCAGCGCCACCTGTGCATCTGGCAGCTCGGCAATCTGGTCCAGCACTTTTTCTGCAGCCTCGCGCGGGTCCACCACCGGCCAGGGAATGCGCCGGTCACGCGCACTGGTACCCATGACCAATACGCAATCGGCAATAGCCTCCTCAAGCGTTGGGACAATCAAGGCGCCTTCGAGCACATCGTCTGCCCCGGCGCCGCGGGCGGCAGCATTGGGATCCGGAAAACGCTGCGGATCGACCAGCACCAACCGGGTAAGCCCCATATTCTTCATCGCGCGGGCTGCGCCACCGATATTGCCGGGATGACTGGTGTTAACCAGAACCACTCGAACATTGTCCAGCACGTTAGCACTCCACGAAGGTTGCGCCGGTTGGCGAGGAACCGCACATCTTACAAAAGCCAGCACACAAAGGCCATGATGCATTCATGTTGGCGTGCTTATCTGCTACAATTTCCGGCTCTTCAAAACCCCCTAATCAGAGACACCCGTATGCAGCCCATGTTGAACATCGCCCTGCGCGCCGCACGCAGTGCAGGAGAACTGATCTATCGCTCTGTGGAGCGGCTTGACGTTCTGACCGTCAACGAGAAAGAGGCCAACGATTACGTTACCGAAGTTGACCGGGCTGCCGAACAGACCATCATCGGCCACCTGCGCAAGGCCTACCCGAATCATGGCATCCACGCCGAAGAATCCGGTTTTCAGCCGGGTCAGGGTGATGGGGCCGACATTGTCTGGATCATCGATCCACTGGACGGCACCACCAATTTCGTTCGCGGCATTCCTCACTATGCAGTGAGCATAGCCTGCCGGATCAAAGGCCGGATCGAACACGCGGTGGTGCTGGACCCGGTTCGTCAGGAAGAGTTCACCGCCAGCCGTGGCCGTGGCGCATCGCTTAACGGCAAGCGCCTGCGCGTGACCTCGCGCAAGACTCTGGATGGCGCATTGCTGGGTACAGGCTTCCCGTTCCGCCAGAATCAGATGGAATCGCTGGACAACTACCTGGGCATGTTCCGTAGCTTGATTGGACAGACAGCCGGCATTCGCCGTTGCGGCGCTGCCAGCCTGGATCTCGCCTACGTTGCCGCCGGGCGCTACGACGCGTTCTGGGAAGCCGGTCTGGCCGAGTGGGACATGGCTGCGGGCACGCTGCTGATTCAGGAAGCGGGCGGTCTGGTCAGCGACTTTACCGGCGACCACCACTTCCTCGAGAAAGGCCACATCGTGGCGGGCAACCCGAAATGCTTCAAGGCAGTGCTCACCGCGATCCAGCCACACCTGGCACCCAGCATGAAGCGCTAAGGCGCTTCAGCAGATACCAGTAGCAAGCTTTTCGGACACTGGTAGTTCGGGAAAGCTGGAAGCAAAAAAGGTTCTTCGCTTTGGTCCGCATCACTTCGGACTTCAGCCAAGAACCTTTTTTTAGACCTGCACGCTCCAGTTGGGACTTTAAGCCTGACGCAGCTAGGGCCTGTCGTCCGCCTCTTCTTCAATCTGCGGCGGTATGAGATCTTCGCGGGTCAGGTTCATCGTCATCAGCAGACCGTTAGCCACATAGATTGACGAGTAAGTACCAATACCCACACCGATGATCAGTGCCAACGCAAAGCCCTGAATATTCTCGCCACCGAAGAAATACAGTGCGAAAAGTACCAGCAAGGTCGATGCCGACGTTGCCAATGTCCGCGCGAGCGTCTGGGTAGTGGAGACGTTGATCACCTCTTCCAGTTCGACATTGCGCATCACCCGCAGGTTTTCCCGCACCCGGTCGAACACCACGATGGTGTCGTTCAGCGAGTAACCGATCACAGCTAGCAATGCGGCCAGCACAGTGAGGTCGAAGGAAATGCCGAAGAACGAGAAAATACCGAGCGTGAAGATTACGTCGTGGACCAGCGCGACGATGGATGCCACGGCGAATTTCATCTGAAAACGCAGCGACACATAGAGCAGAATTCCGCCCATTGCCAGCAGCATACCCAGACCGCCCTGGTCACGAAGCTCTTCCCCGACCTGCGGGCCAATGAACTCGATACGCTTGACGGTAACTTCACCGCTCTCTTCACCGCGGACAATCTCTGCGATTCGGCTACCCAGATCAGGATCATCACTAGCCAGGCGGATCAGCACGTCGGTGGATGCACCGAAGTTCTGCACTACCGCATCGTCATAACCCGCAGCACGCAAAATAGTGCGGACTTCGGAGAGATCAGCTGCAGACTCATACTGCAGCTCGACCAAAGCACCGCCTGTAAAGTCGAGCCCCAGATTGAGCTGCTTGACCGCAAGACTGGCGATGGAGCAGATCATGAGGACAATGGCGACGGCGTAGAACAGCTTGCGCAGCCCCATGAACTTGATGGTTTTACTGGTAATCATGTCGCGCTCCTCACAGCCACAGCTTCTTGATGTCACGTCCACCAATGGTCAGATTGACCATCGCCCGGGTGACCATGATGGCACTGAACATCGAAGTCAGGATGCCCAGCGAGAGCGTTACTGCAAAGCCCTTGATCGGGCCGGAACCCATGGCAAACAGAATCACACCCACAAGCAGGGTTGTCAGACTGCCGTCGATGATCGCCGAAAAAGCCTTGTCGTAGCCTTCATGAATAGCCCGTTGCGCAGACACCCCTCCGGCGATTTCCTCCTTGATACGAGAGAAGATCAGCACGTTGGCATCCACAGCCATACCCAGGGTGAGCACGATACCCGCGATCCCTGGCAAGGTCAGCGTAGCGCCCAGCAGCGACATCAATGCCAACAACAGAACCAGATTGAAGCTCAGGGCCACACCGGCGTAGATACCAAACACCTTGTACAGCACCAACATGAAGATCAGAACCAGGACAAAACCTGCCTGCGTGGCCGATACACCCTTGGCAATGTTCTCGGCACCCAGGCTTGGACCTACGGTGCGCTCTTCAACAAAGTACATCGGTGCAGCGAGACCGCCCGCGCGAAGCAACAGCGCCAGCTCGGAAGCCTCAGCCGGTGAGTCCAGGCCGGTAATCCGGAACTGGTTGCCCAGTGTGCTCTGAATCGTCGCCAGGCTGATGATGCTCTTTTCCTCGATAAAGGCTGGCACATCAACTTCAACCATCTCACCGTCGACTTCCTGTTGAACCTTGCGTGAAATCTGTCGTTGCTCGATGAAGATCACCGCCATACCGCGTCCCACGTTGTTGCGGGTGGCTCGCGTCATCATGTCGCCGCCCGGGCCGTCGAGACGTATATTGACCTGAGGCTGGCCGTTCTCATCATAGTTGGACTGGGCGTCGGTTACCTGATCACCGGTCAGGATAATGCTGCGCTCAACATCCGCAGGGGGACGCTTGTCGCCACGAAAGTCGAAGGTCTCGACCGTAGCGCGTGGTGCATCAGACTCTGCCCCCAGACGAAACTCCAGGTTCGCTGTCTTGCCGAGAATACGCTTGGCTTCGGCAGTATCTTGCACGCCGGGTAGCTCCACAACGATACGGTTTGCCCCCTGGCGTTGAACCAGCGGTTCAGCCACACCCAACTCGTTAACCCGGTTACGCACCGTGGTCAGGTTCTGGCGTACCGAGTAGTCGCGAATCTCTGCCATCTCGGCTTCAGTCAGGGTCAGGCGCAGCACCTCCAGCTCCTCACGACTGACCGTAGTCATCTGAAACTGGTTGTAGTCGGCACTGATCAGACGCTGCGCTTCAGACAACTGCGCCTCATCGGTAAACCCGAACTGCAGCACATTACCCTGATTCGGCATGCTGCGATAACGCACGCGCTCTCCGCGCAGCAGATTGCGGATTTCGCTCTCGTACACATTGACCCGCGCTTCTATCGCCTTGTCCATGTCCACTTCCAGCAAGAAGTGCACACCACCAGACAGGTCGAGACCCAGCTTCATCGGGCCAGCGCCGATATTCATCAGCCACTGCGGTGTGGTTGGAGCAAGGTTTTGAGCAACAACAAACTGCTGGCCAAGGGTGCGTCGCACTACGTCCTGAGCAGCCAGTTGATCTGAACGATTGACCAGGCGCACAAGACCGGAACGATCCAGGTCACCCAGATCAGTGCCCTTGGTGGCAATACCAGCGTCCTGTAACGCGGCCTCTATCCGATCCAGCTCACGCTGCTCGATAGTCTGGCCGGTCTGAGCGCCGGAAATCTGGATGGCCGGATCGTCCGGATAAAGATTGGGTAGAGCGTAGATCACGCCGAGAACCAGCACGGCGACGATCAGCAGGTATTTCCAGAGGGGGTAACGGTTGAGCATATCGGAGCCCGATAACAATCCGGGCGCCAAAGGGCGCCCGAAGAAAGGTGGTTGGTGCGGATCAGATGGCTTTCAGTGTGCCCTTGGGCAGCGCTGCAACAACAGCGCCCTTCTGGAACTTCAGCTCCTGGCCTTCACTTACTTCCAGCACGATGAACTCGTCGGTGACTTTCTTTACCTTGCCGAGAATCCCGCCGCCGGTCACGACCTCGTCACCTACGCCCAGACCACCAATCAGATTTTTGTGTTCCTTGGCCCGCTTGGCCTGTGGACGCCAGATCATGAAATAGAAGATGACCAGGAAACCGACCAGGAAAATCCATTCGAAACCACCACCCATGGGTGATGCTGCTCCTGGCGTTTGAGCCATGGCGGCAGGTATGAAAAAGCTCATGTGACACTCCTGTAGTATTTACTCGAAAGAAAGATCAAGGGCGCTTCCAGAGCGCTTTTCAGGCCTCCAGGGGAGGTACCGGCAAGCCAATCCGAGCGTAGAAGTCGTCCACAAAGGCGCTCAATGTACCTGTTTGGATGGCACCGCGCAAACCGCCCATCAGTCGCTGGTAATAGCGCAGATTGTGGATAGTGTTGAGCATGCTGCCGAGCATTTCGTCACACTTGTCCAGATGATGCAGATATCCACGGGAAAAATGCTGACAGGTATAGCAGTCGCAGGTCGGATCCAGGGTCGAGGAATCGTGTTTGTGCACCGCATTGCGGATCTTGATTACGCCTGCATCAACAAACAGATACCCGTTACGGGCGTTGCGCGTAGGCATAACACAGTCGAACATATCGACTCCCCGGCGCACGCCCTCAACAAGATCCTGGGGCTTGCCGACACCCATCAGATAACGTGGCTTATCCGTCGGCATGTGCTGAGGTAGAAAATCCAGCACCTTGATCATTTCTTCCTTCGGCTCACCAACAGACAGACCGCCAATAGCCAGGCCATCAAAGCCAATCTCGTTCAATCCCTCCAGCGAACGCAAGCGCAGTTCTTCATGCATGCCTCCCTGCACAATACCGAACAAAGCGGAGGGGTTATCACCGTGGGCGACCTTGGAACGCTTGGCCCAACGCAGGGACAGCTCCATGGAGACACGGGCAGTATCCACGTCAGCCGGATAGGGCGTGCATTCGTCAAAAATCATCACAATGTCAGAGCCCAGATCACGCTGGACCTGCATGGATTCCTCCGGCCCCATGAACACCTTGGCGCCATCCACCGGTGAGGAAAAATACACGCCCTCTTCCTTGATCTTGCGCATGGCACCGAGGCTGAAGACTTGAAAACCACCGGAATCAGTCAGAATCGGACCCTGCCACTGCATGAAGTCGTGCAGGTCACCGTGCGCCTTGATCACCTCGGTACCCGGTCGCAACCACAAATGAAAGGTGTTGCCGAGGATGATCTGGGCGCCAATGGCCTCGACATCGCGAGGCAGCATACCCTTGACCGTACCGTAGGTGCCCACGGGCATAAATGCTGGGGTTTCCACCACGCCGCGGGGGAAAGTCAGCCGACCGCGACGCGCCTTGCCGTCGGTAGCCAGCAACTCAAAACTCATGTGACTCATGCTGCGTCCTCGGGGCCGGCCGCAGCCGGATTGCGGGTGATGAACATCGCATCACCGTAACTGAAAAAGCGGTAATGCTCCGCGACCGCCGCCTGGTAAGCCGCCATGGTCTGCGGGTAACCGGCAAATGCCGACACCAGCATCAGAAGAGTCGATTCCGGCAAATGGAAATTGGTCACCAGTGCATCCACCACGTGGAACGGGCGACCAGGGTAGATAAAAATATCGGTATCGCCACTGAAAGGTTTCAGCTCGCCATCACGGGCAGCGGTTTCCAGGGATCGCACGCTGGTAGTACCCACCGCGATCACCCTACCCCCACGTGCCTTGCAGGCATTGACCGCCTCGACCACATCCGCACCAACTTCCAGCCACTCACTGTGCATCAGGTGGTCTTCGATGCGCTCGACTCGAACTGGCTGAAAGGTGCCAGCACCCACGTGCAGAGTTACCTCGGCGCGCTGCACGCCCTTGTCGGAAATTGCCTGCAGCATTTCCTGGTCGAAGTGCAGCCCTGCGGTAGGCGCCGCTACTGCCCCGGCTTTCTGTGCATACACGGTTTGATAGCGTTCGCGATCTGCTGGCTCATCGGCGCGGTCGATATAGGGAGGCAGGGGCATGTGCCCGACCCGCTCAAGAAGCGCCAGCACATCCTCGTCAAATGCCAGCTCGAAGAGCGCATCATGCCGAGCAACCATCACCGCCACCGCGCCACCGTCAACAATGATACGACTGCCGCCCTTGGGCGACTTGCTGGCCCTGACATGCGCCAGCACCCGGCGCGCGTCGAGCACACGTTCGACAAGGATCTCGAGCTGGCCCCCGGTTTCCTTGCGGCCGAATAGCCGGGCCGGAATTACTCGGGTATTGTTGAAGACCATCAGATCGCCCGGGCGCAGGTACTCCAGCAGATCAATGAAATGCCGATGGCTCACATTGCCGCTCGGGCCGTCCAGATACAAAAGTCGGCTACCGCGACGCTCCGCCAGCGGGTGGTGTGCGATCAGACTGTCTGGCAGGTCGAAATGAAAGTCGCTGAGACGCATGCGGAGATGGCTTCCAGGCGGAGTAAAAGGGCCGCACATGATAGCCGAAACCCGAACACCAGGCCAAAGAAAGCGCATTTATTACAGCTTCCGCCATTGACCACCAACCCACGGGATTCGTATACTCCGCGCCGTCTGTACGAAAGCACGGGCCTCGATGGCGGAATTGGTAGACGCGGCGGATTCAAAATCCGTTTCTGGTGACAGAGTGGGAGTTCGATTCTCCCTCGAGGCACCATTTGCATAGCAAATGGTCATTCATAAAGACACACTCCCTCCCTGTAATGCCCTCGGTAAAAGCACCCTTCGCACGCTTCCCGCAAGCGAATTATCGACAATGGCAAAATGCTATTGCCGTTTTTCAGACCTTGAAATATATTGCGTTTCCTTGGTGTTTTTATGACTCAAGGGAATAATAAATAATTCAGGAAGAATGCAAAAAATGAAAATCAAAATCTTGGCAACCGCCGCCCTCGTTGCCTGTGTATCCGTAAGTGCTCCGTCCTTCGCCCAATCCAAAGTCGCAGGTTCCGGCCCGAATCCGTACGTGGATTGCGGCATCGGCGCAGCTCTGTTCCCCACCGTAGGCTGGGCTGCAGTCACGTCCAACGTAATCTGGGATATCGGTACCACAGCGGTGACATCCGCCACCATGAGCCCGGAAACCTGCTCAGGCAAGAACCTGGCTGCAGCACTGTTTATCAATGACACCTACGAAAGTCTGGCTGAAGAGACTGCCAAGGGTGAAGGTGAACACTTGACTACATTGCTGAATATTCTCGAGTGCGATTCGGGCAGTCATTCGGCAGCCATCACAAGCGCACGCAACAGCCTTTCTGGCCAAGTAGGCGCCGACGGCTTTGAAAACATGCCCCATATCGAAAAGGCCGCGGGCCTTTACGATGCCATGGACCAGGCTGTCAGCCTGAGCTGCCAGGCTTGAGTCAGTGGGTCGTCGGTGCCGCGCACCG
>TARA_R110001606_G_scaffold73705_6_pt1 | contig 37841 bp, 36 predicted proteins | sample TARA_R110001606 | Tara Oceans TARA_R110001606 (sample SAMEA4398315) | marine metagenome | biome: Polar Biome; feature: [SRF] surface water layer (ENVO:00010504); material: water (ENVO:00002006), including particulate matter (ENVO:01000060) such as... | depth 5 m
TCGTTCACCTCCGCCGGCACCGGCACTGCCACCGCCTCCAACGTCATCCCTTCGAGCCCATAAGCCGCGCCCTCCTCGATGATAAGGGGCAGCTGATCCAGCCAGTAATCCGGCCGGTACCTTATGTTGATATAGTCATTTCCCTCATGACGCACCTCGTCCATGCCTTCCAGTCTCTCAAATGCAGAAACGAGGCTTTTTTCTATAGAATCAAAACTTATTTCCTGTTTTGATTTCAAAAGGATAAGTATATTTGTTGATAAATCACCCCAACTTCGCTCCCGGGGAGGACGTAAAACAGCCTCTTTCAGGATTTCCTGGCGCACCGCGTCCGGTAGGGCCTCTATGTCCTCAAGCGCAGTTTTTAGCGCCTTTCGGGCCTGATTAAGGTAGCTGATAGACATGGCAGGCGTTACATTTCCGGACAGTCAATTGACAAACATGCTTAGGATTAATACATCATTTGTTGTATAGTCTCTATAACGAAGGGCGCGTATCTTCGGATTTTGGGAATGAAGTGAACATGTCAGTCATGGATAAAATGGAGCCGCCGGTCAAGCTTTCGGCTCAGGCGGCCGACCGGATTAACACTATTGTCGAGGAAATGAACTCCGACAAGAAGATGCTGCGCGTTGCCGTCAATGGCGGCGGCTGCTCTGGCTTTCAATACAGCTTTGACCTTGAGGATACACAGAACCCCGACGATGTCGCCGTCACCAATAATGGCGCCACCCTGCTCGTCGATCAAATGTCGCTGATGTATCTCGCCGGATCGGAAATCGATTTTGTCGAGGATATGATTGGTGCCTCCTTCCAGATCAAGAACCCCAACGCCACCGCGTCCTGCTCCTGCGGGTCGTCATTTGCCATTTGATTGAGGCGGCAAAGATGCTAGAAAACAAGCCCGGTGCCAACCCGGGCTTTTTTAATGGGATCACGTGATGAAGATTGCCAGCTGGAACATCAATTCAGTGAAAGCGCGCCTGCCACGGCTTGTCGATTACCTGAAAGACTACACGCCGGATGTGCTCTGCCTGCAGGAGCTGAAAGTCATCGACGATAATTTCCCGCGTCTGGAAGTGGAAGAGCTTGGCTATAATGTCGAAACCCATGGCCAGAAAACTTATAACGGCGTCGCGATCCTCTCCAAGTTCCCGATCGAAGATGTCATGCGCGGCCTGCCCGGCGACGATGAGGATGATCATGCCCGCTATATCGAGGCGACGGTCAACAACGTCCGCATTGCCTCCATCTATCTGCCGAACGGTAACCCGACGGACACGGAGAAATTCCCCTACAAGCTCGGCTGGATGGACCGGCTGATCACGCGCGCGCAATATCTCCTCTCGCTGGAGGAGGCCATCGTGCTCGCGGGCGACTACAATGTCATCCCGCAGGATGAGGATTGCTACGATCCCAAGGCCTGGGAAGGCGATGCCCTCACCCGCCCCGAGAGCCGCCACCGCTTCCGCCAGATCCTCAACCTTGGCTATACAGACGCCTACCGCGCCTTCACGACCGAGATCAACTATACCTATTGGGATTATCAGCGCGGCGCTTGGGCCAAGGACCATGGCATCCGCATCGACCATCTCCTCCTCTCCCCGAAGGCTGCCGACCGCATGGATCTGGTTGGCATCGACAAGGGCCCGCGCGGGCAAGAAAAACCCTCCGACCATACCCCGATCTGGGTCGAGATTTCGGACTAGGGTCAGGACCCTAGTTCAGAAAAATATTAAGAATTCCCGGCTATACTGCCCCCTTTCAGTGAACCAAAGGGGCGCAAGTTATGGGCCGGTATGGAAAAATTGAACTGATCACCGAGGCCGAGGCGCTAAAAAGCCCGGCGCTGCTGACCGCGAAAATGTCCTGGGTCGGGCATTTGATCGTTGCGCTCTTCTTCCTCGGCTGGAGCGTCGGTTTCCCGCTGTTTCTCATGAGCAACGGCGTGTTCAGCACGGGCGATACTTTTTTCAGTTTGATTTTTGCGGGATTTATCTGGATCTTCTGCAGCGTGATTGTCCTGACCTGCGTGCTGGCGGGCCTCGTCTTTCTCTTCTCCGCCCTTGCCGCCCTGAAGAAAAGCAACTGGACCCTTCGCGCCGCGCCGGAGGGGATTTACCTCAAGCTTCGCAATTACAGCGATCACCGACTGAATACCGCCGACCCCATCGTCGCCTTTTTCCCGAAACGGGAAATCCGCGCCCTCAAATTTGTCGGGCAGAAGACCCGCATGGTCGCCGATGCGGACGTACAGGAGGATAATCAGGTCCATAAGGAAGAAAGCCTGGAGATTACGCTCTACGGGGACGATCTGGCCCTGATCGAGGCAACGCTAGAAGAAGAGCGTACCCGCAAGGGACCGACCTGGATCAAGGGGGTGACGACGCGGGCAAAAGGCGCAGCGGTCCGACTGTTCCCCGAAAGCGGCGTGATCCGTGTCGACTGGAAAACCCGCAAGACCCGCCTCACCCCGTCGGTGAAGACCGCAAGAGCCGTTCTGGACGGTCTCTATCACACAGAGACGGAGGAAATGCCAGAGGAAGCCCCGCTCGACACTCTGTCAAAGGAGCGCCAAGAAGACCGCCTCCGCGAGATGGTCCGCCGCGGCGACGCCATCGGCGCCACCGCCCTGGTGCGCGAGACCCAAGGCCTCACCCTGACAGAGGCGCATCAGTATCTGAAGAACCTCTAGCGCTTCAGCTGATCGACGTCGCGGACGGCGCCGCGGGAGGCGCTGGTGGTGAGTGCGGCATAGGCACGGAGCGCGGTGCTGATCTTGCGCGGGCGCGGCGCGGTTGGCGCCCAGCCGGCATCACCTTTCGCGTCCATCCTGATCCGGCGGTCAGCCAGTTCCTCATCAGAAACGCGCAGGTTAATCGTCCGGTTCGGGATATCGATATCGATCATATCCCCCTCCTCAACCAACCCGATGTCGCCGCCTTCCGCCGCTTCCGGCGAGACATGGCCGATGGACAGGCCGGAAGTGCCGCCGGAGAAGCGCCCGTCGGTCAGCAGCGCACATTGCTTGCCGAGACCCTTCGATTTCAGATAGGAGGTCGGGTACAGCATTTCCTGCATGCCGGGCCCGCCCTTCGGTCCCTCATAAACAATGACAACCACATCACCGGCCTTGATCTTGTCGCCGAGGATTGCCTCGACGGCGGTGTCCTGGCTCTCGAAAATGCGGGCCGGACCTGAAAAGACAAGGCTGTCCTTGTCGACCCCGGCGGTCTTCACGATACAGCCCTCCAGCGCGATGTTGCCATAGAGAACAGCAAGCCCGCCATCCTGGCTGTAGGCGTTTTCCTTTGAGCGGATACAGCCGTTCACCCGGTCCGCGTCAAGGTCCGGATAGCGTTTCGACTGGCTGAATGCCTCCGTCGTGCGGACGCCGCCGGGACCGGCGCGATAAAATTCCTGAACCGTGTTGCTACGGGACTTGACGATATCCCAGAGCTCGATCGCCTCCGCCATGGTCGGGGAATGCACGGTCGACACCTCATTATGCAGCAGATCCGCGCGGGAAAGCTCGCCTAGGAGCGCCATGATGCCGCCCGCGCGATGGACATCCTCCATATGATAGGTCTGGATGCTCGGCGCAACCTTGCACAGATGCGGCACCCGGCGGCTCAGGCGGTCGATATCCTCCATCTTGAAGTCAACCTCCCCTTCCTGCGCGGCGGCAAGAAGATGCAGCACCGTATTGGTCGAGCCGCCCATGGCGATATCGAGCGTCATTGCATTCTCGAACGCCTTGAAGTTGGCAATCTCGCGCGGCAGCAGGCCCGGCTCGTCCATTTCATAGTGGCGGCGGGTGATATCGACGATGGTCCGCGCCGCATCGAGGAAGAGCTGCTTGCGGTCCGCATGGGTCGCCAACATGCTGCCGTTACCGGGCAGCGCAAGGCCCAGCGCCTCGGTCAGGCAGTTCATGGAGTTGGCCGTGAACATACCCGAGCAGGACCCGCAGGTCGGGCACGCCGAGCGCTCGACTTCCGCGACCTGCTCATCCGTCACAGTCGGGTCCGCCGCCTGGATCATCGCATCGATGAGGTCGAGGCCGATTTCCTTGCCGTCGGCCATGCCTTTCCCGGCCTCCATCGGGCCGCCGGAGACGAAGACAACCGGGATATTCAGCCGCATCGCCGCCATCAGCATGCCGGGCGTGATCTTGTCGCAGTTGGAAATGCAGACAAGCGCGTCGGCGCAATGGCCGTTGACCATATACTCGACCGCATCCGCAATCACCTCGCGCGAGGGCAGGCTGTAGAGCATGCCGTCATGGCCCATGGCAATGCCGTCATCAACGGCGATGGTGTTGAACTCCTTGGCGACGCCGCCGCATTTCTCGATCTCCCGTGCGACCATCTGGCCAAGGTCCTTCAGATGCACATGCCCCGGCACGAACTGGGTGAAGCTGTTGGAAATGGCGATAATCGGCTTTTCGAAATCGCCGTCCTGCATCCCGGTCGCCCGCCAGAGCGCCCGCGCGCCCGCCATGTTGCGTCCTTGTGTACTGGTTTTCGATCGATATTGGGGCATGTCGCTCTCTTCTTTGAAGTCTTTATGCGTCAGATGTCACTTTCCTAACTAATACGATCCGCAGCCAAGAACAAGCACAAGGCCCGATATCTATCGCTCCACAAGGCTTTTATCGCAATTTTTCTACTTAAACTTGTTTATCATTTTTTATTTACTATTTTTAAGATTATTTCATACTACAGGACAAGAGGCCCCCAACCCATGCAATGCGAAGGAATAACCCGCGACGGCCATCGCTGTCGCAACAAAGCGCTCGATGACGAGATTTTCTGCGAGATTCACACGCGGGTGAACCGCACCTATAACCTGGCCCTGCTCGTGCCCTTTCTGACGACCTTGTTGCTCTGCTATTTCTTCGTCTTCGGGCTATTTTTTGAGACTTTGGTTTATGGGGTGTTCGATCTGAACTACCTGAAATATGCCGGACTTACCGATCTTTTCATCAGCATGTTCCGGACCGGCGGCATGCTGACAGTTCTTGTCCTCAAGATATGGGTCATCTATGCGGTCATTGTCGGAGTGATTTTTGGCCTCTGGCTGATTGTGAGTGTTATCCGCAAAACGTCGCACAAGCATTTGAAGCCGATGCGGCGCCTTAAGATCGTCGGCCTCAGCCTTGGCATATTCATCCTCAATATCCTGCACCGGTTTGTCATATTGATGCCCAAGAGAAACCGCCGCAATCCATCCCAAATCCTTGTCGGGCGCGAACACCTGGCTCTCTCGCTGCAACGCCACAGACGCGCGCTGACGTCCGATGGCGAGCCCGACCCGTCCAAGGCCGCCTCCGACATTTACCGGCGCTTCCTGGCGGTCAGCACGTTTAATAATCACCGGTTTTTCGTCTCCATCCTGCTGTTGGTGGTGGTATCCAGTGGCTCCATCCTCTATGCGGGCCATGACGCCCGGAAGATGCGCGAATGCATCATCCAGGTCGCCGACAAGAAGATTGTGCCCGCCGCGGAGGCCGCCGCCCCCTCTCTCTATCCGGGACTGAATATCTCAAGCCTCTGCCAGAGCTCCCTGTCGGACCCGCCCGAAGACGTTGATGTCACGGAAAAATTCAGGCGCAGCCTGATTAGTTTCTTCACCTTCCCGGTCGTCCTGCTGGCCCGTGGCGAGGAGACGGATCCGGTTCTCTATCTCGGGACTACGGCGCGGTTTGAGCTGTTCTTCAATGGCCAGACCCGCCTGCCCTTCTCCGTTCCCGTTGAAAATCTCGCGGCGCTTTTCGGCGATGGCAACGCGGAAGACTCAGAGCGCGTCAAGAGCCTGGAAACCCGCCTGGACGGGATAGAAAAGCTCGCGCAGAGTAACAGCAAGGCAATCGACAGCCTCGGGAAATCCGTGCAGCGACGAGAAGCGAGGAATACGGCAAACCTCCAGCACAAACTCAACGAACTGGAACAGAGCGCTGCGGAATCCGGCACGGCCCTTGCCGTGCTGCAACAGGGGCTGGATCGCATCGGCGATGTGCTGAACGCGGTGGAGCTGGAGCATACAGAGCGCATCGTCGGCACCATTCCCGATTCCTGCTGGCAGACTTCACCGCATATGGTTGTCACCTTCAGTGTGGGATCAACCCGTGTGACCGGCACAGAAACGAAGGAGCTGATCCGGCGCCTCGCCACAAACTATTCAGAGTCGGAAAGCCGTTTCATCGTCATCTCCGGCCATTCGGACCCGAGCGGGTCAACCTTCGATAACTACCGCCTGTCGCGAGCTCGTGCGAAGGAAGTCCACACCCTCATGCGAAGCGCAGGGCTGGATAGCAGCGCGCTCTATATGATCGGCCGGGGCGAGGATCACAGCAGCAGCAACCTGCCCCGCCGGCGGGTCGAGATCAGGGATTGCACCCGTGCGGAATGACGGAGTAGCAGATCGCTAGCTGACCTGCTTCTCCTTATCCGCCCAATAGGGCTTGCGGAGTTCCGTCTTCAGGATTTTGCCCGCGCCGGAAAGCGGCAGCGGATCGGTCACGAAGGCAACGCTGCGCGGGCATTTGAACCCGGCGATCAGGGTGTGGCTAAACTCGATCACATCCTGCTCGCTCGCGTCTTTTCCGTCATGCAGGCGGACGATGGCATGGACCTGCTCGCCCCATGTTTCATGGGGGATGCCGATCACTGCGCATTCCGCAACCGCCGGATGCTGATAGACCGCATTCTCAACCTCGGCGGAATAGACATTCTCCCCGCCCGAGATGATCATATCCTTCACCCGGTCGACGATATAGACGAAGCCCTGCTCATCCATATAGCCGCCATCACCGGAATGCATCCAGCCTCCCTTGAGCGCCTCAGCCGTCTGCTCAGGTTTGTTCCAGTAACCGAGCATGACATTGGCACCGCGCACGCACACCTGCCCAACGGTGCCATACGGTACTTCCTCGTCATTTTCATCGAAGATCCGCACCTCGCAGGCATAGGCGGGCCGCCCCGCCGACTTGAACCGTCCCGCATTCGGTCCCTCCAGCACGTGGAATTCCGGCCCCGTAAAGGTGACCAGCGGCGCGCATTCCGTCTGGCCATAGGCATGGGTGAAACCGGCATCGGGGAGAACTTCCAGCGCTTTTCTGATGACCGCTTCCGGCATCGGCGACGCGCCATAGATCACATCTTTCAGGCTGGACATGTCGTAATTGGCAATATCCGGGTCATTGACCACCATATTGACCATCGTCGGCACCAGCAGGGTATTGGTGATCTTGTGTTCCTGCACCGCCTCCATCGTGCCCTTGGGGGTGAAGCCCGGAATGAACACATGCACGCCAAGCCCCATGGTCGTGCCGAACACCGCCGCCCCGTCCGCAATATGGAACATCGGCGCCACATGCAGCCAGCGGGCGTCTTCTTCAAAACTGAAGCAGGGCATGGCGTTGAGCGTGTTGGTGATGAAGTTCGTATGGCTCAGCATCACGCCTTTCGACACACCGGTCGTGCCGCCAGTATAGAACAGCCCGGCAAGATCATCGAAGCCCCGTCCTGCATCCTGAACCGGATCATGGCCCGCCACCAGCTCCTCATAGTTCAGCATCTCCGCCGGGGTCTCCCCGTCGCCGATATAGATTACCTTGCGCAGGCTGGAGACCGTTTTTCGCAATTCCGGCACGACGCCCGCGAAGTTATCATCCACCAGCAGGATTTCCGAGCCGGAATCGTTCAGCCAGTAAGCGAACTCCGGCACCGCCAGCCGCGTATTGACGGGCACAAACACCCCTCCCGCCCAGGGTGTCGCATAATAAAACTCCAGATAACGGTCCGAGTTATGGGCGAGGATGGCGACCCGCTCCCCTTCCGTAATACCATGGCTGCGAAGCGCGCCGGCAAATCGCTGTACCCGCTCGGCGAACTGGGCGTAGCTATGCTCCCGGCCCGCACAGATAGTGGCGACGCTGTCGCCTTTGGTCTGGACGGCGCGCGTCAATAACTGTGAAATATACATTCCCTGCTCCCTGTTTGTTTTTCCAAAGTATCAGAGAAATCGCGCCGAAGGTAAAGGGGTGTGTATCTGCAAATCATATCGAGGGTGCCGGGGCTTCCGGATTGGATATTGCCTGTCAGGGAAACATGCGCCATCCTAATGCTTCCATTTCTTCAGCAAAACAGGCCTTCAATGACAGTCATCACCCTCAAGGAAGCGGAAGACTTCTATAACAACAGCTTTTCCCCCTGGATCAAGGCGCTCGACATCAGCTTTACCGCCATCGGCCGCAACAGCGCGACGTTGCGCATCCCCGCCTCGCCCAACATAAACCGCCTCGGCGGCATGATGTGCGGGCAGGCAATCATGGCGCTTGCCGATACGGCGATGGTCTTCGCCGTCGCTGCCAGCGCGGGCTCCTTCGTCAATATGACATCGGTGAATATGCAGACGACCTTTCTCCGACCGATGGAGGGCGGCGAGCTGTTCGCCGATGCGCGGGTCATCAAATCCGGGCGGCGCCTTGTCTATGGGGATGTGAATATGCATGCGGGCGATCCGGATAAGCCGGTTACCCATGTTACCACCAGCGTCATGTTGCTTTAGCGGACAGCCCGACTATTTGCGAAAGTAAGGCTCCTGCCGCGCATCATCGATCAGGCTTTCGGACAGTTTGGGCGTTGCCAGCCGGAACTTCTTCGAAATCGAGGGTTTTCTGTCATCGAAAATCTCATCGAGGTTATCATTGTCCCCGGCGCCCATCCGGATCACATTCTCCGTCGCCTCGCCAAAGGCTTGCCGGGCCGGGCGAAACCCGCGCGCCAACAGGGAATGATAGTGCCAGGCATTATAGACAAATATAAAGACCGGCAGGGAGAAGCCCAGCGTCGCGATATTCATCAGCGACATGCCGACAAAGCCCAATACATGCCCCCGGTACAACGCCGGAAAAGGACCAAAAAACAGGCATGTCCAGGAAATGCCTGTATAGGCTGTCGCGTGCTTACGTGTCTGCGGCTCAATCATCGGAATGGCGTATGCCATTGGTCCCTCCTGACCTGATTTGCGGCTCAAGCCAAGTCCACACCGATTTTCCGGAAATCAGGGGCCTCGGCAATCATGCACTTGCCCCTAGGGATACCAAGATTTCGTAAACAAAACCTTGCGATCAACGTCCAACTTTAGGCAAGTTTTACACACACTTACGCTACTGGGAATAATTGACCCTAGAATCAGATAGTTAGGATTGAGAGGCGGAATTAAGGCAATTTCGCGATCTATGATGTCAGGAATATGATGGCGGCGGGGTAAAGCCGCCGAAGGCCTCCTCGATCAGCTGGCAGAGCCTGAGCGCCGTGCGATCCTCGCCATACGCCGCGACGGCTTGCAAGCCCATCGGCAGGCCGGACGGGGTCAGCCCGATCGGCACAACGGTCGAGGGCAGGTCGACCATGTTGGAATAGCCCGCCCAGAACATCTGGTCCGTACTCGGCTGTGGATTGCCATTGATGTCGATCATGCGGTCCTGCCGCTCCCCCGCCTGGTTCTGGGGAAAGGCGGGCCCGGCGGCAGCCGGACAGATCAGAATGTCATAATCCTCGAAAAAGGCCTGCCATTTGCGGGCCATCAGATGCCGCTCGTTATTGATCCGGAGCCATTCCTTATGCGGCATCGTTCCCGCCCGCGCCATCAGGGTGAGATAACTTTTATCATCCGCATCGGCCTTGGCCGCGATTTCCCGGAACCTTTGCAGCTGTTCCTCATTCAGCGCGCCGGAAGTGGCGGCCCTGAGCAGCAGGATATAGGTTTCATAGGCGGCATCGATGGGAATATCCGGCCGCGCATTCCGATCAACTTTCGCGCCAGCCGCCTCCAGCTTGTCGGCGATGTTGTTCAGCGCCGCCTGATAATCGTTATCGACATCGAACCCTTCCGCCGCCGTCATCAGGCCTATACGGAAATCGGAAAGACGCCGGTGACGCGCCGGTTTCAGATCGAGTTTCCAGGCGGCATTCTGCGGGTTTCCCGCCCCGGCCATCACATCGAGTGCAATTTCAAGATCGAAGGCCGAGCGCGCGATCGGCCCAAGAACTGCAATATCATTATCTGCGACGATTCCCGGCGGCTTCTGGCCATGGCCTGGAATAACGCCATAGGTCGGCTTGTGACCGCAGACGCCGCAATAATGGGCCGGGTTGCGGATGGAGGCGCCAATGTCGGAGCCGATCTCGATCCCGCTGAGGCCCGCCGCCATCGCCGCCGCCGACCCGCCGGAGGAGCCGCCCGGCGTCCGAGTCAGGTCCCACGGATTATTCGTCGTCCCGTAAATATCATTGAAGCTCTGCCAGTCGGCGAGCATGAAGGGCACATTGGTCTTGCCGAAGATATTCGCGCCCGCATCGAGAAGCCGTTGGACGCTCAGCGCATTTTCCTCCGGAAAGTGATCCTTCCACGCCGGATTGCCCCAGGTCGAGGGGCTGCCGACAAGATTATAACTTTCCTTGATCGTCATCGGCACGCCCTGCAGCGGGCCCAGCCGGTCGCCCCGGATGCGCGCTGCGTCCGTCTCGCGCGCCCGTTTTCGCGCTGACGTCTCGTCCATCCAGATCACGGCATTAAGGTCGCCGTTATATTTATTGATCCGGTCCAGATAATGATCGAGCAGTTCCTCGGCACCGATCTCTCCAATGGCGATCATCGCGGCCTGCTGGCGGGCGGAGGCAAAATGTATGGCTGTCATGGCGGGGTTCTCCCTGTTGCGGAACCGGTTTGTCTCCGGCTTTTCATTGAAATTCTTGTAAGAGCAAGTCTAGAGCGAATTCGCCGTCCTACTCAATCAAAATATTGGGGCTTGAGCTTGCCCCGGAAAACCCGTTATATGCACCTGTCGGCGCGGGCGCCCGCGCCAAAACTGTCTGAGTCCGTCAAAGGATCGCGAATTTATCATGTCCAGTTCCGCTTCAAGACTTCGCCGATCGATATTGCTGCTGATCGTCTGTAATGCGCTTGCCGCCTTTCTGCTGGTCTCCAACTTCACTGGCCTGTATGACATCCTCTGGTCGGGTCTTGATACCGGCATATTCCGCGGCCTCAACGCAACCGTGACGCCGGACGGGGCCATGACCCATTTCTGGGCCTGGACGAACAGCAAGACATTCGATCAGGCTACCTTCGTCCTGATGCTCCTTATCTGTATCTATCTGGTGCTGTCGGCGAAGCGCGAAGATCGCATTGAGGTGATGGCGAAACTTGGTGCAATCACCTTCCTCATCCTGCTCGCGCTGCTGATCTCCAAGCGGATTATCGGGGAATTTTATCACCCGAGCCCCGGCCTCGCGCTGCAGCCCTATAATAATATCAACGACTATATTTCGGGCTATACGGTCAAGACATCGACTGACAATTCCTTCCCCGGCGACCATGCCATGACCAGCGCCCTGTTCGCGGGCGGCGTGATCCTGCTGTTCAACCGGCCCTATGTCGCGATATTGAGCGTTCTTCTGATGATATTCGTCAGCCTGCCGCGCCTCGCGGGCGGTGGGCACTGGTTCACTGACGTGATTATCGGCGGCGGCGCGGCTTGCCTGTTCCTGCTGCCCTGGCTGAAGATCAGCCCGCTGGTAAGCTGGATCGAGAGGGCTCTTCAATGGGCATGGGACAGGGCCCCGGCGTCTCTCAAAAGATTTTAGACGGGCGGCACTGCCGCCCGCGCGTTTGATCTAAAGCTCCGCGAGACGCGCGGCGGCGTCGTTCAGCTTGGCGAGCTGGGTTTCGGCATCGGCGAGCTTCGCTTTCTCGCCCGCCACCACCTCTTCCGGGGCGTTGGCGACGAATTTCTCGTTCCCGAGCTTCTTGTTCAGCCCCGTCATATAGCCCGACAGCTTGCCGATCTCTTTCTGAAGCCGCGCCTTTTCGGCATCGATATCCATCGCACCGGCGAGCGGGAGAACAACGGTCGCGCTCCTGTGCACGAACTGCAGCGCGCCCTTCGGCACCTCCGTATCGACTGTGCGATCCTCCAGCCGCGCCATGCGGGCAATGATATCCCAGTGGCGCTCAAGCCATGCCTTGTCCTCGGCGCTGCCCTCATTGAAGATAAGCGGAATTTTCGCACCCGCCGGGACATTCATCTCGCTGCGCACGCCGCGGATGCCGGTAATCAGCTCCTGCACCCATTCCATCTCCCCGGCCGACTCATAAATTTCAACGGGCAGAGAAACTAGTTTTAGACGACCTACGTCTAAATCTATTATTTGATTGAAAGTTCCATCTTCTTTACGTTCCACACGAAGCCTTGAGATGTTCTCTTCATATTTAGGCCAATCACTCAGCATTAAGAGGCTCTCTCGACCTACTCCAATCTGTTGCCAAATCTCCTCAGTCACGAAGGGCATAAAAGGATGCAGGATTTTCAGGATCTGGTCCAGCACCCAGGCCGCCGTCGCCTGCGCCTCTAGCTTGTTCGTACCATCACCCTGGAGCGGAAGTTTGGCGTATTCCAGATACCAGTCACAGAACACTTTCCAAACAAAATCATAGATCGCGTTGGACGCATCATTGAAGCGATAGCTTTCCAGCGCGTCGCGCACCGCCGCCTCGCATTTTACCGTCTCACCAACGATCCACTGATTGAAGATTTCCTTGACCGCAAAGGGATCGAAGCCGTCCGGCACCTTGCACTCATTCATCTCGCAGAAGCGCGCGGCGTTCCAGAGCTTGGTCGCGAAGTTGCGATAGCCCTCGACCCGCTGCTCGGAAAGGCGGACATCGCGGCCTTGCGCGGCGCTGGTGGTGAGGAAAAATCGCAGCGCATCAGCGCCGTATGTGTCCATCAGGTCCAGCGGATCGACGACATTGCCCTTGGATTTCGACATCTTCGCGCCATGTTCATCGCGGACAAGCGCATGGATATAGACCGTGTGGAACGGCGCTTCCTCCATGAAATGCAGGCCCATCATCATCATCCGGGCGACCCAGAAGAAGATGATGTCAAAACCGGTGACCAGAACGTCGGTCGGATAATAGCGCGCGAGCTCCGGCGTTTTCTCCGGCCAGCCGAGGGTCGAGAACGGCCAGAGCGCCGAGGAAAACCAGGTATCGAGCACGTCGTTATCCTGCGTCAGGTCAGTCTGGTTTCCGTAATGGTCCTCGGCGGCCTTGAATGCTTCTTCTTCCGTTTCCTCAACGAAGATCATGCCGTCCGGTCCGAACCAAGCGGGAATGCGATGCCCCCACCAGAGCTGACGCGAGATACACCAGGGCTGGATATTGCGCATCCAGTCATAATAGGTGTTGGTCCATTTTTCGGGCACGAATTTGGTCTTGCCACTTTCCACCGCGCGGATGGCCGGCTGGGCCAGTGTCGCCGCATCGGCGAACCACTGATCGGTGAGCAAAGGCTCGATCACCACGCCGGAGCGGTCGCCATAGGGCACCGTATGCGGATGGTCATCAATTTTCTCAAGCAGTCCGAGGCTTTCAATCTCGGCGACAACCTTCTTACGGGCGGCAAAGCGTTCCATCCCGCGATAGGCTTCGGGCACGGCGTCATTAAGATGGGCGTTCTCGTCCATGATATTGATGACCTCAAGATTGGCGCGCTTGCCAACCTCGAAGTCGTTGAAATCATGGGCCGGGGTAATTTTCACCGCGCCGGAACCCTGTTCCGGATCGGCATATTCATCCGCCACAATCGGGATGCGCCGCCCGACAATCGGCAGGATCGCGAACTTACCAACCAGATCGGTGTAACGCTCATCGTCGGGATGAACGGCAATGCCTGTATCGCCGAGCATGGTTTCGGGCCGGGTGGTCGCAACGGTGATAAAGCGTCCCTCTTCCCCCTCGACCGGATAGCGGAAGTGCCACATATGGCCGTTCACTTCCTGCTGTTCGACCTCAAGATCGGAAATCGCCGTGTGGAATTTCGGGTCCCAGTTGACCAGCCGCTTGTCGCGATAGATCAACCCTTCCTTATAGAGCTGGACAAATACCTTGCGGACGGCCTTGGAGAGCCCCTCGTCCATGGTGAAGCGTTCGCGGTTCCAGTCGCAGGTCGCGCCGAGGCGCTGGAGCTGCTGAAAAATCTGGCCGCCGGACTGGTCCTTCCATTCCCAGACCTTGTCGATGAATTTCTCGCGGCCGAGATCGTGGCGGGTGATGCCCTGCTCGCCAAGCTGGCGCTCGACCACCATCTGCGTCGCGATACCGGCGTGGTCCATGCCCGGTTGCCAGAGCACATCCTTGCCCCGCATCCGCTCGAACCGGATCAGCGCATCCTGCAGTGTATTATTGAGCGCATGGCCCATATGCAGGCTGCCCGTCACATTCGGTGGCGGAATGACAATCGTATAGGTCTCGTCGGTTTTGGCGCGTCCACAGGAAAACGCCCCTTGCTCCATCCATTTCGAATAGAGCTTTCCCTCGACCTCGTCGGGTCGATAAGACTTGTCCAGCATTGCTGAACCTTTCTTTATTGATTAGTCGGCAAATTTCGGGAGTAATATAGTCGGCTCACATCCCGGGAGGAAGGATTTTATTCTTCGTCGTCCGCCCGGTCCGCGAGCTTGCTCACTTCGCGCTCCACAATGCGCTGCACGATCTGGGGGAGGTTCTGATCGAGCCAGTCCTTCAATATCGGACGGAGCATATCCTTGACCATTTCTTCCAAAGTCGCATTCTTACCCATCTGCAATCCTCGTGATGATGCAACGGCACCGGCCAGATTGGCAAAGGCGGATGTCGTTGCGGCAATTGTCGGATCAGCCAGCAGATTGCTGCTGATTTTCTCGGCCGTCGCAGCGGCCACTTCAGGCTCGGGGTCCGCCTCTTCCGGCTCGGGTTCCGGTTCAGGTTCGGTCTCCGGCTCTGCCTCTGCCGCAATCGCGGCATCAATCTCGGCTTCGACGGCGTCCTCCTCGAATTCCTCATCAAGGGTGAGAGGCTCTTCTTCCTCCTCTTCCTCGACAGCATCCGTCAGTTCAAGGACATCCTCGTCATCGTCCGTTTCGGGCTCGGCTTCCATTTCGGGTTCCGGCTCGGGCTCGGGCTCGGGCTCGGGTTCAGCCTCAGGCTCGTCGTCCGCAGCCGCCTCAACCTCGGTATCCTCTTCCATGGTTTCAGCAACGTCTTCGTCAGAAGCTTCCGCGGTTGCGCCTTCTTCCTGACCCTCTTCCTCTCCATCTTCGGAAATGATCCGCCGGATGGAGGCAAGAATTTCTTCCATCGTCGGTTCTTGTTCTGTCGTTGGATCGCTCATCGTCAATTCACCATTGAAACCGGGGCCCTAGTTCACGAAACCTATGTCACGTATCGATATAAACCGCTCATTCAGTCAACTATGGCCGGTTTACTTTAATTAATTGTTAATCCAATCCGCCATCCGTGCCGAACCATTTATCACGTACTCTGTCATAATGGACTGTCGGATCGTAGTAATCGACGTTCAGATTAAGGTCGCGGGCGTTCAGCTTGCCAATCGCCGCGAGAACGGCATACAGGGCAACATACTGATCCCGCTGTGCCGTCACCAGATCCACCTTGCTTTGCAGCAGTTCCTGCTCGGCGTTCAGTACATCGAGGGTTGTACGGGAGCCAACCTGCGCTTCCTGCTCGACACCATCCAGGGCGATCGTATTGGCGCGAACCGCCTCTTCCTGGGCACCAATCCGCGAACGAGAGGTTTCCAGCAGTTCCCATGCCTGGATCACCGCTTCGCGCGTTGCCCGAACCGTTTCCTCAATCTCCTGCATCCGCTGGCTGTTGATCTGCCGCGCCTGACGCACCTGGCTGTAGACCGAACCTGACTGATATAGCGGCACTGTCAGCACGGCCCCAATGCGGGCTGTATCACTTTGCGTTCCCGATCTCACAACATCCCGACCCGTGGACAGGCTGCCCTCAAGATCAATAGATGGCAGCAGCTGGCCGGAGGTCGCGCGAATGGTATAGCGGGAGCTTTCTTCGTTAAATTTCGCGGTTTCAATATCCGGGTGATTGGCAAGGGCCGTGGCCAGAGCCGCCTCTTCCGACTCCGGGAAGCTGTCCGGCACCATAGGGGTTTCAAGATCCAGCGGCGGACGGCCGACAATCCGCTCGAAATTCGCGCGGGTGGAGCGGAGGTTCCCCTCGGCCTGTATGACGTTTGAAATTGAATCGGCAAGGCGCGCCTGCGACTGGGCCACATCGGTGCGGGTAATTTCCCCCACTTCGAAACGGTCATTCGACGCATCAAGCTGACGGCGCAGGACAACCGAGTTATTGCGGTTAAGCTCAACCAGCGCCTCGTCGCGGAGGACATTCATGTAAGCTTCGACCGCAAACTGAAAAATCGTCTGCTCCGTCGAGAGCAAGTCTGCCCGCGCCGCCTTCACCTGAGCTTCCGCAGACTTGGTCGAGGCGACCGTCTGCCCGCCGGTATAAAGCGGTTGGCTGACAACCAGCGAGGCTTCCCGCGGGTTGGATCCTCTTCTCGTGCCCGCTATAGACGGATTAACATCGGAATGCTGCGCGGCAACCTCACCGATCGCATAGACTTCCGGGCGCCAGCCCGACAGGGCCTGCGGCACGTTTTCATCAACGCCCCGTACATTGGCCCGCTGCGCCAGCAGGGACGGATTGTTTTGATATGTCGACGCCAATGCATCCTGCAATGTCTCGGCATTCGCCCACGACATTGGCATCGTAATGGCGATTACAGATGCAACGGTCAAAGCTACTTTTTTCATTAAACTCGCCTCTCGAACCTAAAATCAGGCCGTTCAGAAATTAACCATAGTCGAATTTAGTCCCGATACCAGTTTCAATCAACAATTTTAAACAAATCGTCTGATCTATTCCCGATCCCGAAACTCCTCATATTCCTTGCCATCCCCCACACTATGGGCGAGAAACATGGCAAAAATGTAACACTCCGCACGTCCGTTCAAAACTCGAAACGGGCCTCATCCTGCATATCAGGCAGGGGCGGCACCGACGCGTCAAAGGCCGCATGCGGGAAAAAACGGTCTCCCAACCGGCGATAAACGGTCGCAACACCCGGATTGTCGCCCAGAACGCAGATCAGGCGTCCGCCATCCGCCAGCTGATCGAGCAGGCTCTGCGGCGCCGATGAAATCGAGCCATTGATATGAATCACGTTATAGGGGCCCTGCTTGGGGTTTCCGTCCGCCAGCGCGCCATCGACAACGGCGACATTATCGCATTCCAGACGCACCAGAATCTCGGTTGCGCGGGCCACCAGCTCCGGATCACTCTCGATCGCGACGACTGCCTGACCAAGGAATCCGAGGACCGCAGAGGAATATCCCGTACCGCAGCCGATATCCAGGATAACGTCAGTGGGGCCGATATTCGCCTCCTGCAGCAACCGCCCGAAGACCCGGGGCTCAACGACAAAGCGGCCCGGCGCCACCTCCAGATCCTCATCGAGATAGGCAACGCCCCTGAGTTCCTTCGGCACGAACTCCTCACGCGGCACCGTATCCATGGCCTCTGCCACACGGCCATCGGTCACCCGGTTCGGCCGCAGTTGACTGAGCACCATATGGTGGCGCGCCTCGGCGAATTTTTCTGAAATCATGGTTGTCCCGTTCACCCCAAAAGAAAACTACCGTGGTTATACTGAAAAACCGCCCCGATACGCAAGACATAAGGTAACGGCAATCTAACGAGATGTGACACCTGCCCCGCCCTAGAACTTGAAATCGGGAAGCGAGCGGAACGCGTCTTTCAGCGCCTCTCCCCATCCGGTCGAGATCTGGTTGAAATAGGGATCTTCGGCGGCAATCTGCTGTTCCCGCGTGATCTGGAAGCTATCATTCTCATAGACCTGCAGATCAAGCGGCAAGCCGACGGAAAGATTGGCCTTTATGGTCGAATCAAAGGAGACCATCATCAGCTTGATCGCATCTTCAAAGCTCATGTCCGGATCATAGGCCCGCACCAGGATCGGGCGGCCGTATTTCGTCTCGCCGATCTGGAAGAAGGGCGTCTCGTCGGAGGCTTCGATAAAGTTGCCTTCCGGATAAATCAGGAAAAGTCTTGGCGGACTGCCCTTGATCTGGCCGCCAATGATCAACGTCGCGTTAAAGGAGGAGTCCGCCTCCTGCCCTTCAAAGCTGTTGGTGCGGATTTCCTCACGCACCGTTGCCCCGACAAGCCGCGCCACCTGGAACATCGACGGCGCTTCCAGAATTGAGGGCTTGCGATCCTCCGGTGCCTTGGAGCGTTCATCAAGTGTGCTGATAATAGCCTGTGTTGTCGCCAGGTTGCCCGCCGTCATCATGGTGATGACCCGCTCCCCGGGGATGACCCAGCTATGCATTTTCTTGAAAACGGAAATATTGTCGACGCCGGCGTTTGTACGCGTGTCCGACATAAAAACGAGGCCCCTGTTGAGCCGCAAGCCGACACAATATGTCATGTTTGTTTACTTTTCTGTCCTTGACCGTGAATTAAGCTACTGTTGTTGAACCTGTATCGAGACATCCATGGATTCATTCATCGAGCTTGTCCCGCTGCCCATGCGCAGACCCGAAATAGGCGATGCATCCTTGTAATCAAGACCCGTCGCCACGCGAATATACCGGTCATCCGGTGAAATCCCGTTGGACACATCAAAGCCGACCCAGCCGATATCTGGGATGTAGGCTTCCGCCCAGGCGTGGGTTGCTTCCTGGTCGATGCGATCATTCATCATCAGATAGCCACTGACATACCGCGCGGGAAAACCCATTTTCCGCACAGCCGAGACAAAAATATGCGCATGGTCCTGACAGACCCCGTTACTTGCAATAAGCGCCTCTTCCGCCGTCGTCTCAGCATGGGTTTCTCCCGTCATATAGGGAACGATTTCGCCGATCAGGCGGGACAGCGCATGCATCATAATCACTTCCGTTTCATATTCCGCCCGCCCGAGCTGCTTGATCAATTTCTGCACCCGGCTTCCCGCCTCGGTCAGCGGCGTTGAGCGAAGAAAGAACCAGAGCGGTGCAAATCCGAGGTTCTGGCCAATGATGCCATGCAGGTCCGTCGTCTCGACCTCCCCCTCACATGTGATGGAAATCTCCCTCTGGCCCGAATCGATACTGACAAGCAACGTGTGATTATTGAACTGATCGTCAAACTCCAGCTCCTTCACGCCGCCGTCCACCGTGACATCCCAGCGGTTTACAGCCTGTCCGACGCCGCTTCTGGGCATCAGGCGGAGCTGCTGCAGCGCATAATGCACCGGCTCTTCAAAATGGTATTTCGTCAAATGCGAGATTTTCAGAAGCATAAAGTCATCCGATAAAGCGATAGTCTTGTTCAACCTGATGTCCGAGCGCCATATTGTCCCGGATGAAGCTTGAGAGAAATTCGTGCAACCCCTCATCAAAGATGGAATTGATCGAGCTTTCCTTCAGTCTTTTCAATATAGGTAACGCCATTTCGTGGCAATCGAGCCGGAGACCGTAGTCTTCCTCCAGATAGCCGAGATTATCAACTATCTTCGAATAGCAAAAGACCAGAGATCGCGGCAGACGCCGGTCAAGAATGATAAACTCGGCAATGCTCATCGGGTTGATTTCCCCGGGATTAAGCCAGCGGAAGGCCCGTTGCGCCGACACCGAGCGCAGGATCGATTCCCACTGCACATTATCGAGCGAGGAGCCGACAAAGGAGGCCGAGGGCAGCAACACATAATATTTCACATCCAAAATGCGCGCCGTGTTATCCGCCCGCTCCAGAAAGGTGCCGAGCCGGGCAAAGTCAAAAATATCATTCCTGAGCATCGTCCCGTGCAGCGCCCCGCGGACCAGCGCGCTCTGCTGGCGAATCGTACCGAGAACCTCCGGCAGGTCCCGCTCCGAGATCGGCGAGGACAGCAAGTCCTTCAGGGTGATCCAGCATTCGTTCGTCGCTTCCCACACCTCGCGGGTGAGCGCCGTTCGCACCATCCGGGCATTGTTCCGGGCCCCATCAATCACCGACCAGACACTCGACGGATTGGCTTTATCGCGCAGCAGGAAGTCTATGACATGGCGGGCGATATATTGATCATATTTACCCTTGTATTCATGGGTAACACCGGCCGTCGCGACGACGGACGCCCATTCATTCTCGGCGGCGGTGGACCGGGTGAGCGCAATGCGGAAACCGGCATCGAGCAGCCGCGCCGTATTCTCGCTGCGCTCGAGGAAGCGGAACATCCAGAAAAGGCCGCCGGCGGTTTTTCCTAACATGCGGCTATTCCTCCAACACCCAGGTGTCCTTGGTGCCGCCCCCTTGTGAGGAATTGACAACAAGGGACCCGGCTTTCAACGCCACACGTGTCAGGCCGCCCGGCGTAATATCAATCCGCCGCGGGGATACCAGCACAAAGGGGCGAAGGTCGACATGGCGCGGCGCGAGGCCTTTCTTCGTCAGGATCGGACAGGTCGAAAGCGCCAGCGTCGGCTGCGCAATATAGTTTCCGGGCTTGGCCTTCAGCTTGGTCCGGAACCTCGAGATTTCCCGTTTGCTGGCAGCCGGACCGACCAGCATGCCATAGCCGCCGGACCCGTGCACCTCTTTCACCACCAGCTCTTCGAGGTTGTCCAGCACATAGGCCAGTGCGTCCGGTTCGGCACAGCGCCATGTCGGCACATTTTTCAGCATCGCCTTCTCGCCGGTATAAAACTCGACAATATCCGGGATGTAGGAATAGATCGCCTTGTCATCAGCAATGCCGGTGCCGGGCGCGTTGGCAATGGTAATGCCGCCCGCGCGGTAGACATCCATGATTCCGGCCACGCCGAGCTGCGATTGCGGATTAAACGTCAAAGGATCGAGAAAATCGTCATCGACCCGGCGATACAGCACGTCAATCGGATCATACCCCCGCGTCGTCCGCATGGCGATGCGCCCGTCGACGACCCGCAGGTCATGCCCCTCCACCAGTTCCGCCCCCATCTGGTCGGCAAGGAACGAATGCTCGAAATAGGCGGAGTTATGAATTCCCGGCGTCAAAACGGCCACCACCGGCTTGCCGTCACAGCCAGGTGGCGCGCAATCGCCAAGCGAGCGGCGGAGAGTCTTGGGATAATCGCTGACAGACCGCACCTTCACTTTCGCAAACAGTTCGGGGAACATATGCAACATGGTTTCGCGGTTTTCCAGCATGTAGGAAACGCCAGACGGTGTGCGCGCATTATCCTCAAGGACGTAAAACTCATCCTCTCCCGTCCGCACGAGATCGGTGCCGACGATATGCGTATACACATTTCCCGGCGGGGAGACGCCGATCATCTGCGGCAGGAACGCCTCGTTATTGGCGATCAGTTCGCGCGGGATGCGCCCGGCGCGGAGAATTTCCTGGCGATGATAAATATCGTGAAGGAAGGCGTTGATCGCCCGTACCCGCTGCTCGATCCCGCGTTCCAGCCGGGCCCACTCGCGGGCCGATATCACCCGCGGGACGATATCGAAGGGGATGAGCCGCTCTGCCGCCTCTTCGCGGCCATAGACGTTAAAGGTAATCCCGGTGCGGCGAAAAAAGGCCTCGGAGGCGGCGGATTTTCGGTGCAATCTCGCCTGGTCTTCTGTCTCCAGCCACTTATGATACTCGTGATAGGGATAGCGGACATCGCCTGCCTCCCCGTTCATTTCATCAAAAACATTTTGTGTTTCTTGCATCTTACTACAGTAGAGGATTTGTGTTGCAGCGCAATAGTAAAGTTTTCCGCAACGCCTGAACTTCTGCGGAAAATGCGGTGCTAGTCGTCCTTGGCATCCGGGTCGGTTGGCGCCTCCTGCGCCTCGGTTGAAATCCGCGAGAGCACTTTTTGCAGCAACGCCTCGGTCTTGCGCCGGTCCGCCGGTGACATCTCTTTCAGGTTGATATCAAGCTTGAGATTCTCGTTTTCCTCCTGAATGACGTCCAGAGTCTCCGGAACGTGATCAAGCTCCTGAAGGGCGGCATAGGTATTCACCGGAAAGCGGAATCCCTTGACCGTGATTTCCTCGCGCTTGCCACATAATATAACGTCCTTCACATTGACATAGGTTTCATGGGAAATCTGGATTTCACCGGTATTCGCCGTCGATTCCAGGCGCGAGGCGAGATTGACGCCATTGCCGATGGCCGTATAGTCCATGCGCTCGCTGCTGCCAAAATTGCCGACGGTGCAATAGCCGGTATTAATGCCCATCCGGCATTGCAGTGGTCGTTCCAGCCCGATGTCGAACCAGACATCGTTGAGTTCCGCCAACCGCTCCCTCATGGCGAGGGCCATGCGCACGCAGGCGATGGCATCCTGCTTGACGCCCTTGCTTTCCGGGTCACCGAAAAAGATGACGATGGCATCACCGACGAACTTGTCAATCGTCGCGCCATGCACCAGCGCAATTTCCGACATCTCGGTCAGATACTGGTTGAGGATACGGGTCAGGTCCTCTGCCTCCATCCGCTCGGTGATCTCCGTAAAGCCGACAATATCGGAGAAGAAGACCGTCAGCTTCTTGCGGCGGCTGGTGATATCGCCACGATTGCGCCCCTCGAAAATGGAGGCGTAGACTTGCGGCGAGAGATATTTCGCCAGCTGGTTGGAGAGCCGCTCCAGCGCCCGCGACTGCTCCGATATCGCCTGCTCCTGCTGCTTGATCTGGGTGATATCGGAATAGACGGCGACCGTGCTGCCGTCTTCCGTCTTGCGCTCGTTGATCAGGATCCAGCGGTCATCGGCGCGCCGCTGCATTTCCGTGCTGAGCCGCTTGCGATGATTTTTCAGCCGCTCGCGCAGCCACTCGTCCTCGCGCTCCCACGCGTCCTGCACCAGTCCTTGGGTCGCGGCGCGGCGCATGATGTCCTCAAAACTCTTGCCGATTTCCGTCTCGATAATCTTTTTCGGGAAGAACAGGTCGCGATAGACGCTGTTGCAGACCACCAGCTTGTCATTGGAATCATAGAGGGAAAAGCCCTCGGAGATATTTTCGATCGCATTGATCAGGCGACGGCGCCCCTCCTCGATTTCGCGGTGATTGGATTCCTGGATTTCAATGGCCGTATCGCGGAACACCGCCAACGCGTTGGCCATGTCGCCAACCTCGTCATTGCGCTCCCGCCATGGAATCTTGACTCCGGTATCGCCCGCCGCCAGCTGGGTCATGGCGTCGGTGATATTTTCTAGCGGGCGAATGATGCGCGGGCGGATATAGAGAAACATGACCAGCAGCGCGGTCGACAGACTGGCAATGGCGACGAGCACCAGCAGGTATTTGCCCAGCTCGATCACCTGTTCCGAATTGCTTTCGGCAATCCCGCCCCGCTCCCGCGCACCAGCGACGAGTTTGGCGACTTCCGTCTGCAGGCTGTCAGAAAGCGCCCGGCTCTCCCTCAACGCCACCGCGGCACGTCCGCTGCTGTCAAGTTCCGCGCGGTGAATATCGAAGAGGTTATTGTCGCCCGACCCGAGGGCGAGAAGGCTGAGGGTGATATTCTGCATATCATCCGTCGCCAGCCCGGCCAACATGTCCCGTATCCGTGCTTCCGATGCCTCGAACCGGTCGGCGAAGGGTTCAATATTGGCGACATCGGGCACATTCGACATTTCGCCAAGGATGCTCGCCACCAGATTGCCCTCTGCACGCAATGACAGGAGGATATGCAGGTTATTCGCGCCGTCGAGAATAAGCTTGCCAAGTTCCGCGCCCGATTGCCGGGCTTCGTCCTGAAACCTGGTCTCAAGGTTCTCGACCACATCGACGACCGCTTGGGAGTATACCGTGTGAAAGCTCTCATGGGCAAGGCGCAGCAGGTTGCCCTTCTGAACGAGCCGCGGCGAGAGGGTCGTGCTCTGCCCCGGCGGTGTCTGCCAGAGTTCCTGCTCTTTCAGAATGAAGATATTATCAAGCCCGCGCCCGAAATCGAGAATATCCTGCGCCAGCTCAACGAAGGCCGGCTGTCCCGCCTGCGCCGCCCAGTTCGCGACATTCTCCTCGATCTCTGTTTCCAGCGTATTATAGCGGGTCTGCAGGGGGCCGAAGCTGTCAAGATCGGACGCCAGTATCACCTCCGAAAGGACCCCTTCCAGATCGTCAATGCGATCGCCGAATTCCAGGAACTCGCTGACCTTGCGGGTCGAATTTTCCACCAGATCGGTTGTATACACATTGCTCTTGGCGGAGAGCCATTCCCCCTGCATGACGAAATCGAACACCGCATCGTCGATCATCGGCTCCATTTTCAGCAGGAATGCTTCATGCAATCGGCTGAGCTGGTCGGTCGCGGCGTTCCGCGCCTCCCGCTTTGAAAGCTTTGCCTCGACAGCGGATTTAAGGGTATCGAGGCTCTTGACGAGTTGCTGCTCGATCTTGAGAAGATTCTCGACATTCTCCGTACTCCCGTATAGTTCGCGGGATTTTTCCATCAGTGCCGAAAGCTCAAACGCCCGGCGGTTCAGGTCCGACACCGAATTTTTATGGTCATCGAGAGAGAGGTTTGCCATGAGGTCCGGCGCCGACGAAGAGATTTCCGCGCTCTTCTGCGCCAGTTGCATCGCCGTCTCGATCTCGGGAAGGCTCTGATGCGCGATCAGTTCGGTGGATTTCGACACATAATCGAAGGAATACCAGGCGATGATCCCGGCGACGACGCTCATCGCCGCCAGAAAGCTGAGCGAGAGGAGAAGCTTGCCGTTGATCCGAAGAGACGGGCCTGCGGGCTTTTCGGTCGGTGTCGTGTCTGTCGGTGTGGTGTCTGTCATTTCGGCAGCCGATCTATGGCCCTAAACGAGCCATCCCCCTGAAGTTCAGTCAGGAATACACGGTTGAGCCCCTGATTGTCCCCCGGCCCGAACAACAGCTCCAGCCCGTCGATATCGAATTTACGCGTCGTCTCCACCTTTTCCAGAAATGCCTCCCGCGTGACGTTCGGCCCAAGTTCTTCCAGCACTGCCGCAACGAACCGCCCGGCGAGATAGCCCTCCAGCGAGACAAAACCGGTTTCCAGTGCCGGGTTAAAGGCTGTCAGTGCCTTTTGATAGCTCTGCACCAGCGGGATATCCATATCGTCCGGAAAGGGCACAACCTGCGTGACATAGACACGTCGTCCGTCTCCTTCCAGCTCCGCCGAAAGCGCCTTGGAGCCGACGAAGGAGATATTCATGAAGATCACATCGAGGCCGAGCTGCCGCGCCAGCTTGATAAACGCCGCACTCGCCTTATAGGAACCGATCATGGCCACCGCCTCGGGGTTATGGCTCCGGATCGCCAGCAGGGCGCGCTTGACCGCCGTTGTATTGCGCATATAGCGCCCCTCCCCGGCCAGCTTCAGCCCCCGCTTCTCAAGGGCGGCTTTCACCCCTTCAAGCCCAGCGCGGCCAAAGCTGTCATCCTGGTAAAAGGCGGCAATCCGCGTGATCCCGAGGTCCTTTGTCAGATGCTCGATCCAGGCTTCCGTCTCTTCGGCGTAGGACGCGCGGATATTGACGATATTCTTGGCGGCGGGATCGCGCAGGAAACCCGCGCCCGTAAACGGGCCGATCAGGGGAATATTTTCCGCCTCGGCAATCGGGGCAATGGCCTTGCTCGTCGGGGTGCCGACACAGCCGACCAGCGCGAAGACCTTGTCCTGCTCTATCAGCCGGTTGACATTGGCGATGGCTTTCGCCGGTTGATAGCCGTCATCATAGGAGATCAGACGGAGCTTGCGCCCCTCGATCCCGCCGTTGCGATTGACTTCCTCAAATGCGGCAAGAATGCCGTTGCGCATCTCCTCACCGAGCTGGGCGGAGGGTCCTTCAAGAGCGGCGCTCTGTCCAAACAGGATTTCATCCGGCCCGAGCGGTTCCTCGGCCTGCAACATTGCCCCCGGCATCGGCAGGCAAAGCGCCAGCAACGGAAGTAAGACAGAAGACAGACGTCTGCGAAAAAACTGTGGCACCGTGACCGGATTTTCCCCTGTATAAGACGCCCCACAGCGGTCGCGTCGATCAAAGCTGAAGTGAGCCCGGAGCCTGCGCCCCGACTTTCGCGCGCAATGGTACCCAATTCACACTTTGAATAGAAGAATTTTATCAAAGCCATACAGATTCCGACTGGCCGGACGGCAAAATGAAGCACTGTTCTGGGTCATCGACGGCCGTTCACAACCAACACACAGCCAGCGAAATGGCAGGCCACAGTTGCGCTTGACACTCCCCGCTGAAAGACTTACAACGCCTAGGCTTTTGGCAAAACACCACATGATCAGGGGCCTGGTGGCGGAGTGGTGACGCAGCGGATTGCAAATCCGTCCACACCGGTTCGATTCCGGTCCAGGCCTCCAATTTTCCTGCTCTTTCCCGGTAAAATTCTCACAGTTGCAGTGTATGACGCGTCCTGTCTCCGGCGCGTCTTTCTGATTGCGTCGCTGTCCTGTCCGGCAATGAGGAGACAATAATGTATATCGTGATTGGAATTTTGCTGCCCTGGCTGATGTTTTTCATGCTGGGCCGCACGATGGAAGGGATCATCTGCCTGATCCTGCAATTGACGGTTCTGGGCTGGCTGCCCGCCGCCATCTGGGCGTTGGTGGCGCTGCACCGCTCCCGCCCGTCCCCTGCGCGACCGAAAGCGGACAAGCCCGGCAGATAGCCGCTCGGCAGAGCGCGTGTGGCGGCAGCTTTTCCATTGTGCAGATTGCCAATTCGCACAAGGTTGGGTAAGCTGGCCCCAGTTTTATTATTTAGAGGGGTGGCCTCCATGCGACTGATCCTTGCGATCCTTTTACCGTTCGTTGTTTTCTTCACCATCGGCAAGCCGTTTCAGGGTATTCTCTGCCTGATCCTGCAAATCACGCTGATCGGCTGGATACCGGCGGCGATCTGGGCGGTCTACGCCCTCAGCCAGTATAATACGGACAAGAAAATCGCGGCGGCCCACGGCAAGGATTAGGGGGCACCGCTTTTCCGGTCCCGAATGCGCGTTTTTTTTAGCGAAAACCAAAATCAAGGCTTGGCAGGCAAAGGCGCAATTGCTATAAGCCGCCAACCCGCTAAAGTTCGGGCCCTGATCCCCGATAGCTCAGTTGGTAGAGCAGCTGACTGTTAATCAGCCTGTCACAGGTTCGAGTCCTGTTCGGGGAGCCAATTCAAAAGCCTTCGGAAGCCATTCCGGAGGCTTTTTTCATGGCGTCGCGACAACGCGTGTTTATGCCAAAATTGAGCTTCAATTATTTTTCGTATATACATTAAATGATTGACAGCCCTAATTTTCGTATATACATTAAATTAAACCGTAGCGGGAAACAGCCAATGTATGATTGGGATGACTCAAAATGCGAAGCGAACCGGAAATCCCGCGGTTTCGGCTTTGATGTTATTTATGAATTCGATTGGCATACTGCCGTTGTCGAGGAAGATATCCGGCAGGATTACGGCGAGAAACGGTTCCGCGCTTTTGGATATGTCGATGATAACCTATATGCAGTTGCGTTTACTTTTCGCGGTAACAGCATCCGTATTATCAGCATGCGACGCATGCACGCCAAGGAGGGCAGGAGATATGGTTTCAAGACGGGATAAAAAAATAGATCCGTTTCGGATCGATGAAGAGACAGCACCGCTAACAGAGGCAGAGGTCGGAAAGCTTCGCCCTGCGGCCGAAGTCTTCAGGAAACATGGTATGAAGATGCCTCCCCGTCCGCGGGGCAGGCCAGTGTCCGACAATCCAAAAAAACAAGTCAATATGCGGCTGGACGCGGACCTGCTGGAGAAGCTTCGCGAACGCGGTAAGGGATGGCAAACCGAAGTGAACGAAAAGCTCAGGGAAATTTTTCTAACATAATCCCTGTCCTTCAAGCTATGACGGTTGCCGCCACCACCGGCTTTTCATGCAATCCGTCGATCGCCATTTTCAGCATCACTTTCGCGGCCGGGGACATGACCCAGTCCTTGCGGGTGATGATGCCGACCGGGCGGCGGATGTTGGGCTTTTCAAGGGGGATCGCGACGAGCCCCTCCATCCGCACCGCCTTGAGGTAGGACGAGAGGATGATGCCGAGGCCCGCCCCGGCGGAAACGAGCGCGGCGGCGGTCTGGACCAGCGCCGGTTCCAAAATAGGTTTCAGCGTGATGCCGGTCCCGTCCAGCGCCGCGTCGATGCTCTGGCGGACGCCGGTGTCCGGCGACAGCACGATGATTTCCTCCTCCATGATCTGATGCCAGGACAGCGATTTCTCCGACGCCAGCGGATGATCCTCCGTGGCCAGCAGCATCACCTCGTCGTTATAAATCTCCTGATAGGAAAGGTTGCCCATCACCGGCGGCCGCGAGCCGATGCCGAAATCGGCACCGCCCGAGCGCACACTCTCGACCACCGTGTTCCAGATGCCATCCACCACCTGCACCCGGACCTTCGGATAGCGCCGCCGGAACGCCACCAGGATCGGCGGCAGCTGGTTCGCCGCGACGGAGGGAAAGGCCGCAACGGTGACCTTCCCCTGCTCCAGTTCCGCCAGGTCCCGCATGTGGCGCACCGCTGAATCCATATCCAGCACCACATTCTCGGCCAGCGGCAGGAAGGCCTTGCCCATCTCGGTGAGGGCGACCTGCCGGGTGCTGCGCGTAATCAGCTTGACCCGCAACTTCTCCTCCAGCTGCTGGATCAGGAGCGACAGCGACGGCTGCGTGATGTGAATTTCCTCCGCCGCCTTGGTGAAATGCAGATGTCGCGCCACCGCAACAAAGGCCCTGAAATGCTTGTCCATAACACCCCGTCTATTTATTCATTTTTCATATTAATAACTGAAAAATTATTATTTATCATATTAATACAACAGATATAAGCTCCTTTTCGCTAGCGCTGAGAGGGAGCCATGACAATAACAAAAAAAACAATGATCCTCGCTGGTAGGGAGGTTGAGGGACTGGGAGGTAAACTCAGCATCACGAATCCGGCGAATGGCTCCCTCATCAGCGAGCTACGCATGGCCTCACCCGAACAGGTCAACCTTGCCTTTGCGCGCGGAAAAGCCGCCACCCAAAAAAATGACTGGTTCGCCCGCCCGCCCCATGAACGGGCTGCCGTGCTGTTCCGGGCTGCCGAGCTGATGCTGGAGCGCAAAGACACGCTCGCCAATCTGCAGACTTCGGAAAACGGCAAGACACTCAAGGAATCACTGGGCCAGGTGAGTGCCGCGGCCGGGATCGTCCGCTATTTCGCCTCGGTCTGTGAAACCGTCGAGGGAGAGACGCCGCCATCGCGCGGGCCCTATCTTTCCGTCACCACTTATGAACCGCTGGGCGTGGTTGCGGCCATCACGCCGTGGAATTCGCCGCTGACCATGGCGGCGCAGAAACTCGCCCCGGCCCTCGCCGCCGGAAATGCGGTCATCCTGAAACCCTCGGAATTGACGACGCTGGTCTCGATCGAGCTGGCCCGCGCCTTTATTGATGCGGGCCTGCCAGAGGGGTTGCTGAGTGTTCTCCCCGGCGACTCCTCGATCGGCGAGGCGATTATCAATCATCCGGATCTGGCCATGGTCTCCTTCACCGGCGGAACCAACGCCGGGCGCGCCATTGCCAGCGCAGTGGCGGGCCGTTTCCTGCCGACCATTCTGGAACTTGGCGGCAAGTCGCCGACCATCGTCTTTGCCGATGCCGATCTCGACAAGGCCGCCGCCGATGTGTCGTCCGCCATTTTCGGCTCCGGAGGGCAGTCCTGCGTTGCCGGATCGCGGCTCTTTGTCGAGCACAGCATCTATGATGAATTTATGGACCGGCTTGTCGATGTCTCGAAGAAGCTCAAGGTCGGTCCGCCGCTGGAGGACGCCAGCAATATCGGCCCTATGGCATCTGAGGCGCAGCGCGCGCGGATCGAGGGCTATGTCGATCTTGCGAAGAAAGAAGGCGGTCGTGTCCTGCTCGGCGGTACGCGGCCCAATAGCGATGACTGCCAAGACGGCGCCTATTACCTGCCAACGATTATCGACGGGCTCGATCACAGCTCCGCCGTCTGTCAGGAGGAAATCTTCGGTAGCGTCCTCGTCGCCCTGCCCTTCACGACGGAAGACGACCTGATTGAACAGGCCAACGATACGGTCTTCGGCCTCGCCTGCGGTATCTGGAGTCACGATTTGACGAAAGCCTGGCACGTCGCGGGCGCGATCAAGGCCGGAACGGTCTGGATCAATACCTACAAGCAGCTCAGCATTGCAGCACCCTTCGGGGGCTACAAGGAGAGCGGTCTCGGCCGGGAAAAGGGCATTCAGGGACTGCGCGCCTATCAACAGACCAAGAGCATCTATCTCGGCGGTCTCGGCGGCTAGACCCCGCCACGCATTTTAAGGAAACAGCATGACGGAGAAGACAAAGCTCGGATTTATCGGCCTCGGTGTCATGGGTGAACCCATGTGCCGGAACATGACAAAGGCCGGGCTTGGTCCGATGGTGGTTTTCGATCTGTCGGACGGCCCGCTCGCACGGCTGGAAGCCGATGGCGCAACGCGCGCCGGGACAATCGCGGAGGTCTCGAAAAGCGCGGATATCATCTTCCTCTCGCTGCCCGGTGGGCCGGAGGTGGAGAAAATCATTCTGGGGCCGGGTGGCCTGCTGGAAAATGGACGGGCCGGACAAATCATCGTCGATATGAGCACCTGCCCCGTTGCCATTGCGCGAAAGGCCGCCGCGGCGCTTGCCGAAAAAGGCATGATCTTCGCCGATGCGCCGGTCGCCCGCACCCGTCAGGCCGCCATCGACGGCACTTTGAGCATCATGGTCGGTTCCGACGACGAAACGTTCGAGACATTGCGTCCCTATCTCGCCGCTGCCGCGACCGATATCACCCATTGCGGCGGCATTGGCACGGGACAGGTGGTCAAGCTGCTCAACAACATGCTGCTGATCCAGTCCGTTGTCGCGCTGGGTGAAGCGCTGACCATCGGCGAGCGCGCCGGGGTCGATCGCGCACTGCTGGTCGACACCCTCTCGAAGGGATCGGCGGACAGCTTCGCGCTGCGTAATCATGTGAAGAAGGCGATGCTGCCGCGCGACTTTCCCGTTGGTGCCTTCGGCACGGATTACGCCACCAAGGATATTGCTTATGCGCTGGAACTCGCCAATGATGCGGGCGTGAAATCCCCCGCCGGGGAACTCGCAAAAGAAATGCTGGAAAAAACAAGCGCGGCCGGATATGGCGCGGAATATTTCCCGGTCTTGCTGAAATTGATTGAAGGGAAAAGATAATGGCGGACAGCCAGTATGACGTAGTGATCGTGGGCGCGGGAAACGCGGCGCTCTGCGCCGCGTTAAGCGCCGAGGAGAACGGCGCCAAGGTTCTCGTCCTCGAATGCGCGCCGGAGGATGTGAGCGGCGGTAACTCCCGCTTTACCGCGGGCGCGATCCGTTTTGCCTATAACGGGCTGGAGGATCTTCAGGCGGTGATGCCGGACCTGACCGAGACGGAGATCGAGACGACGGATTTCGGCACCTACACCGAAGACCAGTTTTTCGATGACATGTTCCGCGTGACCCAGCACCGCACCGATCCGGACCTCTGCGAAGTGCTGGTCCGGCAAAGCTTTTCCACCATCCGCTGGATGCGCGAAAAGGGCGTGCGCTTCGTGCCGATCTACGGGCGGCAGGCGTTCAAGGTCGACGGGAAATTCAAGTTCTGGGGCGGGCTGACGGTGGAGGCCTGGGGCGGCGGTCCGGGGCTGGTCGACGCGCTCATCGGCTCGGCGACGAAACGCGGCATCGATGTCTGGTATGAGGCCCGCGCGCTGGAGCTGATCACGGATGGTTCTGCGGTTACCGGCGTGAAAATCCGGAGAAAAGGCAAAATCGACGAGGTTGCGGCGAAATCCGTTATCCTCGCGGCGGGCGGCTTTCAGGCGAGCACCGAAATGCGCACGCGCTATCTGGGGCCCAACTGGGATCTCGCGAAAGTGCGCGGCACGCCCTATAACACCGGCGACGGCATCCGCATGGCCATGGAGATCGGCGCGAGCAGCGCGGGCAACTGGTCCGGCTGCCACGCGGTCGGATGGGAGCGTAACGCGCCGGAGTTTGGCGATCTTGCCGTCGGCGATGGCTTCCAGAAGCATTCCTACCCCTTCGGCATCATCGTCAATGCAAACGGGGAGCGTTTCGTCGATGAGGGCGCGGATTTCCGCAACTACACTTACGCGAAATACGGCCGCGAGGTGCTGGCCCAACCCGGCCATTTCGCCTGGCAGATTTTCGACAAAAAAACCCTGCATCTGCTCCGCGATGAATACCGCATCCGCGAAGTCACCAAGGTCTCCGCCGATACGATCGAGGAACTGGCGACGAAGTTGGAAGGTGTTGATCCGGAAGGCTTTATTGCGACGGTCAAGGCCTATAACGAGGCTGTCCAGACCGACATCCCGTTCAATCCAAACGTCAAGGACGGCCGCGCAACGAAAGGCCTCAGCCTACCCAAGAGTAACTGGGCCAACCAGCTGACAGAGGCCCCGTTCGAAGCCTACGCCATCACCTGCGGCATCACCTTTACTTTCGGCGGGCTTCGTATCGACACAGACGCGAAAGTCCAGAGCACGGACTACACACCGATCCCCGGCCTGTTCGCGGCGGGGGAAATGGTCGGCGGGATTTTCTACAACAACTACCCCGGCGGCACCGGCCTGATGAACGGCGCCGTCTTCGGCAAGATCGCGGGAAAATCAGCGGCGGCGTATATAGGCGGTAAAAGCTGAATTGACGGCGCAGTTGGCCTGTGCTTCGCGCAGTATCAGATGAAGAAAGGGAGGCCGGTTAGGGCATCCCTTTCTTTTTGGCTCAGCTTTGCTTTTCAAGCGCGGCGTCGATGACGCGGCGGAGGTCGCTGGCTTCCTCCCCCACATGGTTGAGGATGGCATCGACGTCGCTCTGGGAAAGCTCGCCTTTTTGGGCACGGAGCGCGGCGTTGACGAGAAAGGCGCCGCCTTCCAGCAGGGCGAGGAGGGAGGCTGTGGTGATTTCCATGGATCAGCTCCTCTTTCCGGTTTCGGTTTCGGCTTTAAGTCGCGCCTCCAGCAGGATCACGGACTGGGCGGTCAGCCTGTTCAGCGCCGCCGCATAATCGGGATGATCGGTGCAGCTCTCCTCCACCACCACGCTGGCCGCGCGGATACGCGCAAGCGTCGCTGCCTCACGGATCGTGCCCTCGACAATGAAGTTCTTCACGATGCCCATGGTGGTCGCCAGCCCGTCACAGGTGAGCAACAGCTGATCGCGCGCGGAAAGCTGGCTGAACGACGTGCCGCAGGCGGCCAGCATCAGCAGCAGAACAGCAAAAATCGAGGCCCTCATTTCTGCGCCTCGGTCGTGATGGCGGCGCGGATGGTCATGGCGGTGAGCGCGGCGAAGACCGCCTCGATCATGTCCTGCAGCGCGATTTCGTCGAGCAGATAGCTGCCCACCGCCGCGACGATCGCCAGGAACGCCGTGACATAGGTTTTCTTGCCTTTCAGATACTCTTTCATGGGTAAAATCCTTCTGTTAGGGGATGGGCGCATTCCAAGTATTTCGCCACCGTGCCGCGCCCGAGCGGGGTGTTGTAATGCCTCTTCCAGTAGGCGGCCTGCCCTTCGAAATCCGCCGGGATCGGCTCCGGTATCCGCCAGTAGTGAATACGGCAGATCGCCGTCGCGTATCGCAGGTTCCAGACAAGCTGGGAGACCTCCGGCACCCCCTCCCCCACCATCAGCAGCCGGAGCCGACGGAGAAGCACCGGTCGCCGCCCGAGATAGCGGAGAATGTCGTCATAGGTCGCCGGTTCGCATTGATAGAAACCGAGCGCCGGTCCGCGTATCTGGCGAAGATGGTGAAAGCCGCTCTCGACCAGCCCCGTCCCGAGAAGGAGGTTCTCCGCATTCACACCGCCCATATGCAGGACGTTTAATGTCGGACGGATGACGAGTTGGCGTAAATCCCGGATTTGCATGTCTTTGCTCCATCTTGAGAGCCGTAAACTGAAGGAATTGGTTGAATGGATAATGAATCTTCCAAAGGATCGTCCGGCACGCGCCAAGGAGTATTCCGCCGTCTTATTCAGGGCACCACCACGCCGCTGGCCTCCATTTTCGGGAGCGGCTTCCTGGTGGTCGTCTCCCTGCTGGCGAGCACGGTCGGTCCCTACTCCCTGTTCGCCATTATCGGGATCTGCGCCTTTGCCTATGCGGTGGGATGGGTGATCCGCCATAACATCCGCCATGTCGAACCCGCCCTTGCCGCCCTGTCCCCGCCGCGCACGGTGCGCCTGCTGGAGCAGCTGTCCGACATCACCCTCATCCCGGCCTATATCATTTCGGTGACGCTGTATTTGCGGATTATGGCGTCCTATGTCCTCGGATATTTCGAGGCCGATGCGGAAATCTATGAGAAGCTGCTGACCAGCGGGATTATTATTGCCATTCTCCTGATCGAGCTGACGAAGGGCCTTAAAATCCTGGAAGGGCTGGAACGGTGGACCCTGATCATTACGCTCGCCATTATCTTCCTCATGATCGGCAGTTTCGCGTTCTATAACGCTGCGGCCCTGACGGCGGGCACACTGATCCTGCCGGACCTGCCCGATCATTCCCTCTGGCAGACCGTCACCATCCTGTGCGGTATCCTGATTGTCGTGCAGGGGTTCGAGACGACCCGCTATCTCGGCGACGAGCTGGATGCCGATACGCGCATCCGGGCCAGCCGAAACTCGCAGCTTTTCTCCGCCGCGATCTATATCCTGTTCATTCTGGTGGCAACGCCGCTGATGCATCTGTTGAGCGGCGATGCCACGGGCAACGGCCTGATCATGCTGGCGACCGAAGTCGCCGCCTGGTTGGTCGTGCCGCTGGTATTTGCCGCCGTCTTCAGCCAGTTCGGCGCCGCCATTGCCGAAGCCATCAGCGCGTCGGGTAATATAATGGAACTAACCCGCCATCGCCTCACGACGCGGGTGACCTATATCATCATCTGCGGCCTTGCCATCGCCCTCACCTGGACGGCGGACACATTTGAGATTCTGGCGCTCGCCTCGCGGGCCTTCGCCTTTTACTTTTTCCTGCAATGCATCATCGCCTGCGATGTCGCAAAGAAAAAAGGGCTCAAGGCCGCCTTCGCGATCCTTGCCGCCCTTCTTCTCTTTATTACGATTTTCGCCGTGCCAGCGGGCTGAGGGTCAGCCGCGGCCATCCTTATGCGCGAGCAGCAGCGCATAGGCCATGTCATGGATCGGGCTATCAAGGCCAGATTTCTTGCTCTCCCGGCAGACCCAGCCAATAATGCTTTCCAGTTCCAGCGGCTTGCCGCGCTCCAGATCCTCCAGCATCGACGCCTTGGTATTCGGGTTGGCCGTGGTCTTGACGAAATGCACCTGCTTCTCGGCAATCCTATCGGGTACATCGGCGCCCTTGGCCCGGCCAAGCGCACAGATTTCCTTCATCGCGCGGAAGAAAAGATCCTGCATTTCCTCTGTCCCGATCCAGCCACCCACGGGCAGTCGGGTCAGGCAGCCGATCAGGTGAAAGGGCGCGAGGACGACATATTTCGTCCAGATTTCCTTCATCGGCTCTTTCAGCGCAAACGCATCGGTGCCCTGCTCTTGAAGTGCCGCCGCCAATTCATCATGGAGGGCCGTGTCGCGCGGATGGAGGGGGCCGAAAACGGTCCGGGTCAGGCTGCCGGTACGGGTGACCTGCCCCGGCGCCTCAACCACCGCCGGGATATAGGTAATGCCCGGCGAGAGCTGACCCTCATCATATTTGGCGGCCAGCCGCTCAATTCCGTAGAGGCCGTTCTGCAGGCTGATAATCTCGGTGTCATCGCCGATCATCGGGCGCATATCCTCCGCCGCCTGATCTGTCGATTGCCCCTTCACTGTGAACAGCACAGCGTCGCACACACCAAGCTCGGCCGGGTCGTCGGACACAGCCGCGAAAGTCACTTTATCGACGCCCTTTTCGGACGTGAGTGTGAGTCCGTCTTTTAGCAGCGCATCCCGGGTTTTGCCCCGCGCCAGCACGACAACCTCCATCCCGGCCTTGACCAGCTGCGCCGCGAAATAGCCGCCAATGGCGCCCGCCCCGATGATTCCGATTTTCAGTGACATTTCCTATCCTTCTTCTTCTGGTTAGCGCACCGGTCGTCAGGATACGTTAGGAAAAATATCCGCACCGGGCAAGCGCCAAACGTCAGCTTTCTGGCAATGCCGATTCAAGGCCGATCGCCTCCCGATAGAGGATCGAGAGGAAGGAGATAAAGACCGCAAGCACAAAGGGCATGATCAGGAAGCTGGAGAGCAGGTAAAACACGGCACCCGCCAGATCCGGCTTGTTCAGCAGGACCAGCAGCAACATCGGCATATATATCAGGGCATAGAGCCCGACCACTGCCACCAGCGCCAGCAGGAACGTGCCGACCAGCGCGAAAAACATCTCCAGCACCGATTTGGCGAAGTTGGTGAGGGCCAGCGGCTGATCCAGCGCGATCGCCGGAAACACAAACATCAGCGGCATGAAACAGAGCAAAAGCAGCGCAACGAAAAGGACAAGCGACGCGCCCGAGCCGCCGCCGCCAGAAGCCACATAAATCTTTGCCAGAACATAGGTAATGACCACATAGCCGATCAGGGCACCTGCGTATTTGATTTCGCGCAAGCCGAAATGAAGCCCGAAGCCTTCGTTTTCCCGCTCGAACCGGAGCAGGGTATAGCGGCTCCAATAGACGGCGAAAATCGCATAGAGAAGTTCATTAAGGACAAGGCGGAAATAATCGGCAGAGGCCAGGATATTCGTCTCCAGCCAGGAAATCAGCCCAGTCATTATGATTACCGGCACCGCCCGGACCAGACAGGGCCAGCGATGGAGAATAACAAAGCGAAAGGCCTCCAGAAGGCAGGCTGTGGGCTTGACTGGGCGCGATAATTCCATGTCTATGACAATAGGGCCGATCCCCTAACTAATCTTTAATCCGGGGCTTTGCGAAATCAAAAACGGGCCCAAAAGGATCGTCGGCCCGCACATGGTTCGCTGAGGGTTTATTTTCCCTGCATCTGTGCCTTGCGTCGCCGCCGACCCAGATAGGCAATCCCGACAAGCGCCGCGCCGAACAGCATCAGGCCCGTCGCAGGCAGGTCATCGGAGAGCAGGCCACCGCCAGCCGCTCCGGCCTCATTCTTCGCCTTGACGCCCGGTTTTTTTGCTGTCGTGACTTTTTCGTCCACTGAAGGATAAATCCAGGCCGCAACGGTCTCAAAGCCGGATTTCGCCGCCTGGCTTTCCTTGTTACAGGTTACCTGCTCCTGTATAGACACGGATTTCAAGCAATCCGCGGACGGTGCCGCAGCACGCGCCGTGCTGGCGGATCCCGGTCCCGGAATGCTCAAAGCGAGAACAGCAAGCCCTGCCGCAATCGCAATTAGCTGCATTTTCATGAGTTTGGCAGACATGGAAAGCCCCATTTGTAATCAATTTTCGATCAAATGACCGTTGGAAAAGCAACTGTTGGAAATACAACAAAAAAGGGAAATTTCTGATTATTATGCACGAATTTTACCACAAAATTACCTAAAAGCCAGTGGTTTTTCGTTTATGGTTAACGAATTTCAACAAAAATCCAAAAATTCCCTCAAAGTTACTTTTATGCCTTAACGGCGACGAATCAGACCTTCCCAAGTCTCCTATATTATTTAATGTTCCTTTATGTCAGGAATGTGAATTATCGATTGTGGGGCGCTCCGATTGTGGTAATTTACGCCATGGAACAGCTCATCTCTCTTGCCATCGTCAGCGTCGGGCTGGCCGCCATTCCGGGCCCCAATGTCGCACTGACGCTTGCGAATTCCATACGCTATGGCACGTTGTACGGCCTGTGCACCGTCATCGGCACCACGGTCGGCGTCGGATTGCAGCTGCTTCTGGTCGTGCT
>TARA_R110001606_G_scaffold45527_2_pt1 | contig 37616 bp, 33 predicted proteins | sample TARA_R110001606 | Tara Oceans TARA_R110001606 (sample SAMEA4398315) | marine metagenome | biome: Polar Biome; feature: [SRF] surface water layer (ENVO:00010504); material: water (ENVO:00002006), including particulate matter (ENVO:01000060) such as... | depth 5 m
ACAATCTAGTTTCCCTATAGGAAAAATCGCTGAGAGAATTGGCGGAAGATAAGAGAGATTATTATGACATGGACAGACATTATAAAAGATGAAGACCTTAGAGCCGCTCAAAGGAGAGGCATTGAAAGAGGTGTTAATAAAACAGGTGTCTGTCCAGAATGTGGACAAAAAGTAGTAATGTTTAATCAATGTCCTAAATCATTACCTCGCCCTCCTATTAAACCCGGATGCCCTATGAAAGATAGTAGAACTTCACGACCACGAGGATTTCCAACAAGATTTGATTAGGGGGAATTAATTTGTGGTTTGATGTATTGCGTAAAAAAAGTAAAGCCCGACGAAAAAAGGGTAGTAAGCAATATAAGAAAAAGAAATCTAAAACTAAAAAAGACGCTTGTTATCGCAAGGTAAAAGGTCGTTATAAAAAATGGCCCTCCGCCTACGCTTCAGGTGCTTTAGTCCAATGTCGTAAAGTTGGTGCGGCTAATTGGGGTAATTCAAAAAAGAAGTGATACTATGTCGTGGGAAGATGTTTTAAAAAGACCCTACACGATGAAGAACCCAAATTTTCCTAAACGGCAAAGTAAATATTTTGGGGGCGATGTTCCCGATTTTGATGAAAAGGTAGTAGAGGTATTATATCAAGGTAGTCAAGGGGTCGGGTCAAGTGAATATGTGACTACCAATATTTACGAAGCCATGCCTTACGCTTTATTCGGTAGTCAAGGTGAGGGGGAAGACCCGCACTTTAGACTTTCAGGAAAACCTATAATTAACATAACTAAGAAAATTAAAGATAATAAAAATGTTTATTACGATTTTAATGACAGCACCGCTATGACTGGAAGAGAGCATAATCTACAAGGAGGTTCTTCTGAAGAAGATGGGATAGAATATGAGGTAATGGATGATAATTTATTTAGTCGCCATTACCGCATTTTTAAAAACAAGGTGTTAACCCATAATCCAATGACAACAAAACAGGCTTATCTTTTTTTAGAAAATACTATTTTAAATGATATTGATGCTGCTCTCGAAGCAGTTAAATATGCCACTACTAAGGACCAAGTAATTAGAGCAATAGAAGGTGTAAGAAGATTAGAACAAACTCCTATTCGTGGTGACATAGATGGTAATGTAGATATGTTTATAGGAAACGCAATTGGTATGCCCATAACAGATTATAGGTTTTTAGGTTTTATTTTTATTCAACTTAGACTATTGGAGATGAAATATAACATCGGGTGATACTATGGTTTGGCAGGAAATACTCAAGGAAGAATGGTTTAATAATCTCCCTAAGAGTAAGCAAAAACAACTTAACTCCGAACCTTCATTCAATGTTAGTATTCCTGAAATGTCATTTCCCGATAACGAGAAGGAAATACCAAAGGTTCTAAAAATTATGGAAGGTCAAAATTTAGATAAAAAAACTATTCGCAATTTAGACAAGAATAACCATAAGATAATGCTCGACATTGTTGGAGAAAAAATGTCTGATTGGAAAGGTTTTCTTGAAGATTTAGATATATATTCGTTTCGCCTAAAAAAGAAATATGATAGAAAGAGACCTTATTTAGTTTCGGATAAAATTAAATCTTTAACAGATACAGATGACACACCTTCTTTTCCAAGCGGTCACGCTATTGATTCACATGGACTGGCTAAAGTTCTTGGTGAGAAATATCCCGATAAGAAAAAAGAACTTAACATTATGGCAGATTCAATTTCACTTTCCCGTGTTCAAATGGGAAGTCATTACCCAAGTGATATAGAAGCAGGTAAAAAGGTGGGACTTATCCTTGCTGATGCGTATTTAGATATTTCTAAATCTTGGGAGGATATTCTACAAAGCGGCGATAACTTTAAGAGAGAAAAGGCGGAAGGCTTACATGGGTGGTTTTCTCGAAGAGGTGGAAAGGGTAAATCAAAAGGTTGGGTAAGTTGTTCTTCATGTGGAAAAAAAGACGGACCTAAACCTTGTGGAAGAAAAGACGCTTCAAAGGGAACAAAGAGAAGATGCCGCCCAACTTGTGCCGCATGTAAAACTTACAAAAGGAGGAAAGGAAAATGAGTTGGAAAGATATAATTAAATACAAACCTATTAAGGTAACAGGTCCATATAAAAAAGGAGACTATAAAGGTAAGAATTCTGAAAAAAATTCAACCTTTACTGAAATGTTTTACGAAGGTCTAATGATTTCAAGAACAGGTGAAACGCATGTTGAAAGAAATCAAAGATTAGAGGCTTTAAACCAGTTATTTCCAAATGGGTCTTTATTAATTGCTGGTGGTAAATATGAAACTTGGGAAGAGTTTAATCGGGCATTGGATAAGGGGGAGATAGATAGAAATATAGATATTCCAATGGAAGCACTTTTGAGGCTTCGCTCGGACAGAAGCAAAATAAAAGAGGCTGACCCTACTTCTTTAGAAAGTAGGCTTAAGAGAAAAAGAGCAGAATTAGAAAATGCTGATGAAAACCTTTCTCAAAGACAAAGAAGAGAAATTCAAGGAGAAATAAACCGCTTAGAACAACTATTAAAAAGGTGAGAAAAATGAGTTGGAAAAAAATATTAAAAAATCAAAGGCCGGACTATCCAGATTTAGACGGTGACGGTGATAAGGAAGAACCGATGGTAGATGCCCTACAAACCGTTGAAGAAGTAGAATCCACTAAGAAGGGAATTGAAAAATTTTTTCGAAGAAAACCCAAAAAGGCAAATATAACTGCTCAAAAATATGTTATAAACGGAGTTGAAGTTTCTAAGGAAATTGCTAATTTAGTTGTAGGGGAATCCGAAGGTGCTGTTAAAGCACAAGTTGGGGGAACATACTATAATTCCGTACCACAAAATATTTTAGATAAATATATGAAAGACTATGATGGGGCGATGAAATGACTTGGAAAAGCGGTCTAAAGAAAAAACAAACCGAGTTTGGTTTTCAAAGAACTTTGGATGGTGAAAATATTGCTAACCTCGACCCGATTGAAGAAGCGGTAAGGCAGAAAGAGTTGGCAGATAAATCTCTATCCGAAAGAAAAAGGCGTGAAGCACAAAGGCTGGCGGTAGCAAATCGCAAGGGACAAGAAAACCTTAAAAAGGAAATTACAGATACAGATTTAAGGATTGACCGTTTTGAAGAATTGATAGAACAAATTCAAATAATGATTGATTTAATAAATAAAAGAGAAACTAACCCCGACAATAGTTATAGAGTGCAAATTGCTGAGGCATATAATACTCTACTGGGTTCATTCAAAGAAGTAAGAGAAGATATGTTTCAGTTTAAAATAGAACTTGATTTGGAATAACTATAAATACCCCATTCCTCTAAGAGGTAATTAGGGATTCATATGAGTACAGAAGATAAAATTGAAGATGCTGCCGATATTGCAGAAGATATTGTAGAATTGGCAGAAGACTTGGGACTTATTTCCGAAGGCCAAGAGGCAAAGTATAAGGCTTTGATTCAAAAGGTGTTGCCGAAAGTAATAATTGTTTTGGGTGGAGTTTTGGGAATTTACATGTTGCTTAAGTGATAGGTATGGTTAATTCTATAAAGGGTAGCCTTGCTAATGCTTTGCGTAATCGCAAGGTTGATACTGCGTATTTAGATAAACTTAAAGAACGCAAGTTAACCTTTAAAAATTTGGAATCAATTCAGCAATTAATTGATGAAGCAGGTGATGAAGATAGTGAATTCTATCAAGACTTTTCCGACTTTAGAAGTGCAGAAGAAGTTATAGATATTTTACAAGACCTGTATGATGAGAAATCCAGTGATGGGTTTGGCGCATATTATTCACTACCCTATGGCGACGGTCAAACAATTGGTGATAAAACTACGGGCAATCCGGTTAAGTGGGTAGAAGAAAATATTCAAAAATTGTACGATGAAATACTTAATGGTAATCCAGTTGCTTTTTTAAGCGGCATGGCTATATTGGTGAGTAGAGCAAGTGCCAGCAGTACACCAAGACAAAGTATTTTTGGTAATCTAAAAAAATTATTTTCTAAAATACAAACCGATAATGAACGCTGGCAATCTGTCGATAAAGAACAGTTGGAAGGGGCTATCGAAGGTAATGAAATAACTCAAGGTTATGATATAGTCAAAAGACTCAACGCCCTACATGTTGAAGACAAAGAATACGCTAAGGTAAATCTATCAACATGGATGAGGAGTTCAAATTACGATGAGGAAAGTTTCATCAATGTAATGAGAATATACACACATATGTTAAATCGCTCAACCTCTAATTTTACCGGCCCACTTGTTGACTTTTACGAAGGTAGCAATTTTGAAGTCAAGACTTCGCTATTGGCTAAACTAATAAAGGCAAGAGGCTCTTTAGCCTTAGAAACTCTTTTCAGCAACTATCTCACATTTAGATTTTCAAGCGGTGGCAGGGGAGGTTCTGCCGTAGGTGGTGGAGATTTAATTAGTAGAAAAAATGTCACGGACTGGATTCTCACTGATAAAAGAGATACCTACAAAACATTAAGACTTAAAACTTCGGAAGACGCAGGATTTGATGAAGATGAAACTGAAGAAGATAGACAACGGCGTATTCGCCGTGATGTGAGAATTCCAAACCACGAAACTCAAAGACAATTTAATGAATGGAAAGGTTCTCTTATCCCCCAAGCCGATGATGTAGGTAAAAGAATTAGACGCGCTATTTTACAGTCTCGCCCAGTATTAGAAAAATACGACTATGTTTTTATGCTTAGTGTCTACCATAGACTTTTGAAAATAAAATTTGAAGAGGAACAATTTGATGTAATACCTTCGCAATATAATTTTTCCTTGTTGGAAGAAAAAGGTAAGGAATCATTTGAAATAAAGGCAGAACAATTTAAAAATGCTATCTCATTAGCACTTACATTTAATCCAACTTCGATAGAAGAAATAAATAATGTCTTTGCTACTTTAAAGGACTTAGAAGACGAAGAATCGAGAGATTACTTCAACTCTGTTGCTCAAAATGCACCGGCTCTCGAAAAACAAATATTAGATGGGATAGATAAATTATTTAGCCCAATACCAAAAATAATAGTAGAAGAAATATCTAAAGTACTTTCGACTCTAAACCCGAATCAAATAGAATCTCAACGAAATTATATAAAAATAGTTAATCAAAACCCATATGAGTATCTACATAGTATAGATGCGCTTTATGATGAAAACTTGGAAAGAGACCCCGACTACTACAAAAGGTGAAATGAATGAATATTATAAGTGAACAGGAATTTGGAGAACTATTAGACGAATTTATACGAGATGGTGAGTTTAAAAATAAAACTGGGAATTTTGAAGAGGATAAACAGATTCTAAATAAAATAGTAGGTAAGACAGAAAAATTAGAAAACATTGAAGACCGCCTACCACAGATGGATGAACGCGTAAAGACAATTGCCGCTCTTTCTGATTTAGCACAAATTGTAGAAGTAGATATGTTATTAGGTCCGGACAAAATTTTTACAAAACAAACCTCTAAGGTTTTATCCGATTCATATTCCGTTGCCGAGGTATTTAACAGACTTACGGATATTACACAGACGGCTTGGGATGAAAGAGTATCTCTTACGGGCGATAACTGGAAAAGAACAATGACCCAATGTGAGGCATATATACAAGATGGAGTTTTTAAAGAATACCCTGAAATAGATAATATTTTAATTGGTGTGATTATTGCTGGAGAAAAGCAGACCGAGGGAAGAGAAGAGGTTCAAGTAGACACCAAAAAACTTGACGAACTCTTTGACGGCTTTAGAAAATATCAATTGACAGACTCTGGAGATAGAAAAAAGATTTACGAATACTGGGCAGGAACAGATGCTACATTTAAGTCATTTGAGGAAATAGTAATTGAAATGCCAATTATGGATGAAGTTATTAGACTAAAAAGAGAAGACCCCGAACAAGCAAGAACTTCGATGGATAATACAAGAAAGGTTATTCTTGAAAAATATAGTAAAGTAATTGATAAAATTAATAATTTAAAAATACCCAAATATACTATTACATATCCAACTCCACCAACAATGGACCAATATTCACAAGAAGTTTCTTTGGTTAAGTTAGCCGGGGATTTGGTCTATCAAATTACAAGAGTAGATACGAAAGAATATAAAGAGATATTTTCAAGAGGAATTTCAAGCGATGAGGTAGACATTCAAGATGAAACTCAATACGCACAAAATGAAAACCCCGGTGATAATACAACATCTTCTTCCATTGATTACGATGTTCAAGTTGGTGAAGAATTAGTAGACGAAGTAGAAATGATAGAAAAGATGGCCGACCCACTTTCTCTATTAGCCGCTAAATTAAATAAATCACAACTGTATGTTGAAGATGGTTTAGCAACAAAGGTTAAAGAAAAGGTTATTGAAGAATTATCGGAATATTTACAGAACCCTGATATTTTAGATATGGTAAAGGAAAGTTATTTGGACCAAATAAGCGAATTCGTCAGAGAGATAAAAAGTGACTTCGTGAAAGAAGGGCCTTACACTTTTATGATTTTAGACGATAAGAAAAATAGTGGAATATTGAGTAAATTTAAATCCGACACGGAAAAATATAAATTTACCTTAGAATACTACCAACCAGTGACACAAGATAATAATATTAAACTAATATTAAAAACAGTTGAAAAAAATTCATATATGTCTTATATTAATTCTGTAAATGAAATGGCAAATGAGTTATTTGATACCATCGTTGAAATTAAAAATATATTACCAGAAGCCCGCTTTAACAGAAATGTAGCAAGAAAACCAGTTAGTACAAAGCCCGGTTCGGCAAGAACCGCTTCTTTATCGGGTGGTAATTATATTCAACAGCCGGGAGAATTCGCAGAAACATTACAAGAAGAAAGTGATTTAACCTATGGTTTCTTCGAACAATTAGTTTCCATATTTAACCAATATTATTTCGACATTATAGACTCCCGTTACCTTTTTGAAATGGATAAACCTAATTTTATTCAATCAGATTCATACAAAAAAATTGCCGCACTTTCTACAAAAACTGGAACAAGTGTAAGAGCGGGCATTAGAAGGGCTATGGTTAAAAGGGCAAATATCAATATTACCAAAAAGGATTTTGAAAAATTAAATGCCTTTTTTGATGGTCTTAAGCGTTACAGTCAACTAGAAACCGATAAGGCGATTGAACTTTTTGATAATGTAACGCCTGTTTTTAGAAAATTATATTTGATGGATTTACCTGAGAGCGATTCGAGAAGAAAACAGATTACTTCTATTAACCAAAATCTTACAAATTACATGGGCAAATTACTATTTGAAATACTTGTAGCCTCACAAAGAATAAGTGAAGGTGAAGCAAATATATCCGTTTTTTACAAGGGTAAATCTTTAGACGAATACAGAAAAGCGTCAACGGACATAACACAGTTAAAAATATTTGATGTTTTAGAAGACGAAGAGTTTATAGAATACGCAAGAGATAATGGTTTAGCCACCTCACTTAGAAAACTAAAGAGAACCCTACGAAGAAATCCATTAAAGATTACAAGAAAACTTACTGATAAAGATGCCATGTATAAAGCATATGTTGAGGCTCTCGATACTCTTAAAAGTAATAGAGGTGAAAAAATCTACAAGGCATATTTCGACTTTAACGATATAGGTGATGTAGAATATGTATTAGATTTAATAGAAAAGGAGGACCAAATCGACCTTTATGCTCGTGATATTGAGGGTATTATAAAATCATATGATTCATTTAACACGCTATCTTCTTACTACGGAATTAGCGATGATATAATTTACAAAGTCAAGGGGCTATTTAGATGAAGAGTATGAAGATTAAGGATGGAACAGTAATTACTTTTCCTGATAAAATATACTCAGATGATGAACTTGTAGATTTATGGGCCGCAGTAGGTTGGGAACATATACCGAGAATAGAAAGACTTACTATTGCGGAAATTAGTCGTGTAGAACCCGATGGGTATTATATTGCTATGGATGGTGAATATATTGTTGCTCACTGTGGTTGGGTTAATAGAGGGGATATTTTTCAAACCTGTGGGACAAAGGTAAGTAAAGGTTATACATTTAGGGGTTATAATGGTGAAGGTATATCCAATGTTCTTCGCCAAAAAAGACTTAAGGTAATAGGTAGTAATCCCGCCATGTCGTTTATTAATAATTCAGCCGAGGGCTGGTTAAAAAGTTTAATGAAAGAAGGTTGGGAAATAGGAAGTGTTGAAGATTTACCAGAACAATATCAAGAACTTGTTCAACAATTATCCGACTCTTATACTATTCTAATATTAAATATTAAATCAAAGGCCATGAAAAAGGCTTGGAAAATATTAAAGGGTGATTAGTTAATGGACTTACTTACAGAAATGGATATGAAAGCCTCCGATGGCAATTTCGAGTATTTCTTTACAAAAATTCTCGGAATGGAAATGGCAGACTTTCACCGTGATTGGTTACAATCAGTTCACGACACTCAAAGAACTGTAATTATCTGTTCTCGTGACCACGGAAAGTCTGTATTTTTTCACTCTTGGTGTATCTACCAATTAATTTTTCAACCCCCACCATATCAAATGATTTATATTTCATCGAACCAAAAACAAACAATGGTTCACATGAAAGACATTGACCGAATGTTCACAAACATTCCTGCCCTAAGAAAATACAAACCTAAGTCTGGTTGGGCTGTCGGTTCAATGAGATTAACAAACGGAAATGAAATACTTGAGCGTTCCGTTGGTTCACAGATTCGTGGGCTTCACCCTCAAGAGATTATTATTGACGACCCGATGAAGGAGTTTTCTGTTGCCGCTATACAGCGAGTTACAGATTGGTTTTGGGGCGACATGATTCCTACTCTCCACCACACCGCTACTTTGCGAATGGTCGGTACACCTTTCACATACACCGATATATTTGCCGCATTGGAGGAAAACCCCGAATATGATGTGCAACGCTATCCAGCGATAAATCAAACGGGTGATGCCCTTTGGCCTTCCCGTTGGGATATAGATTCTTTAGAAAAGAGAAGAAGAGAAATAGGTTCTTCTAAGTTCACAAGAGAATATCTTTGCATACCAATTTCATCCAACACGATGTTATTTGGAAAAGAATTTATCGACAACTCTAAAGACCGTACAAGTAAGTTATCTTATCATGGCAATACTGAGGCATTCAAATACTACATCGGTTACGACCCCTCACTTTCAGCAGACGGCGACTACACAGTAATGATGGTTATTGAAGTTGATAAGGATATGAACAAAAAGGTGGTTTGGATGGTAAGAGAAAAAAATATGGATTTCCGTTCACACATCACCCGCATTACAGACCTTTGCGAGAGATACAAACCCGAAGTTGTAATGATTGAAACTAATACATTCGCAAAGTCCTTTGCTATGGAACTGCGTGACATATCCGACTTCCCCGTAAAAGAATTTACAATGCACCGCAAGAAGAAAGAAGAAATTATTCTTAACTTGCAGATGAATTTGGAGAATAATAAAATTATACTACCCTATGCAGACGAAAAGGCGAAAGCAGTTTCGGATGCAATTATACAGGAACTCGAAGCATTCGGTATTAGTAGTACGGGAAAAATTGAAGGTTTGGGCGCACACGATGATATTGTTATTGCCCTCGCTTTGGCTAATCACGCCACAAAGTCTTTTAATGATGCTTTCGTAGACATAGACAGTAGCGGGTTATTTGGAACACCAAAACAAGATTTCGGGGGTGGAATATATGGAATTAATATGTAAGGAAGATGAAATTAACACAGAAGAACTTCGTAGAACATTAGACGAGTTAGATAAAGATAGACTAAAGTTCAAAGAAACACAAGGTAAAGTTAAACAAATTGCCCAATTAGAAAAATGGCTACCATATCAGTCAATTGATGAAACTGAAGTTATCAAAGACATTTCTAAAATATATCAAGTTAATCTCACCGAAGCGAGAAATATGCTTTCTTCTTTTCCTGAAGAACCACTAATTGATAACAAACCTATACCGTATATTGTTAAAGATTTACGAAATATGCGTAGGAAATTGAAGGGTGATTCGAGAATGAAAATGAGTAAGACAATAGACCATTTGATTAACGCATACGGTGAACATTTGAATAAGTGTATAGATTCTATTTATTGGATTTCACCATACAAGTCTGCACTTAAATTACTTACCCCAGATTTAGTTACACTACGAAAGTTAGAGTATATTAAAGACGGAGATGTGAGGGCAAATATTCTTGATAATCTTACAAAGATGTGGGAGGCTAATATATTTAAAAATGAATTAGACTACGGTAAAGAGTATAGTGATTATACTAAAGTGTTTAAGAATAGTAAGAAAAATATTCGCTCTACAATTAAAGACATTTCACATCAATCAATTAGAAAGTCAAGACAAGATGTATTGGATAACATTATTATTAAAACCATTTGTAATAATCCGGGTATATCAAGTAATAGTATTCACTCGATGTTGCCTAAAAGTTATCATCGTTCTACTACACCACAGACAATTTCTAAAATGTTAAGAAGAATTAACGCTACGAATGTTAACGGGGATTACTACATTCTTAGTGATACTATAAAGAAAGACCTTTACGGGTATGTAGCAGGGTTTATTGACTCGGATGGTTATATTACTATGGACTCGTCTTTTTCTCCCCGTGTGGGCATGATTGCCACAGGAGATAGAGGTCGTGCATTTTTCCAAGAAATGGAAAAGGAACTAAAAATTGGCCGCCTACATTTAGACCAAAAGGTAGGAGAAAATAACCGTAGTCAACACAGATTAAATTTTTATAGTCAAAATGATATTACTAAACTATTGGATAAGTGCTTACCACATCTAAGGATGAAAAAGGAACAAGGTCGTCTTTTACAAGAGGCTATTAAAATTAAAAAATTCTATAAGAAAGAGCCGTGGGCTAAGGAAAGAGTAAGTGAAATTTTTAAACTTATTAAGTGGGAAAACTGGAAGGATGCCCGCAAGCAAGGTGCTTTTGAATTTGAAAAATATGATATACAGCCCGACAATATTTCAAAATATAAGGATAACTGTAAGTGGGAACTAATGAATGAAATGGATTCCATTGTCAAGGAGGAATAAATATGGGACTAAGAGATAGATTTAGAACACTAATAAGGAGAAGGACACCTATTCCTACTGAAAAGGAAGTATATAATTTAGGTATTCAAGAGCGCAGATACCCTCAACATTACGCAGGGCGGTATTTATACGATACGGCTAAAAACTCAACTGTTGTCCGAACTTGTTTGGTTCAACTTAAAAATGAGGTTTTCCGTAGAGGGTATGAATGGAAAAAGGCATTTGACATGAAGTGTAATAACTGTGGGTATGAACACCAAAAACATGTAGAAGATTGTATGAACTGTGGTTCTACTGATTTAAGAACTCCAAATTACAGTCAAAAGGTGTATGCTGAAAACTTTTTCAAAAACCATGTAAATGATTCACACCAGTTATTTATTGACATTTTGAAGGAACTTGAAACAGACCTCAATGTTATGGATGATGCGTTTTTAATTTTAGTCAAGGATTATTTCTTAGAAGAAAATGGTGAGATAGCCATGTCTAAGATTAATGAAATATATAGAGGCGACCCAACGACAATGTTTATTGAAGTTGATGAGGATGGAGATAGAGGGCATCAAAGATATACCTGTGTCACACATAGAGATTTTATTTCCGAGGAAAGATATGAAAAGTGTGGGATATGTGGAAGTAATTTGCATCCTATTGAATTTACAAATAAAACCGCTCAAGCAGAACAACATTATATTACCGGAGAGGTAGTTCATTTTAGTAAGTATTCACCTACAAGATTATACGGCCATCCACCTGTGATTACCCTATTTAATTACATATTTACCTTACAGGCTATGGAATCTTATATTAGCACTTCATATCAAAAAATGAGAACACCAAAGGGTATTCTTGCTGTGCAGACGAATAACATGGAGTCGCTGGTAAAGTATTGGAAGGGTGTTAAGGAAAAGTTGGAACAAGACCCACACTATATTCCTATCATGGGTATTGAATCGGAGGGAGGTTCTCGTGGTTCGGTTGAATGGATTCCTTTTATGAACAGTCTAAAAGAAATGGATTATACTGCCGTTAAGGAAGACTTGAGAACAAGAATCTCTGCTTTCTACGGTGTAAGTAATATATTCATGGCAGATAATACTGCTTCCGGTGGACTTAACTCCGAAGGTATGCAAATCTTAGTCACGAATCGTGCTGTGGAAATGGCTCAAGGTGTTTATAATAAATATTTATTCCCATTCGTAATGGACCAATTCGGCATTACAGATTGGAGAATTCAACTTCTTCGCTCGGAAGAAGAGGATGAAATTGCTGTTCTTCGTAGAAGAGAAATGGAAGTTGCACTTGCTATACAAATGAAGAATCTTGGCTTTGAAGTAGATATGAATGAAGACGGTGATTTCATATTTAAGAAATTCCCAGCAGAAGGACTTACTGAAGTTGATGTTGATAAGAAGAAGGATAATCCTATTGAAACAGATAAATATGCAGGAACAAATATTGATTCTTCTCAATTAGGTCAACTTCAAGAGCAAGCATTATTAAGCGGCCAAACAAAGGGACAAGTAGCGGGAGAAGTAGCGGATAAGGCTGACTATACCCCAAAGACAAGAATGCCCTCCCCACCCGATAAAAGATTTAGTGGACTTCCCGGTGACGCTGGAAATAAAAATGTTGACAAAAGAACAGAGAGGAGAGTAGGATGATTTACAAAGGTCTAATGGGAGAACAAGAAGTTACATTATTGTATAATTCATTTAAAGCGATATATAGATTTGTCTCAAGGGGTTCAAGTATTTATCCATTAACTAAAGAAATATTAGCAGAAGTAGATATTGAACCAGAAGTTTATAATAATATAATTTCTGCTAAAAATAATCCTAATGATATTTTAATTCTAAATTCTAACGCAGATACTTCTATTGTGACAAAATTTGTCATATATGGTGCTGTTAGTATTTCCGATTGGTTAAGGGATAAATTAGAGGAACCCGATTTTACGGAATTAAGAACAAATAATGCTATTTTTGTAATGTCCGACACAAAAAAACCTACATCGCAATCTAAAACAGTTACAGAAACGGCAGGGGATAAATTATTTTATATAGAAAGTAGAAGTTCAATTAGTGATATTTCGGAAATGGAACTAAGACAAATAGAAAATAGAATTCAAGGTTCTTTCGTAAGTAATTTCAACCTTGCTAGTTTCGATAACTACAAAGACGAAATTGCCATCATTAAAAGTTATAAAGCAGATTCATCATCAAGAGGTCTTAATAGTAATCTACAACCTGTTTTATTTATCCTTTTAACAGATAATAGATTTTATTTTAATACACTAATTAATATAGGTTTTTCTAAGAAACAATTGAGAAAAAATAACGATATAATGCCGGGTGGTAGAACGAATTCTTTTAGGTTAAAGCAAAAATTTACATTAACTGAAAATTTTCAAGTTCCTAATTTTAATGATTTAGTAGATTCCGATGCCCAACCCCTTCTAGTAAAGAAGGTCAAGAATTACATTAATCGTAGAGTTGAAAAAATACCGACAACTAATACTGATTTTTTTGAATTATTCGATTTATTTTATCAAGGAGCGACAATTGATAAAAATTTCTTTACACCAACAAATAAAATACTTAACGGTGTTTATTCGCGTGATATGGATAAATTAGATTTTCCTACTTTTAATAACGAAATAAAAGAATTAAAAATTGGTTCTTTAAATGTTGCTAATGAAAAAATAGAAGAAAAAATAGGAGAAGCAATAGCAAACTCTGTTGCAGCGTATCAAGAAATATGGGGAAGTTATAAACCGATACAAAGGGTTTTCTTTACAGGAAACCAGAAAGACTATATGAGGGTGAGAGAATTATTCTATAATGTACTCTATGCTTATATTGATAAGGCATTAGGGGGCTATATATCCGGTGGTGGAAATCGTAAATATACACCTAAACTCGTGGAAAAAATACTTAAAGCATTACCCGCTTTAGATGATAATGAAAAGGAGGTTTTGCGGTTTATGAATAGGACAGATGACATAGATGATAAAACATATAAAAAGTATTTTACAATAATTGAAAAATTTATGTCGGACAGAGCAGATACTTTAACTGGTGAAAATATTACTATCAATCTTATAGACCGTGATAGTGGTATGTCCATGAAGAGGTGGCTTCGTAAAAGCGGTTTTTCAATTAAAGGAAGACTTAAAGATAATTTATATTTAATAAGTATGATAGGAGTAGAAGGTTCTGGTACAGAGACCTTTGAATATCTTATGCAAAATTTTAAATTAAGTGGTAATGTTCAAAATAATCGTTTTTACAGAAATTTGTACCAATATGTGTTAGAAATAGATACAGTCAATAAGGATTTAAATGTAATAAGACCGTCTTTAGTTGACAATGCTACGCAGTTTAGAATTAATTTTCAAGATTGGGATATTAGGGTAGAATTAGTTAATCTAATTAATAATCTTATTTCTAAGCCTAAACAATTAGTAACCGGTGGAAGTAGAGCGGGGTTGTCTACACCTGCCAGTCCGAGAGAAAAGGCGTTAGAACTCATATCGGATGAACGGATGAAACAACAGGGTGTAGTGGACCATCCGCTTACCTTGCATTACGACCCAATGAGATTTAATAAAGTAACAAGACAAACATCTGGACATTTATTTTTTGAAAATACTAATGGTAAATTAGTTATATTTCCATTTGACTCTTTCTACCATGATATGGAAGGTCAAAGTGATAGAACTATTGATATATGTTATACCTCAGTTATATCTATAAATGATTTTAATTTATTTAACCAAATTATGATAAATATGACAGAGGCATTTTATACTTGGGTTAACGATAACAAAGATAAAATAACTCTGGCATCAAATCACGATGATACAGCGGTGATAGTGACGGGAGATTACCAACCTATAACACCACAAGTTTTTAAAGCCTTATTTGCAAAAGCATTACAGTCAAGATTAGATGGGCATATTTTTAATAATCAGTGGGGGGCAAGAGCCGCTTGTGTTTATTTAGACCCATACAAACAAGGTTTTTATTCGGCGGCAGATGAGGGATTTAAATTGGGTGTGGCTAATTTTCCCTTCGACTGGGAAGTATTTAATAGACTAACAGGAAAACAAACCGTTACAAGTTTAGGTTCAAGAGATGGTAATGAATACGAAGGGATAATAGGGAGTTTATATGCAGGTACATTTGACCATTTTCATTTAGAAAAACTAATGAGTGCAATAAATAAAGAAAAGAACAACCTCATTTCGAACCTTACAGATATTTCCAGTAAGGGTCTGCGTTTTGCTGACCCAGAGAAGGGTATAGAAAATGTAGTATCTGAATTATTTAAAGAATTTATATCGGAAGCGACTTATAACAATGTTGCTGACGATTATGGCGAACTTAAGAGAGAAGAAATAAAGAATTATCTTAAAAAGAATCCAGAAGCAATAAAATTAGAACAAATATCAAGAAGAAATTTAAGTAGAAATTAAGGAGAAATAAATATGAGCAATATGATAAGAAGAAAATTAGATGAAGCAAAGAAACAATTGGCAGACCTTGAGCGAAAGGCTAATAAACCCGAACCTACGCCTAAGAAAACTGTGGACTTAACAATGAATGTTCCCGAAGTTCCTCCGGACAACTTTGAGGCAGACCCTGTTATCCCCGGAATTATTCGGCCCGGACCAAAAATGTCCAATAAATTTAGACAGGTGTAAGTATGTGGGAAACAATTCTAAAGAGAAATATTAAGCCTAATGCTACTCTCAATGAAATTGAAATTAAGATTAGACAGGCATTAAAGGTTCCTGCTTTAGAAGATGCTATTTCTGTAAATGAAGATAAAGCACAACGACTTGTTAATACATCTAAAAGAAAGGAAAGACAAGAATTGCTAGAAATAATTAAAAGGGACAAGGAAACCTTAAAATCTTATAAAGCATCAAATCCTTTCGTAGACTTTGGAAATAAAAAAAATATTCAAACTAATGATGCTGGACAAATAATTGATGATGGATATGGTAAAGGGAAATTCTATGAAAAGGCCGCACCCCTTACTTTACAAGAAGCGGCTGAACATTATAAAGAAACAGTGGTTGATTACGATAAAGTAAAGGTTAACAGGGTTATGCCTGAAGATAAACCTTATAGTGGGTCTTACGGTTCAAAGGCTAAGGAACCTAAACCCGAATCTTCTAAAGAATTTCAAGATTTAAAGGAAGCAGAAAATAGATTAAGTTATTATAAAAATATAATTGAAGATAAAAGAACCCCCAGTGATAAAACAATGATTGTGAGACTTCGTAGAGAAATAAAAGAATTAGAACAAGAAATTGTTGAAGTTGCTCAAGAAGAATCAAGGGTAGAGTTCGAGGCAGAACAACAAAGTCTATCTACTGTAAAAAACTTACCACAGATAAGAACTATCTTACAACCAATATCAACGGCAGATTTTAATGACTTTGTTATTTCTTTAGATAATTACATTGACACAGGTTCTGCACCAATTATAGATAAATATAAGGAAGAAAATCCTGAAAAGTTTGCAGAAATTATGGATTTAGTAGAAACATCTTCTACCACTACATCAGTAGATGAAGATAGATATTTAGATAAATTACTTATGATGGTAAATAATAAATCAATTGATTTTAATAGAAGTACCAGTAATAATAGAGTTTCCTTACAGGTTACAGAAAAAGACGGGTATAGAAAGGAACCTAATAGATTAATTTTACCTGTCAATGAAGACCTATCCAACGCTTTTGGTGATATTTCTCAATGGTTGGCTAAACATTATGAGCCGGTTCCAGAAGTAAAAGACAAGAATTTATTTATTCAAAAACTCGTAAGAGGTATCAATGAAACAGTAGATGATAAGGGTGGTAATAATTCTATTGCCTACGCAATCCAACACATGATAAACAATAACTTGGCTGATAGATTCTCGAATCAAATAGTAGTTACTGGTACATATTTAGATGCAAATACAGAACAACAAAAGTTTAGGGAATTCATCGGCACACAGGCAAGAAGAAATATGAAATTATTGGAAAATGTAGCCACCTTCCTACATAGAGGAAAGCAAATGTCAAGTTTTCTTACAGAAGACCAAATGAATCAAGCAAATGAAATGCTACAAGAACAGGTAGGTAGTAAGGCGTTTGGTAGATATTTCCTCGCAGAAATACCTTCTGCTCAATTGCAGAAAAAACCTAAGAGTGGTTTAGCGACAAGATTGGGTGCTACGGGTAGAAAGAAAATACCCCGAAAGGTTCCCGAAAAACCAAGAAGTGCGAAAGAAGTAGCAGAAACATATGAAAGTTTGAGAGAACAACAGAACTACGAACCCGCACCAAGAGGACTTACAGAAAATCAAAAGGAAGTATTAGCGGATATTAGACAGTCTTATAAAATTAACAAACCCCCTTCTAAAAAAGAGGTAGAAGAAAGATTACAAAATTTAAGACAGTTACAAAGTGAAACTGAAACTGTATCGGATGAAGAAAGAGAAATACTAAATCAAGAATTTGCTGAACAATTAGGACCCGTTGCTATGAAGCGTGATGGTATAATATCATACGAACCTTATTCGGCAAGACGAAGAAAGTTTTCAATAGGAGATAAAACACTCGAAAGAGTAATTGCTGAAATCAAAACAAATCTTGATGAAGGTTCCTCACCCCTTAGTAGTTTTTATGGAACGCAGGTTAAGAAGGCAGACCTATCGGGACTTTCTACTAAAGAAAGACGCAAGGTTAAAACCATGCTTCAAAATGCCCATCCAACGGAATACTTTGGTGAAGACTACCTTCGTTTGGGCAAAGTTATAAATATAATTGACGGTTTAGCAGAAGATGAAGAGGCCGAACTCTTGGAGAAGTTGGGAGTCAAAAATCTACAAATGGTTAAGACCGCCGCATCACTAAGAAAGAAATATGAGAATCTATACAAAAAACTATACGACATGGTATATGATGAGGAGGAATAAAAATGGAAGAAGAAACAACAATTGAAATTTTAGAAATATTGAAGGCCCTATCCGACAAGGTTAAGGATTTAGAAAAAAAATTAGCAGATTCGGACACAGCAATTATGAAGGCTGGATTTGTTCGAAGTCCAAGACCGAGTATAAAAACCCAAGCAGGTATGCCAAACGGTGATGTGATTTCAAAAATGGATTGGAGTGATTTAGATTCACTTGTTAAAAATTTGGAGGGAACAGTATGAGTAAGAAAGAAGATATGATAGCCGACGAAGCCGATATACAGGGAGTAGATGTTTTAACTCAATTAACAGAACTTACAGTTTTACTTACAAACGCATTGGGTTATGAACCAGCAGACGCACAGAAGAATGAAAAGGCTGGTAAGCAAGTCAATGTTGAACGATTGGCGGCTAAACCAATTACAAAGGAACAGACAATGGTTAAGAGAAATCACGAATCTAAATTAATGCCTGAAAATATGACCTACAAAGCAGAACCGGACCAAGAAGAAATACGCATTGAATCCGATGGTAATGCAGAAGATTCACAGGATAAAGATGTTGAAGCCGCATTGGAAACAGCACTTGGAAAACTTAAGCGTCTTCGCCATACATTAACAATTAATGAAGATGCGGCATTAACCCCAAGCGATGAAATGGTGTGAGGGTAATGATATTTACTCAATTTGACAGTGTAGTAAAGAATGTTTCTTCATTAAGAAATATGGTTCGTGCTACATTTTTAAGTGCGAGGGAAAACCCCAAAGCATATGAAAAGGATTGGCAGAAATTAATAGTCGAACTTAGAGAATTGTTGAAGGACCCGAAACTTAAACAACAATTTCCCAATATAGATGATAGCGTTTTATTTTCCGATGAATCATTTTCGGTAGGAAATGAAAAGGCGAGTAGTTTGTTTGGCTCTTTTAATAACCAATCTTCACCGGCTGTTTTAGTTAAACAGGATAGACCTGAAAAATTTATAGAACCCAATAAACCAATGTATCGTATATTTGAGATAGACGACATGAAAGAAATTAAGGGCCTTACAACTGAATATGTTGTTCAAGAAAAATACGATGGTCTAAGAATACAGATTCATAAATTTGATAACAATGTTAAAATTTACACATTTAATGCGAGGGACATTACAGAAAAAATGCCTCAATGTGTTAAGGTATTAGAAGACCGAGTTTTCCCTAATTGTATTTTAGATGCAGAAGCGGTAATGTATAAAGATGGAGAGGCATTAGTTCGTGCTGAAACTCTCGCACATATTAATAGAAAGGTGGCAGATGAGGCAGATATAAAAGCCCATGTGTTTGATATTATGTACTTTGAAGATAAGTCTGTTGCTTCGGATAAATTAGAAGAACGACTAATGATTCTTATGAAAAACTTTTCAGCAAATGCAGACGAATATGTATTATTCCCTAATAAGAATAATACAAGAGATGCTGATTCATTAGCAGAAATTGAAGAATATGCTATGGAGATAATGAAAAATCCTGCCTCCGAAGGAGTAGTAATTAAGGATGCTAAATCCTCGTATGTTATCGGTAAAAAGAAAAACCCTAAGTGGATTAAGTGGAAAAAATTTGTTGACTTAGATGTTATGGTTTTAGATAAAAAAGAAAATAAGAATGGAACATTTGGATATTCTATGGGTATTGGTCCTGTTGAAGAAGATTCTATTAAGGCAGTAGAAATAGATGGTGATTTTTATATGAATGTAGGAAAGACTACCAACACTAAAAAAGATGTTGAGGTTGGAACTATTATTCGTGTTATGGCTGATGAAATTATGGGCAACCCTAAGAAGGGTTTCTCATTATTTAATTCAAAGTTTCACGAAATTCCCGAAGTAAAGTTGCCCGATAAATTAATCACTCTTGAATTTTTAACAACGGGTGGTAAGAAAAGTCTTGGTGACTACAAAATTGACGCTCTTACAAAGTCGTATGAAATTACAGACGGAATACATGGTGTTGCTAAATTAAACACAGAACTTGATTTAGAAGGATTTGTATTTCATGGATTTAAAGACGATAATCTAATGTCTAAAAATGCCTCTTTAGATATAGATTTTTGGAAGCAGGAATTAAAGGAAGCCTATGGAAAAGACAATGGTAGATTTTTTGTCTTCGTAAAACAATTACTTATAGACTACGGGACTCTATCAGCAAATGATATTTTTGGTAGAGTAGTTAAACATGATGCTAAAATGATGAACAGACTTTTTGGTAATGATGCAAAGGCAGAAGGAACAATGAAAGAGCGTTTAATGAAAGCCGGAGATATATACGGTATTTTATATTCTGCTGGTAAATTTTCTCACAATGATGATGTATTAAATAAGGCTGAAACTAGAAATGCTGAATTTGAACTTTGGATTACCGATAGTGGATATTTACACTTTGTCATAATTTATAAGGGTAGAAAAATGGCTTGGGAAATACAAGTAAGTGGTGATGAGCAGATTTATGATTTCTTAGGTGAATCAGGAAAATACCCATGTAAGCAAATAACAAAACCTAATACCGAAACACTACTTGAGCGTGGACCAATGGTTTTAGGCGCACAAAGAAAGGGCTACCATGAGTATATTCTTAATGGTGAAGAAGTGAAAACAAAATTACATTGTAGATATTTACCTGTTGAAGGTAAAGAAATGTGGCTCGCATGGACTGGTTACGAAACAAAACCTGCACCAAAATCTAGTGACTCCGGACTAATAAACATATATGAAGATGATTCATCAGATTAAATAGTTTTATATAGTCCTTAGAATACAGACCTTACTATGCAGTTGAGAACTCCTATGTTTGGTAATGAGCCAAATAGTGGTGGAGAACTTGTAATTCTTAAGTCAAATAACGAATGTGTTATTGCTGGCTACGCATCAGTTGATGTAGTGGATAAGCAGAATGATAAGATTACATTAGGTGCAATCCGTGAAGCGGCTGACAAGTTTATGAAACAAGACCGATATAGAAATGTAATGATTACTCATTCTAATGTTCAAGTCGGTGAAGTAGTAGACCAATATACAGATTCCAATGGTAAAGTCCTAAAAACAGGCGTTGATGATACAGGGTTTTTTGTAGTGATAAAATTAAGAAATGATATTGAAAAGGCTAAAGAGGTTGCACGAGATATAAGAAAAGGCAATCTTCGTTCTTTTTCGATAGGTGGACAAGCAATAAACAAGACAAACAGATATGATGCCGATACCGGTAGTTATAAGGAAATTGATAAACTTGAATTGCATGAAATCACCATATGTGAAGAGGGCATAAACCCTGAAGCAAAATTTAACCTAATAAAGGAGGACAAAAAAATGAACACAGAAATAGAAAAGGCTCTTAACGAGTTTAATGAAGTAATGGCTGAACTTAAGAACAGTTCAATCTTGAAAGACGACAATGAAGATGTTGACTTGATGGAAGAACTGCCACAAGAAGAAGAGTCCGTCGAAATGGAAAATTACGGCGAAAAAGAAATGAAAGCAGAAGAAGATGATGCTGATGTTGAAGAAGAAAACTACGGTGAAAAGGGTGAAATGAAGGCCGAGTTCAATGAATTTGTTGAACACAAGGCTGAAGAAATTAACACACTTGACCTATCAACTGCAAACATCGAAAAGGCTTACGAACATTTCAAGGCTGAAAGAGAAGAGGCTCGTGCTTACGAAGTTATTAAGGCTGAATTTGATGCACGATATAATAACGAACTTAAGGCTGAGGCTGAAGCAATTGCTAAGTCTAAGTTTAATGCCGCAGACGCTGTTATTTCTCTTAAGGAAGAATTTTCTCAATTGAAGAAGTCACTTGAGAACAACACTATCGCTAAGGCCGCAGAAACTCAATCTGTGTCCACTCAACTTAGTGAGGACTTCGGTAACATTTCGGAAATGTCATGGAATGAAGTTCACGAATTAATGGACAAATACAACAGAGGTGCTTAAAATGACAGGATATTTTAGAACAATTGAAGACTTAGAGCGAGCGACCTACGGACTATCCGGAGGAAGTAATATTATGAAAGCCGCACTTACGGGTATTCACCCTATTCACGACCAATCAGGCGGAACTCCTGCTTCGGGTGGAGATGCTACTTTGTATAACTTGGTTTATGGACAAAAAGTTTGGTCTATGATTAACCGAGAAATTAACGCACTTTCAATGCTTCCTAAGAAGCCGTGGAAGAGTAGTGGATGGCGAGTTATGAAGGGTCGTTCTCTTGGTGGAAACGGTGATACTTTTGAACTTGCTGACTTAGACCTTTTGGGTGGACAAACAGAAAACGCACAGATTTCCTCTATTGATGAAATTAAGCCTACTTTCGCAAACCTAAGTCTTTCTCCTAAGACTGTTGCACACACCTTCGAACTTTCGGAGATTGCACAACTTCTTGGAGGAATGGATGATGGTATTGGAGATATTATTTCTACTTACAGAGAAGAAGTTGGTATTACACACGCAGAAGCAATGAATTCAATGGTTCTTACTGATTTAAGTACCGGTGGTTTAGATGCACCTGCCGCAAGTGGAAAAGACTACGACAATCCAGAGCGTTCTCTTACTTCACTTTACAAGATTATTTCAACTCATGCAGAAATGAATGCTTTGTCAAATCTTGACGGTAACGCAAAACTAAATCTTTTCGGAACTGCTCGTGCTTCGACAGGAACAGAATACCTTGACGCATATGTTGATTCAAATTCGGGAACTGCTCGAAATTTGACTGTTAATATGCTTAATACTGCTCTACGAAACTTGATGGCTCGTGGCGGTTCACCAAAGGTTTTCCTTACAGGATATGACACCATTCAAACATTAGGAGAACTTCTCCAAGCCCAAGAAAGATTCATGGGTCGAACAGAAGTTGTTCCTTCTCATGCTGGTATTAAGGGAGTTAAGGGAAGAGAAGTCGGATTTAAGGTTGCTACCTATCACGACATTCCTATTATTCCTTGTAAGGATATGCCAACAGGTGGAAGCGGTATTTCGGATATTCTACTTCTTGATACTGACCACTTGTTCTTGTGTACTCTTAAGCCTACTGAATACTTTGAAGGCGGTATGAATTCTAAGGAGATTTTCGGTCATGCTAAACTCGGACACCGAGGACTTTACCGAACAATTGCAGAAACAATGTGTACTTATGTGCGTGGACAAGGCAAGTTAATTGACCTTCAATGAGGTGATTTAATATGGGATTAAACGCAATCACATTAATCGCAGACCATCATGGTTCTACTTCACCAAAGGTTCAAGGACATTATTACTATGTTGATTTTATCCTTAATGTAACTAAGAGTGCAACAGCATCAGTAACAACAACAGTAAATTATGTAGCCGCTACAAACACGATTACTCGTGCAAGTGGAACTGCTCTTAATGCCGCAACAAATTATACACCGGGAAGTACAATTACTCTTGGTTCATCCGCCACAGGTGGAAATGATGGTGAAGTTACTATTGTTAGTACCGATGGTGTAAATACTATGGTTGTTTCAGCAGTTGCGGCAGATGCTACAAATGATGAAATTACTATTGTTGGAAATAACTTTTCTCTTGTTGCTTCGGATTTGGGACTTTCCCGACTTAGCCACATTGAAGTTATGGCACAGGAAAACAAATTGGTTCAACTAAATACCAGAATTACAACTGCGGGTGCTCTTTTCGGAGAAACAACTGCTCTTGCTACTCTTGGAGAATATTTAGTTCTTGAACCAAGCACCCTTTCAACGGGTGCAGTTGTTACAGGTGACTTAGGAACTTTTAGAATCCGAGCATACGGTCTTCTATGAGGTGAGTAAATGTTAAGAGTAAAAAATATTACAGGCGGGACTAAGACAATCTTTGGTAGTCAATACTTAGGTGGATTGACTTACGAAGTTGATGAGCGTTTGTTGGAATTTTTTATTAAGAATGGATTTGAAATCTTGGACTCCGTTGAAACAGAATCTACATTGGTTGAAGAAACCGTTGTTGAGGAAGTTAATGAAACGGAAGTCCTTGATTTCTCTTCAATGACTAAGCGTGAATTACAGGCTTGGTTAAAAGAGCAAGGAATTTCTTATAAATTTTCAGACAACAAGGCCGCATTACTTGGTTTAACTGTGACAGAAGAAGAGTAAGGTTTAATACCTAACGCTTCTTAACGATAAATAAGAGGAGATACCATGCCATTTAATTCAACCAAAGTAGACACGACGAGTAAAATAATTACTACCACAGGTGGTAATTTTGAAGGAATGAATATTTTTAACGGGTCAACAGCATCCGTTGTTTATATTTGTGATAATATACTTGCCCCGGAAGTTCAAGTAAGTACCTATAATAACGACCCAACAGTGACTGTTGAAAACAGTGCGTTATTAACCGTGGGTGATTTAGTAACGGGAAATGGAATTCCTGCCGATACAAAGGTTTTATCTATTACAGATGGGACTACCATTGAACTCACTGCATCTACCACAGGTGGAAGTTTAAACGGCCCCTTAGCATTTGAACCATTAGATAATACTTTATGTAAATTTCACATAGCCGCAGACAGCACATATTTTTACCGAGGATTTGAGATTGTTTGTAGGAAAGGTATTAAAGTTGTAGCAACCGATTGGTCTAATTTAGAAGTTTTTACACTACACAATTGAGGTGGTGTAAATTCCTACAAGTATTCCAACCTTTCGTGACCTAACGCTTAATAGTCAATGGGATATTCAAGTGGCTACGGAGTATATGGCTGATTATATTACTGGGGACAAAGCAGACCTCCCCGGTTTTATTTCGACAAACCATACAGGTAGTAGAGGACTTAAGGGTTATAACGATGATACCTTTGATAGTATAAATCGTAAGGCTTTTGAGATAATTAAAAATAGTAAAATTATAGACTTTTATAATGAAACACAGGCTGACCAAATTGCAGAAGCACTTGCAGAAACGATAAGAGGACCCGAAGACGACCTTACTATCGGTGATGCTTTATCGGGTAATGCTCGTAATTTTTATACAACATTAGATTTAGAGAACCCCAATGTAATGAGGGCAATAGGTCAATATGGCTTTGCCCAAGCAATTTCAGCGGGAGGAATGGTTAAACCCGTAAAGGCTTTATTGTTTATGAAAAAGGATGAAGCGGGTAGACCCATTAAGGATGAACAGGGAAATCTTGTCCAAAATGAAGATGCAAAAAATTGGAAAATACGACAACTGCTTGAAGGTTTGAAGGATGCACAAAATACTTATTATACAAATGCGGCTGAAAGAATGATAAACGCAGAATATTATTCCGATATGAAAGGTTTAATCGGAGATAAAATAGAATTGACTAATAATGAATATGATGCTTTTGGTAAAGAATTTTCTAATTGGTCTAATGTTAATATGCCCGAAATTGCAGTAGAAGAAAAAAGTGATTTAAAGGGTAATGTCTATTATCAACTTCCAAAGCCGGGAGATAAATATATTATAGGTATGGCTAATCTTAATAATGAAGATGTAGGATTTGTTTTAGATATTATCCGTGAACTAAATATAAACAAGTGGAAGCGTCTTATGAAAAGGGCAGTAAATAATTTAATTAAATTAGATGGGGCAAAACCTCAAGTAAGAGGCATTACAGAAAAAGAATTAGAAGAAATCCTCAGTGGGGCTAAAAATATTGAAAGCGAATTAACAGAAGAATTGAATGATTTAGTTGATGAAGTTGATGAAAGTGGTATGCCTAAACAAATGCTTGCAGGTCGTAGAGGGTCAAGAGAAAGAGATACGCCCGGAAATTTAAGTTCCGATAATCCAGATTTTAGAAGAGATTTTAGAGCAGATAAACCTGATGAATTCGACGAAAAGGGAAGACTCATTAAACCTCCCGTGAAGGGTAGTGATTATGACACAGAAAATCCAAGAGTTGAACGAGATATACAAAGAATTGAAACTGTTAATGTAGAGGATTTAACAAGAGAGTTAACACCTATTACTACATTAAAACAATTTATGGATAATTCTACTATTGATGTAAAAATTAATAAAAAAAGTAAAGTCTATACAGTCACAACGAAAGAAGAGGATTGGAATTTATACGAAGAGTTTTTGGGTGTTACGGAGGCAGATAGGGCAGTTGTGAAAATTTCAAGCCCCGGAAAATTTATTAATAAAATGGAAATAGAATCTTTGAAAGGTGAAGATATTGAAGAAGTAGAAGAAGGACTTTCAGTTGAAATAATTGAAGGAATGTTGGAAATTAAGGAAGATTCCAATAAATTATTTGTAAATATTAAAGATACTTTATCAAGTCTTCTTGAAGATAAGGATATTATTTTAAAATATTATAAAATGGTTTCCGAAGATGAAATTAATGATGATGAAATTGAAGAAACAATTAAACCCTTAGAAGATTACATAGGTGATTTAACTGAGGAAGAATTATTAGATAAATTAAGTAATTATAGTGATTCGGAAACTTTAAAAAGCGTGTTAATGCCCTTTAACAAACTATTTGGAAAAATAAATAATGCTTTTATTAATTATACAGACAGTGTAAGAGAATCAAAAGAAGAACAAATTAGGCAGGACAAAGAGGCTGATGAAAGGGGAGAGGAACCTCAAGTAGAAACAGAAACTCAAGAAGATAGAATGGACATTAGAGATAATACCGCTATTCAAACATTTGATAATCTATTATCAGCCTATGAAAAAGATATTAAAAAGTTAAGAGATTACGAATCCTCCGATGATTCAATAGAAGACTTACAAGAAGCGATGGATGAATTTTTGGCTACACCGAAAGGGCTACCCTTTAAAGAAACATATGTAGATATTTTAAATGGTGAGGACTTAAACGAAACAAATAGACCTGCTGTTTTACAGCGTTTTAGGGGGTATTATAATATCGAAGAAAGCCGTACAGATGAAGATACTAAGAGTATTGTTGAATCTTTAATTAGAGATGATTTAATGGAAGACAACTCTTTGGTTGATATATTTACAGTTGTAATTACAAATGAAAACACTAATCCTAAACGATGGGGACAAATGACAAAATATACTTCGGCTGGTAAAATACAATTTAGATTAATTTTTAGAGTATCGGACACGGGAAAAACAACAGCAGAAGCGCAAATTATATACAATCAAGAATTTGAAATTAAACCTGTATTAAGTGAAAGTTCAAGAATAGACTTTACCGATAATAAACAACAAGCGGCGGCTTCAATAGACAGAAAGGGTGGACAAAAAAGTGTAACCGCTCTCGGAAGAGAAATTAGAGAGAACGGCTTTGGTGTAGATAAGAAAAGGAAAGCCTTTATAGACAAGATAGTAGAAAGACTACAACAGTTGGAGATGGTGATTTAATGGTTAAAATGATGACACCTTCGGATTCCGGTCTAAATGTGGTTAATTATACAATCGGCAATGGGGCTTATACAACGGCTGTAAAGGTAGCCGCACTATTAGGTATTGCAGATTTTACTTCTTCTACTTCTCCTACTTTATCCGAAGTCGGAGATTTGATGAGAAGGTCCGAGGATTTTATTGACGAATTTACAAACGCTTCATGGAGAGATAATTTAGTAGAAAATGAATTTCACGATTTTACAAGGAGTAATAATTATAATTATTTTTATGAAGACTACATTGGTAAGATTAGACTTCACCATGAGAATACTCGGAAAATTTTACGAATTGCTATTTGGGATGGCTCGACATATACAGATATAGCATCCGTAGTAGCAACATTGACAGTAGATGATTATACCAATCTTACATCTATTGTTCTTACAGGTGGGGGATTAACTTGGACCCTATCGCCGGACAGTTCCGGAATAACAGATAATGATAAGTTTAACAAGGCTTACGGGCAAAGAACTACGGCACAGGAAATTTGCTACCTTATTAATGAACAAGTGCCTACAATCACCGCCCCCTTTACAGGTGGAACAAGTAAAAAGGCTTTACAAGATGGAACAGACACATATAATATATCCGACTTCTTTTATGCTAATTTAGAAGAAGATGAAACAATTACAATTGTTTCTTTACTCCCCGGTTCGGATGGTTCTAATTGCACACTTGCAGTTAACGGGGGAACTAATTCTCGCACTCAATTTACAAATAAAGAAGACTATGACCGTAATGCGGCATGGTGGGATATGAAAGATACAGGGGATATTTTTTTCCGTAGTGAATTTCCTACACATCATAAGCATTCGGTAAAGGTCACATATACTTGTGGGCAGACTCGCATTCCTGCCATTATAGAAGATGCGGCTACAAAACTTACTGCTTGTGAACTTATCACAAGTGATGATTCTTATGTATTATTAGGTAATGATTCTACTAATGGTATAGATTTAAAAAGTAAATACGATTCTTATAAAGCAGATGTGGACAAGATTTTACGCATGAAACGCCGAGTGGTTTATTATTTGGATAGTGATTGATATGTGGAAAGATATATTAAAGGAATCGAGAACGGTAAAATTTACCCCTTCTCTTAAATATGGTATTCTTAAATATGTTAACGATAATATACCCGAAGGAACGGTTATTTCTTTTAAGGAATTGAGTATGGGAGAACCATTTGAACAAATAAAATTATTTGCCTTAAAACATTTTCATTTATTAAAGGGAACACAAGCAGGGGGGATAGGTGGCTATTTAAAATATAAAGGACCCGGCCAAGTAGGTCAAAAAGGAGGTTTAATGTGTTATAATGCTGGTATTGTTGACTATGAACAAATGGGGAGAGGTAAAAAATATACTCGCAATTCCACAATGAAGGAATATAACTTTGATGAAATTGTATCTAAGGCAAAGGATTACAGTAAAGAAAGGGCTACAACATATATTTTAAAGGGTCGAGGCGATAACTATAAAATTTTTAGAGATGCTTTACACCAAGCAGCATTTAGCGTTATGGAAAGGGAACCCTCCGGTTTAAATTTTACTGTTTCGGATTTAATTTTGAAAAAGTCAGAAATAGTAGAAATTGCTAAAACTTTAGTTCCAGTAACGCTTTTAGGTGGATTTGGTCAATTTAGAAAAAATAAATTCGACGGTCAAATGATAGTAGCGGCAAGAATGATGGTCGCTAACGGTTTGGCTGATAGGGCTGAAACAAGTAGAGTTTCATATATTTTAAAGTCTAAAGAATTTGGAAATAATCCACCAAGAAAATATAGTCGTACTTTAGAAGAAGATATAGAAGAAGTTGTAGACGATAATGAATTTGCAGTAAGTGATAAACTTTCAGATAAGATTAAACAAATTTTAATGGTAACTCCCGAAGGAAAACCAGCGAAAACTAAAAAGGACATAAAGGACTTTAATAGAAGATTTCCCGGTCTTAAGACAAACATAGTTATCGAAGATGATAATGATATAGAAGAAATGGACACAGGTTGTGGGTGCGGTTGTGATGGTAAAGAAGTTACAAAGGCTTCATCAAAATGTACTAAAAGAACAAAAAAAGCAAGTTCTACTCGAAAGGGTAAAAAATGGATGGCTTGTGTTCCTAATGGTAAAGATGGATATAAGCGTGTTCATTGGGGACAAAGAGGAGTTTCAGTGACAGGTAAGCGAGGTAATACTAAGCGTAAAAAATCTTTTAGAGCAAGACATAAATGTAGCACTTGCACAGGTTCGGATTATTCAGCCCGTTGTATGGCTTGTAGGGATTGGTAATTATGTGGTCTGATATTCTTAAAAGGTCAAAGATAAAAATTATCGGAAGTGTTTATAGACAAATACTACTTGAATATTTAGAAGAAACTGGTTTTTTAGATTCTTATGAAGTTGTGGATATATTGGACAACTCTATGATTGAAAAATATATAAGACTACATAAGGAACATCGAGGGGGAACAAAAATGGTAGGGAATAAAAGTTCAGTAAAAACTAAATTAAATTCACACCTTGCTAGTTATCTTCCTGATAATTATGAGCGCACAACATCTCCTTATATGAAAGAAAGAGCAAGGGGCGGAAATTTTGTGGTTAAAATACCCCAATCAGAAGACCTTGAAAAAATTCGCACAAGTAGAGGTGACAGATTACGACTTAAAGATTGGGATGCGTTTAAAAAGAGTTTAAGGGCTGGTCTTAATACCATTGTCCCAAGAGATATTTATGGTCGTAAATCATCAGTAAGAATAGTTGATGGAGATTTTGTAGATAATAAGGCCACTCTCAATGTTTCTTTTAGGTCTTTACAAACAGATAGAAGGTATATTCACATTAATTTTATAGAAGAAGACGGTGATTATTATTTTACGACAATAGAGGGTAATATACAAATTTTCGATAATGAAGTAATACAAACTGAAGCCCAATTAAGAGAACGGGTTATAGACTTGGTAGAAGAATTTTATATTCAAGAAAAGAAAGAATATGATTTAAGACAAAAAGAAGAAGACGAACTTACAGAAGAAGAAAATATTCGTCAATTAGAAGCCGCTAATCCCGACTCTTATTGGGATAGAGAACGGGCGATGTTGGTTCCTAAAGAAAAACCTCCGGAAGAAGGAGAAGCAAGAAATTTAAATTTAGAAGAAGCGGCTAAATTAGGTGCTAAGGCTAAGGAAAAGGCAAATAAATTAAAAAATTTACTTGTGGAAAGAAAAAGAAAGAAGTCTTCTATGTCAAATATTAAACCTACAAGAGGGAAGCGGGGTCGTAAAGATGTTTCGTAAAATTTTAGAAAAAATGCGTTTGGTTCAACTCGACATGGAGGGCATCTTAGAAACTGTGGTTCAGCAAAATGAAGACATACAGGATTACACGGAGAGAACTCTTGGTGAAAAAATGAGCGACGAGATAATGGAACAAGTTATCGAGCAAGAGGTTGTTCAAGTTATCCAAAGAAGAATTGAGGAGGCTTTTGAATGACTTGGTTTGATACTATCTCTAAGAAAAAAGAGAAAGGTATGCGTAAATTAGAAGAGGCTTTACTTGTTGAAGGATATAAAATTGTTGAAACCGGTGCAGGTAAAAAGCATACGAAAATTAAAGTTAAGCGTTTATCGGAAGTAGACGACCCGAATGCACAAGAAGTACAAACAACCGTAAGTCATACTACTGCTGGTGGGAGATTTAATCCCTCTATGGTAGTAAGAGAAATTGCTAATAAATTTGCAGGAAGACAGCGTAGAGGACAGGGTTCGTTTAAATTATCTAATGATAAAATTAATACATGGCAAAGTATTCTTAAGATAGAACCGAGGGATAACCCACTATCGGATGAGTTTGAACCACCAGAAATACCACCAAGAAGAACACCGCTAATTTCATCTTTGTTAGCAAAAAATCAACACTTGGCAACTGTATATACAATATTATCTAAATTTAAATATGCTAAAATGTTATTTTGGGTAGATGATAGTAGTGTTGAGGGTCTTGATATGTTAAGAATAAATAATAGATTTTGGATTTATGATAACTCTTATATTGTTTTAGGATTTGACAGTTCTAAGATTGGAGAGGTATTACAAACAAGCGATATAAAGTTAGTAACTGAAAATATAGATTTATTTTTAGACGCTGTGTTAGAATTTTACTTGACAGTAGATTCCAATTACAATGAAAGAAAAAATGCCTTAGAAACTTACGCAACTGCTATTTATGAATCTATACTTATAGAAAATCAAAAAAGGGGTAAAGAAAAACAATATATAGATGCTACTGTTGAAGAAGCGGTACAAATTTTAGATTCATTTGAAGGTAAAGTAAAACCCATAGAAATAGTTATTCAACGAACCATAGACGATATAAAGGAAGGAGATACAGAAGTAGATTGGGAAACTTTATCGGAGTTATATGATACGGACTCAGGCTACTTTGACACTCCCCTTGAGGGGGCAGAAGAAGCAGAAAGTGAAGAAGGTATGTCGGCAGTAGACTATGCAGAATCAAGAACAGAAGAAGAATTAAGGAGGCGAAGAAACCGTGGATGAAGTCACATATTTAGTCACATTACTTGATGAATATTGGAATACTGCTGTAACGGCTTTAGGTTCTACCATTCCCGCAATTCATAGAGTTAAACCGCAAATTATGGATATACGAAGTATGGATTCTACTCGTAATACAGCAAAACCCGGAAGAGGTGGTAATAGAGTAAGAATTAGTGCGGCTACCGAAGTTACAGCAGATGGAGTTACACCTTCTTTAGATGTTATCGTAGTTATGCAAAACTCACAAACAATAGAATACCCTACTACTACATTTGATGTAAGAAATGAAACTCACGAAATGTCTGTAAGTATTCGTACAAAGCAAGACGATAGACGAACTAACGATAATGCAAGAATAACTCCTTCAGGTTCTACTTTTGGAAGAGATAGAATAGAAAACCTTTATAAGATAGTGCGATACATCATTGAAACAAACCGGAGGGGCTGGTTTCGTAATGCGGGGACTTTAGAAGAAAATATTAAAACTCTCATGTTAGGAAGTAGGACTGACAGTAATGATAAAAAATCAAGAATATTTGGATATAGAATAAATGTAACTATGAAAAGATACGCCGTTAGTTTGTAAGTAAAAGGGTGATTAAAAATGGTAAATAACGAAATTTGGATGGACAGCGGGGCGATGGTATCTATGATACCTGAACAAGATATATTTTTAGGGTTATTCAAAACAAGAACAGTGCCTAGCGGTACTAACACTGTTGTTCTCACTCTATCAGATTCTTTTACAGCACAATATTCTTTACTATCAAATTTATATCGAGGCTGTGAATTAGAAATATACTTAGCAAATGACACATACCAAGACAAAACAGTTATTATATCTAACGACGCTACTACTATTACAGTTAATAATAATCTTATTGCAGGTATTTCTACTCCCGAAAATTATTACGGTATTATTAAGGGACATGGTGCGCCAGTTCCTGCACCAAAAGGTGCTTCAAGTGGGGCATTGGGTAGTGTTGTAGTAGGAACAGCAGGTTCAAATGTAACTGCTAATTTGGCTATTCTTGATAATACTGAACTTTTAGCAGGTGCTTTAGACGATGGAACTGGTGGAGAAGTTCAATTAACAATTAGCGCACATAGCACAGTTGTAACTTTTGCTACTGTTGCCGCTACAAATTACGAAGATGGAGATGCTGACGATGATGGAAGTATGGTTTTTACTATTGTAGGAACAACCGGAAATGAAACTGTTGGAATAGTTTTTAATGATAGTGATGAAGGGGCTAAGGCTTCGGGTGCTAGTAGAGATATTACAATTGCAGTTACAACAGCCGACGACGGTTCTACTGTTGCAGAAGCAGTTAGACTTGCTCTTGAAGATGAAGATTTAACTATTACAAGAAATGCTAATGTTTTAACAGTTACAAATCAAGTCGGTGGACTTGGTGCTACAACAACAGAAGATACTAACGGTGGTGTAACTATTACAACTACTACTGCTGGTGGTGCTATTACTGCCGCTACAATTATTACTGCTGGTTCAGGATTTACTGCCGGTGGTGCTTATGCTATTGGTAATGGAGAAATAACTATTACTCCTACTGCCGCAGGTAATCCTCGACTTCTTGCAGATTCGTGGTTAGGGCTTACAGATACAGTAGGTATTCCTACAACAAGTATTGCAGTTACACCTATTAACATTTCTTCAGGTTCACGAAATATTGCATATAATCTTAAAGGTGCAGAATCAACAGCAAGTGGTAATTTGAATGTTTCAGCAAATCACTTTACATGGCTTTACTACGCATTGGGTACAAAGGCAATTACAACAACAGACGGTTCGGCGGCAGTTACACTAGACACTTCACCAAGCACAGATGCACCTTTCTTAACAACGGGTCAATCAGGAAACAATTTTATTTATGATACTGATGTAACTTCAGAAGGATTTCATCGAGTTATTGGGAATGTAATCTGCCCACCATTAAATCAAAAAGAGGGACAAAATACAGGAAATATTAAAAAAATTAGTCACACTTTGACAAATAAAATTACTTACGAATTTAGTGAATCAAATGAACAAACTTTACCAACATTCGCATTAGAATATTCTCTAAAGAAACCTTCGAGTATGTCCACAGTGGCAACAGATGTTTCGGGAACAGGTATTTCGGAAACTGTATTTACAAAGATTTTCCCCGGCTGTATGGTTGATACACTTAATTTAACAGCAACAGCAGGTGAACCGGTTAGTATGAATGTAGCATTTTCTCCTAAGAAAACATTTACAGCACCTAATAACTATGATACTGCAAATGCAAAAACAGATGTTAAGGACTTCGTTAACTTTGGTTCTCCAAAGGGAGGGGCAGCAAATGTCACAGAATCACAACTACAACCGTTTTTCTTCTCCGATGGTTCTATTGAAATGTTTGGACAGGATTATATTAGAATTGAAAGTATTGATTTGTCTATTAGTAATGCACTACAAGAGAAGAGATTTATTGGTCGAACAGACAACACAAGCATGGCTCATATTCCTTCACAGCGAATCTACGGACTTTCCTTCACGGGACTTGTAACTGATAACGCGATTTTTGAAGAACTAAGAAACACTTCTGCAACTTCTCTAAGTGGAACTGATGGAAACCAAATTAAGTTAAACTTCGTAAAGAACAGTGCTACCGATGAAACCTTGTCTATGGTATTCAAGGATTACATGGTTGTTGAAGCAGATTTCCCTCTCACAAATGATAAAGGGCCGGTGTCCGTTACATGGAGAATACAACCTCTACAATTACATAGTTGCACACACGCAACGAATTGGGTTCTACAAGGATAGGTTTAAAGACCTACCCTTAGTATTAACAAAAGGTGAAAACCTATGGATAGAAAGACAGTACAAAATAAGAATGCTTTATTTGCTACGGCAGAACCTAAACTACATTATGTTAAGGTATCGCCGGATGGTGATGAATACCTAAAGGTGTGGATTAAAGAACCCACTTTTTTACAATTAGAAAAGGCACAGGCAAAATTAATTAACCTCAATGCTAAAACAAAGGACATTTCTCTTGAAATGGACACACTGTTTCGTTATCTATGGGAAGCGTTTGTTGAAAAAACTGAACCTTCCCTATCACCAATTGAAATTTTAAGATTGAGTCCGTATGTTGGAAACCAAATTAAAGATATTCTTCCCGACCCCTTCGATTTAGAGGGGGATGAAGATTTAAAAGAAAGTTCCGAATAGCGTTAAGGGGAGGAAAAATTGCTGACCCTACTATCGCTTCTCGCATAACTTTATATATCTTGGCAAAGGAACTACATATTAGTCCGGCTGAGGCATACCAAATGCCTTATTCTATGGTCCGTGATTTTATGGTTTTATTTACTATCACAAAGGAAGCCGAAGCCGAAGCACTTAAAAAGCAGGTGTAAGTATGGGAATAGAAGATATTAGAAAAACATTAGCCGATATGACGGCTGATATTTCTAATGTCCAAACAGCCATTACAGAAACTTCGGAGGCTTCCGATTCTCTTACTCAAAAAATTGCAGGTTTAGCATCTGCAAATACAAAGGCAGGTTCGGTTTGGTCTGTAATTGGTAGGATGAGTTCGGGTTCAGGTCTGTATGATATACAGAATAAAACTCGTTCTATTGCTTTCTTATTTAAAGTAAAGCAAAATTTCGATAAGGATAGAATTAAGAATGAAAATAGAATTAATGAAATTTTATCCAACGGTATTAAAAGAAGAGAAAAACTTTTTAAAATTACTAAGTTAGCAAACATTGATGAAATAAAGGCTCTTACTAAAGGTAAATTATTACACGATGACACTTTAAAATTACAGATGAAGCAATTTGGATTTGCTGAAGCGGTTACTAAGGAAGCCTTTAGAGCAAATAAAGCACTTGAAGAAAGTGTGCTATCGGAAGCATCTACTTTAGATGCAAGAGATTATGGTCGCAGGGCGGATAAAGGTTCTCTTTTTAATAAATTAGGTGGACCATTTGGTGGTAATTTAGGGGAAAGGCAAGATATGGCTGTCGGTATTGATAGTAAGACTGATGAACTTAATGAACAACTTGACAATTTAAAACAGATACGAATACTTAGAGAAAACACAAGGTTAGAAAGAGAAAAAGTTGAAGATAAGTTACAAGAGAATTATAATAAAAAAGAAAGGGCTAAGGAATTAAAAGCGTCTTTAGCAAAAGAAAAGAATGTAAAAATTGAATCAACAAGTAATAACATGTTATTAGACCTCAAAGAATTACACATTGAGGAAGAAAGAAAAAGAATTGCTAATTTGGATATAGAAAATGAGGTGTCGGCAAACAAGATAAAGGCACTTAAAATACTTGTTGAAGAAGCAAGACTTAAAGCCGAACCTCACCCAGTTACACATTATAGAAGCGCAGAAGCCGAAGAAGAATATGCTCTGTCACAAAAAAACCTTGCTATCGCTCAAAGAGATATACTCGAACATACTAAGTTAAGGGAAACAATGGCTGAACAACTAGCAAAACTTGATGCACAAAAAGCAGAGATAGAAGAAGAAAGAACTAAAGAAGCAAAAATTCTTAGAACGCGGAGAGCAAAACAAAAAGGAAAAATTCGTAACTTAGAGAAAGAACTTTTAAACAATCAAGAATTATCACTTGCCGACGAACAAGAATTAAGAGAAGAACTTTCAGCACAAAAGGAAATACAACAAGTTATAACACAAGAATTAACACAGTCCGAAGATTTGATTAAAGCATATAATGGTGAACTCAATATATTAATTAATGCGGCAGAAGATTCTGGAAAGGTTATAGTTGATAGAATTAATACTCAATTTGGAATAGATAAAAATACTGGAGAGATTAGAGAAGGAAGTGTTGAAACAACAACCCGTAAAGGTAACAAACTTTCTTTATCGGAAAGGTTTAATCCCAAAAAAATCTTTGAAAGAGCCAATGAAAGATATAAAGAAAAAACCGGAAAGGAAGGTGAACCCAACCTTAAAACTTTTGTAATGGATAAGTTAGGAATAGACAAGAGAAAAATATCCAACATATTTAAATTCGCAAAGTTAGGTTTTGCACTATTTGGTAAGGTATTACTTATAATTACTGGCATTGGGGTTCTCGTATATATGGCAAAGCGTTTAGGTATTTTTGATAAAATTTCGGAAGCATATGATTTCCTTGTTACATCGGGAATAATAGACGATATAAAAGAAACATTTAGTGAACTCATAGGTGGAGTCTCAAGTGTTTTGGGTGGTTTGTTTGATTTAGCAACCGCTTTATTCTCAGGTGGAGAAAACGGAAGTGTTATGGAGGCTCTTAGTAAAATTTTAGGAGGGCTGTGGACAGTAGTTTCAAAAACATTAGAACTTACTCTTAAACTCTTAGTTGCTTCATTGGGTAGTATTGCCTTTTCTATTGTAAATTCAGCGATTTCAAATTTTAAATCCTTTTTAAATACATGGAGTGCTGAAGGTCCAATGGCGGCTTTGGGGAAGGTGCTTGAATTTTTCGCAAGAAGGATTTTATTTACAGTAGTTG
>TARA_R110001606_G_scaffold29681_8_pt1 | contig 37496 bp, 34 predicted proteins | sample TARA_R110001606 | Tara Oceans TARA_R110001606 (sample SAMEA4398315) | marine metagenome | biome: Polar Biome; feature: [SRF] surface water layer (ENVO:00010504); material: water (ENVO:00002006), including particulate matter (ENVO:01000060) such as... | depth 5 m
GCCCGCTCTTTCTGTAAGCCGAATGGTGCCTAGTACATCCATTATTCGCGCGACCTCATCATCATTAAGCGCCGCAAAAAGCGTTGTTATGACACTCTTGTCGCCTTTCAATGAAAGCTCAAGATTGTGAAAGACAGTCTGGCTTTCGAACACCGTCGGTTTCTGAAACTTGCGACCTATCCCAAGGTTCGCGATATAAGCTTCGTCATGTTTTGTAAGGTCAATGCCATTCTTGAAAAAGACTTCGCCCGTATCCGGTTTCGTCTTGCCCGTGATCACATCCATCATCGTCGTTTTACCAGCCCCGTTGGGCCCGATAATCGCCCGCATTTCACCAGGCTCAATCACAAAGCTGAGATTGTTCAATGCCTTGAAACCGTCGAAACTGACACTGACACCGTCGAGATAAAGGATCGACGTGAAGTCCTGATCATTTGACTCTTTGGGAGGGGTTGTCATTGTTCTTCTTTCACTGAAACTGGCATGCTCATATCAGGGTTTCGCCGCCGTGTGTTCTTTAGTTTGTCTATCCATATTCCTGCCGTCCCCACAATGCCCTTGGGCAGGAAAAGAGTGGTGAAAATGAACAGCCCCCCCAGGAAATAGAGCCAGGCCTCGGGGAAACTACCGGTGAAATAGCTCTTACCCCAATTGATGAGGAAGGCACCGAGAACAGCTCCCCACAGGGTACCCCTACCGCCGACCGCCACCCAGATCACCACTTCAATCGAGTTGGCGGGAGAGAATTCAGACGGATTGATAATACCAACCTGCGGCACGTAAAGCGCTCCGGCAATTCCGGCCAGTACAGCCGACACAACAAAGACAAAAAGCTTGTAATATTCCACCCGATAGCCGGAGAAGCGCGTCCGGCTCTCCGCGTCACGAATAGCGATAAGCACCCGGCCAAGTTTTGATTGAGTGATAAAGCAGCACACCAGATAACCAAACGCCAATGCAATCAGGGAGGCGACAAAGAGGCCGAGCCTTGTTCCCGTCGCCTGCAAATCAAAGCCCAGAATATCCTTAAAATCCGTCAGGCCGTTGTTCCCACCAAATCCCATGTCATTGCGGAAGAAGGCCAGCAGCAGGGCATAAGTCATGGCCTGCGTGATAATCGAAAGATATACCCCGGTCACCCGCGAACGGAAAGCAAACCAGCCAAAGACAAAAGCGAGGAGGCCCGGCACGACGATCACCATCAGCATGGCAAAAGGGAACATATCGAACCCGTACCAATACCACGGCAGCTCAGTCCAGTTCAGGAACACCATGAAATCCGGCAGAATTGGATTGCCATAGACACCGCGATCTCCGATCTGGCGCATCAGGTACATCCCCATGGAATAACCACCTAGCGCAAAAAAAGCACCGTGACCAAGGCTAAGGATACCTGCAAACCCCCAGATAAGGTCCACGCTGAGAGCCAGAAGCGCAAAGCAGATATACTTGCCCATCAGGCTGACCAGGTAGGTCGGCACGTGGAAAGGCGAGCTCGGCGGGAGGAACATATTACTGAGAGGAACAAGGAGGGCGGCAACAAGAAGAATCCCCAAAAACGTCTTGCCGCCGCCCGGAAGACCCGTCATGAGGGAAACAAACGGGCCTTTTTGTGCATTGTTTATCGCTTCCATGGCTTAATTCTCCACAGCGCGACCTTTAAGGGCGAATAGCCCCCTGGGTCGCTTCTGGATAAACAGGATGATGAAAACAAGAACCAGTATCTTGGCGAGTACGGCGCCGGTGTATGGTTCAAGGAATTTGTTGGTGATACCGAGGCTGAGGGCCCCCACTAAGGTCCCCCACAGATTACCGACGCCACCGAAGACAACGACCATGAAGCTGTCGATAATATAGGCTTGGCCAAGATTGGGGCTGACATTGTCGATCTGGCTCAACGCGACACCGGCCATGCCCGCAACGCCAGAGCCAAGCCCGAACGTCATGGCGTCAACCCAACCGGTCCGGATTCCCATCGAGGCGCCCATCTTGCGGTTCTGGGTGACGGCACGCATCTGCAAACCGAAGGAGGTTTTACGCAGAACCAGCATCAGCATCATCAGGACCGCCGCCGCGAAAAATATAATGGCGATTCGGTTGTAGGTCAGCGCCAGTCCGCCGGTAATTTCCCATGTCCCGCTCAACCAGTCAGGAGAGGAAACTTCCTTGTTTGTAGGGCCAAAGATTGTGCGGACGAATTGCTGAAGTATCAGGCTCAGCCCCCATGTCGCGAGCAGGGTTTCAAGCGGTCGCCCATAGAGGAAGCGGATGATACTCCGCTCGATCGCGACACCGCAGAGACCCGCGACGATAAAAGCTGCGGGAATCGCTGCGATGAGCGAAAAGGTAAGAAGTTCCGGAGCGAATGTCCGGCATAGTTCCTGGACCACATAGGTCGTATAGGCACCGATCATGACCATTTCACCATGCGCCATATTGATGACCCCCATAACGCCGAAGGTGATGGCAAGACCAATCGCGGCCAACAGAAGAACTGATCCGAGCGAGATGCCCTGAAAGATATTCTCAATGACCGCCATAAAGGCAAGTTTCTCGTCAATCCTGGCCAGCGCCGTTTCTATATTATCAGCAAGCTGCAATTCTTCGGGCGATGGGGTCTCAATGGCGGCGAGCCTGTTCGCTTCACCGCTCAGCAGAAATTTGATTTCCGGGTCATGCAGTTCCTGTAACAGAAGAAGCGCCTCCTCCTGAACTGGCAAAGTCTCGCCATGGACAAAGTTTAGAGCAGCCAGAGCCCGGCGCATGGCCGTCGCGACCCTCTCGTCGGTTTCCGCGGCGAGGGCATCTGTCAAGGGAACCTGCATTTCCTTCGGACGACTCTTGAAGACAGCATCGGCCGCCTTCAGCCGAAGAAGCGGGTCATCATTCAGAAGTGTGAGCCGCCCAAGAAGGTCATTGATCAGGCCCCGCATCCGGTTGTTAATACGGATTTTAGACATATCCCCGCTTTGCAGGTCACCGAGATCTTCATCGGTCAGAATATCCGTGACCAGATCTCCACCGGCAGTCGGCTTGCGGTATACCAGGCGATCATCGGCCTTGAGTGCATATAGATCCCCGGCCAGCAGCGTCTCCAGTATTAGAATTGCGCGCGCATCTCCGGTAGCGGCAACGGCCTCTGTTGCCTGGATCTTATCGTTGTAACTTTTTGAAAGAAGGCCTTTTGCCGCCTCTTCTAGGTCGGCCCGCGCCGATGCCTGAATTGCCACTGTGAAAAGCAGCGCCGCAACAATAATTTTCAGAATAATCCGCATGGGGGTTTCCGGATTCTCGCTTTAATTTATGGGAGGAAGAAGGGTCGGACGAACGCCGACCCTTCGATACGTTATCAATCAGTACATCGGCTTTTCACAGCCACCGCAGACGTATGGATAAGTCCAGTCTGCAATCAGCTTCGCACTTTCGGGAATATAATCACTCCACGCGTCGCCAACGACAACGTCTTCTGTCCGCCAGACCGTTTCAATCTGTCCATTGTCCTGGATTTCACCAATAAGCACCGGCTTGGACAGGTGATGATTGGTGTTCATGACAGCCGTACCGCCGGTCAGATTTTTGACTTTCTGGCCATACATTGCCTGACGCACCGCATCGACATCCGTGGTACCTGCCTGTTGAACAGCCTGCGCCCACATCTTAAAACCGATATAGGTTGCTTCCATTGGGTCATTGGTGACGCGTTTATCGTCACCGATGAAGGCTTTCCACTTCTTGATGAAGGCATCATTTTCTTCGCTTTCAATGCTCATGAAGTAGTTCCAAGCAGCGAGATGGCCGACCAGCGGCGCCGTATCGAGACCGGCCAGTTCTTCTTCACCAACCGAGAAAGCGACGACAGGAATGTCCGCAGCATCAATCCCCTGGTTGCCAAGCTCTTTATAGAAAGGAACGTTGGCGTCACCGTTAATGGTGGAAACTACAGCGGTTTTCTTGCCTTCCGAGCCAAACTTTTTAATATCGGAAACAATCGTCTGCCAATCGGAGTGGCCGAATGGAGTGTAGCTGATCATGATGTCTTCCTCAGCAACACCCTTGGCTTTGAGGAAAGATTCAAGGATTTTGTTCGTCGTACGCGGATAGACATAGTCTGTACCGGCAAGAACCCAGCGCTTTACATTGCCACCTTCTTCGCTCATCAGATATTCAACAGCCGGAATCGCCTGCTGGTTCGGTGCAGCGCCGGTGTAAAATACATTGCGTGAGCTTTCTTCGCCTTCATACTGCACCGGGTAAAAGAGCATGCTGTTCAGTTCTTCGAAAACCGGCAGAACCGATTTGCGCGATACGGATGTCCAGCAACCGAAAACTACATCGACTTTCTCCACTTCGATCAGTTCGCGCGCTTTTTCCGCAAACAGAGGCCAGTTCGAAGCGGGATCAACCACAACCGCCTCAACCTTCTTGCCCAAAAGGCCGCCATTTTTATTAAGATCGTCAACCATCATGAGGACCGCGTCCTTCAATGTTGTTTCCGAAATTGCCATCGTGCCGGACAGGGAATGCAAAACCCCTACCTTGATCACGTCATCTGCAGCCTGGGCCGTCCCCAGACCGAGAGCGCTTGTCGCCAACATGGCCGCGCCGGTAATCACACCTGCGACTTTGCGTAGTCCTAACATTTGATGATGCCTCCATAGCACATTGTTTTTTTGCAGTGCCCTGTAAAAAGCAAGGGTCATGCCAAATGTCGAGCCTCAGGCTTTTGTCATTGTTATCTAATTGATATTATTATCAATTTTTAATTAGTGCATAAGAGGGTGCGAAGCAAAACATGGTTAAGACTTCAACAGCCTCATCATTTATGATTATTTTTTATGCATATTTATGGCAACCCTGATGAGACAGATCATTTTTGACTGTTTTTTAGGCAATTTGACATTCTTTACCCTGCTTTCACTGTGGCATTTCTTTTTGGGCTGTGAAACACTGAGCAAGAACCGCTGAACTTTAATCACGGTCAGGGAGGGAAGAATGAGGAAGTTACTTTATGTGGCAGTTATGGCAATGATCATGAGCGGAACAGCGTCGGCAGCAGACAATCGGGTCGACGGATTGCGGCCGGACGCACCTGAGCTTGCCGCCCCCGGAGATCATGCTATTGGTGTTCGAACGCTTGAACTTGTAAACAAGGGGCAGGTCGACATCCTGAAAGTCGAGGCGGGCAAACCGCTGCCGCAGTATGACCGTCCGCTGACTGTGGAAGTCTGGTATCCTTCCGATGGCACAAATCGAGGTGGTGAATACAAGGATGTCTATATTCGCGATGGCCAGACAAGAGTTACACTTTACGGGCAGGCGGTGCGCGATGCCGCGCCAGCAAAACCCGCGCAGGCCTTTCCGCTGGTAATTATCTCGCACGGTTTTCCAGGCAATCGTTTCCTTCTTAGCCATCTGGCCGAAAACCTTGCATCAAAAGGGTATGTCGTAGCGTCCATCGACCATACGGACAGCACGTACCATGATAAGGCGGCCTTCGGCAGCACGCTGGTCAACCGGCCGCTGGATCAGAAATTCGTCCTCGAGGAGATGGATCGATTAAGCAAGGATACGAGCAGCTTTCTGAACGGACTGGTAAATGCAGAAACCGCCGGTCTTATCGGTTATTCCATGGGCGGCTATGGCTCGGTGATCACAGCCGGCGGCGGCGTTACTGAAGCCAGCACAGAGTATAGCTGGGGTGCACCTGCCGGCACATTAAAGAGAATGGTTGCAGGGACTGATGAACATGAGTCCCTGATGGATGGTCGATTTAAGGCGATCGTCTCAATCGCCCCATGGGGCATGAACACCGGATTTTGGGATGCGAAGGGGCTCGCCGGGATCCGTGTCCCAATGTTTTTCATCGCCGGAAGCGCAGACGACGTGTCCGGATATGAAAACGGAACGCAGGCAATTTTCAACAATGCCGTAAACACAGACCGCTACCTCCTGACATTCGAAAATGCAAATCATAACGCGGCCGCTCCCATTCCGGCCCCAATAGAGTCATGGCAACCAGCCGAGGGGCTCGATTTTGTTCCGTTTGAACATTACGCGGATGCTGTCTGGGATACCGTGCGAATGAATAATATCACACAACATTTCGTCACCGCCTATTTCGGGGAGAAACTGAAAGGTAACGACGGCATGCAGAGTTATCTGGATATCATTGAAGTTGCCAATGATGGCGTTTATGCGGTTGAGAAAGACGGAACTCCCAAGCCTGAACATACCTATTGGACCGGCTTTCAGAACCGTACCGCCAAAGGCCTCAAACTGGAGCATAAAAGCAAGGGAAAATAGCGCTCTTGCCATTGACAAGGCCTGAAAGCCATAAAACCAAGACACAAAAAAACCGCCGTCAGCGAGAGCCGACGGCGGTTTTCTTATTAGATGATTATTCTACTACAGAAAGATTTTCTGCGGAAGATTTACCATTTTTGCCAGTTTCCAGTTCAAATGAAACCTTCTGACCTTCATTCAGGCTGCGAAGCCCAGCACGCTCAACAGCTGAAATATGAACGAAAGCGTCATTTCCGCCATCATCAGGCTCGATAAAGCCAAAACCTTTTGTTGGGTTGAACCATTTTACAGTACCTGTAGCCATAGTTTTATTCCTTATAGCAACATGAAACGCGTGGCCCACACCGTGCGGACCTCCGGTTTTCGTAACGATCACATTGTCAGGGAATAACTAAGGTAACCAGCGCACCGATTATTTAGGCAAGTCAAAACGAATGTAACACGTTGCGCTTATTTATAGATTATTTTGAGTAAGTCAATAAATTATAACAAAGTGACATGCAAATAGCCGCCGTCAATCGAGATCAATTTTGCTGCGGCTTTTCTTCAGTCCGCCCCGGCGCTGCTTTTTTTCAAGGCGGCGTAGTTTCGATGAATAGGTCGGTTTCGTCGGTCTGCGATACTTAGGAACTACAGCTGCTTCCCGAATCAGCCCACAAAGCCTCTCCAACGCGGACTTGCGATTACGATCCTGCGAGCGGTACTCACTCGCGGTCAAAACCAGAACCCCTTCCTTCGTCATGCGCTGTCCCGCAAGCTCTCTCAATTTAGCAAATACAAAGGGCGGTAAGTTAGGGCTAGCTTTTGCATCAAAGCGCAGCTGAACAGCCGTCTCGACCTTGTTGACATTCTGTCCACCCGGACCAGACGACCGAATAAAACTCTCCGTAACTTCCGAGTCATCCAGCGTTATATTGTTGTTGATCCTGATCATAATGATCTAGTTAGACAAGAAATCCCGCCCCGACACAAGGCCTGACGATATCGTTACAGGTATGTGCTGATCTGATCCTTGAGCGACAGGCGCTGGCGGCGGAGTTGCTTCTCAAACCCCTCGTCAGCCGGCGCGACATTCGTTTCAATCCGATGGATTTGGCGATTAACGGAATGATACTCCTCACTCAGCTTGGCAAAATGCGCATCATTTTGGGTCAGTTCATGAATCCGTTCCTTCGATTCAGGAAACTCTTCAGCAAGTTCATGGGGAACATGTGTCATCTTCAATACCCTCCAGTTCAAACTTTAACAATTACTTGCCCTAAAGTTAATCCGCAAATGGTTTGATACAAGATCCCCGCGACGCTTTAGCGCACTAGCCAACCTGAACCAGAGTCTTTCCGATAGCCTCTCGGCTTTCAAGGCGAGACAGGGCCATTTTCGCCTGGTCAAGTGGGAATATTTTATCAATAGTCGGGCGCACCAAGCCCCGTTCGCTTAATGTAAACAGCTCTTCCATTACAAGCATGGAGATGTCAGGGCGGTTCCAGGCGGTCAGCGACCAGTTCGTCCCAACCACCGAATAGGATTTGATAAGCGGCATATTAACGCCAAGGTCCGGAATACGGCCAGAGGCAAATCCGACGATCAGTAACCGTCCTCCCATCGCCATCCTCCGCGAGCAAATATCAAACAAATCACCACCGACCGGATCGTAAACAACATCAACGCCCCGGTTGTCGGTAAGCTCCTTTAACCGTTCGCCCAAATCTTCTTCGCGATAGTTGATCGCCACATCCGCCCCTGCCTCCAAAACGGACCGTACTTTCTCAACGCTAGAGCACACCGCGATGACCCGCGCGCCCAGCGCCTTGCCAATCTGCACAGCATAGTTTCCGGTTCCTCCCGCTGCCCCAAGAACGACCAGCGTTTCTCCCGCGGCGAGTTGGCCGCAATATCTCAGGCCATACATCGCGGTTCCACCAGCAAGCGGGATTGCGGCGCCAAGGTCGTGAGAGAGACTGTCAGGCAGTTTGAAGCACATCTGTTCGCGCGCGGAGCTGTACTCCCCTAAAGCCCCCTGCCCCATACCAACAATCCGGTCGCCCACTTTCAGTTGGCGGCAATCCACTCCGATCTCCTGCACGACGCCAGAGAACTCCAGACCAAGGACAAACGGCGTGTCCGGCTGATCCTGATATAGACCTTTGGGTTGAAGCACATCTGGAAAATTAAGAGCCGCGGTTTTGACCTCGACAATGACGCCCCTGGGGCGAACCATGGGCTTTGGAAAGTCTTTTAACCGCACCCCGTCCAATCCGCTCAGATCGTTGACAACAATCGCTTTCATTATTCTTGGTTCCGTCTTGCTGTTCTATATGGTTTAGGATAACCACAAAAGTCTCATATCGCAAGTATAAAAAGTCTCGTACTGAAAGCATGGTGATGCTATATCAAATGGTATGTTGCAGAATGAATTAATCGTCGATAGCAGTTGTTCGGTCGAGCGCTCCTTCGAGATTCTAGGAGGGGCATGGACCTTTCTGGTGCTGCGCGAGGCGCTGCTGGACAATGTCGTGCAGTTCGACAGCTTCCAGTCAAACCTCGGTATTGCCCGCGAGTCTCTGAAACGGGTGCTCAAGCGCCTTGTGCGGCATGGTGTCATGGAACACCGCCCTCTCAACGAGGGCGGACGGCGAAAGGGTTATTTTCTCACAGAGCAAGGGCGCGACCTCCTGCCCGCTCTTGTAGCCGCCCTGAATTGGGGGCAAGACTGGTCAGATAAAGAGCCGACAGGCGAAAGGCTGGTTCACACAAACTGTGGGCAGCCGCTAAAAAAAGCGGTGGTCTGCTCTGAATGTCATCAGGTAGTAGATCCCCGTGACGTTCGTTTCGAAAGCCGGATCCGGACTAGAAGCAAGGGACGGGAGAGATTTGCCAAGATGAGATATGTCGAACAGGCACTGCTGGAACGCCAGCGTCCTTGTTCCATTGCCCGAACCATGGCAACGATTGGCGACCCATGGAGCTTTCTGATCATACGTGAATGCTTTTACGGCGTTCGACGGTTTGATATCTTTCAGCGCCGCCTGTCCATTGCCAGCAATATTCTGGCGGCACGCCTTAAACGGTTTGTTGCGGCTGGAATTTTAAAAACCCGCCCTGTCCCCGATCAACCGCATCTTTCAGAGTATCGAATGACCGAGAAGGGCATGGCGCTATACGCCATCCCACTCGCGATTATTGCCTGGGGAGACAAGTGGCTTGCCGACGACAAGGGACCCCCCCTTATCCTGACCCACAAAAGCTGCGGACATACGTTTTCGGCGAAGCTTTTCTGCCAGACTTGCAAAACAGAGGTCGATATCGATCAAGTTACGTATCGGCCCTCTTCCCGGAGTGATTGCGAACGGACGTAGTTTTCCGCCCATTTATAGTCGGGCTTGCCATTGGCGTGTCGCAGAATTTCCGGAACCACAAAAACCGCCTTTGGCAGTTTATAACGGGCGACGTGACGAGCGCATTCTGTCTTGATCTCCTCGAGATCGGCGCGCTGGCCGTCTTGAAAAGCAATCACAGCGACGACCTCTTGGCCCCAGCGCGCGCTCTGTCGGCCCAAAACCAGCGCGTCTTTGACGGCCGCATGCTTTTTCAGCGCTTCTTCAACCTCCTCAACAAAAACCTTTTCACCGCCACTGTTGATTACCAGTGAGTCCCGACCGAGGAGACGCACGATATCTCCGGGCAGGAGCTGAGCTCGATCCCCCGCCATAGCGTATCGCTCACCCGCAAGTTCGACGAAGGTCTTCTTCGTTGCAGCCTCGTCATTGAGATAGCCAATCGGCACATAGCCCTGCCGCGCCCACCATCCGGTTCCCTCATGCCCGGGTTCCAGCAAGGCGGTTTTGGTGTCATTCAGAACCGCGTTGCCGGGAGACAAACTGAACGTCCCGGGCGCATTCCCCTCCAAGTCATCCACATGCTGGCCCTGGTTCCCCCCTTCAGAGGATCCCAAAAAATCAAGAATACGGGTTTTCGGGAGCAATCGCACCAGCTCTCGCTTGGTTTTGACAGACAAGTGAGCGCCGCTATTGAGAAAGAAACGCAATGACGCAAGAGTATGATTGCCCTTCTTCATCTCCTCAATAAGGGGAAGGGCAAAAGCATCCCCGACGATCGAGATCATCACGACTTTCTCACGATCGATTGTATCGAGAATATCGGTTGGATCCAGTTGATCCACCTGGTCCTGAATGACGACGGTATTCCCGGCGAAGAGGCCCATTATGGCATTCCATTGTCCCGCCGCATGCATAAAGGGCGGCGCCGGCAGAACCGGCATTGACCCTTTCAGCGCGGTGGCGGCGACTTCCTCAAGACTGTCAATAATACCCTTGTCGGATAGTCGCCGCCCGCCCAGAACGGAAATCATTATATCCCCCTGCCGCCAGAGCACGCCCTTCGGCTTACCGGTGGTGCCTCCGGTATAAAGAATATAAAGATCGTCCGGGCTATAGTGTAAATCCGGCACGGCGGGTTCAGACACCGCAAGCAGCTTTTCATACTCAACAGCGTCTTCAATATAACTTGGGCCACCGTCATTGATTTCGATAAAATGCTGAAGATCCGGAACCTGATCCCTGATTGCAGCCAGCTTCTCGCCAAAGCTCCGCTGATAGACAATTACCCGTGCACCGGAATCGCTAAGCAAATAGACGAGTTCGTCCTCGACGTAGCGATAGTTGACATTGAACGGGGCAAGGCGTGCCTTGAAGGCACCAAACATCCCCTCCAGATACTCATTGCCGTTATGAAGATAGATAGCAAGACGGTCCTGCCCGGACTGCCAGTTCTGCAACTTCGCGCGTTCCTGATGACAACCAAGTCCGAGAGCAAGCAACGCGTTAGCGAGGCGGTTTGACCGGTCCATAAAATCTGCAAAAGACCAGCGTTGCCCGCGGCAAACGATTGCTTCACGATCCGGTATCGCCGCTGCAACACAGTCCAGCACCTCTGGTAAATGGAACATTATATCTCCCCAGATAAACCACCGGAGCAAAAACCGTCCGGTGGGTACCAACTTTTAGTCCGACCAGAAGTCCTTGGACAGCTCACGCCGTTTCTTTCGGGAATCCGCGCTTTTGAAATCCTTCAATCCAGAAGAACCTCTGGCATAAGGCATGATGGGCACCTCAAATGCCAACGCTCCCTGAACCGGCAAATCAGCGCTTTTATTCAAGGCGAACTTAGTCCGCCGGACTGTAATCGGGTGTTTCTGCAGCATAATATGTGTTAGTTGGGCGACTTGATCGTCCAGTTCCTCGGGAGCGACAACGCGGTTAACCAGATCGTAGCGCTCCGCTTTTTCCGCAGTGAACATCATACCGATCAGGTTCCATTCCTTCGCCTTGCGCCGTCCGGCAAATTTCGGAATACGCGACAGCCCGCCCCAACCGGGTGTGATATCCCAGTCAATTTCCGGCATCCCCCAGCGTGAACGATCCGTCGCCACCACAAAGTCACAGACGAGCGTCAGTTCAAGGCCACCGCCCGTGCATACCCCGTCAACGGCGGCAATCGTGACCGGCGTCAAATCCTCGATCAGCTGCACTGTTTCCTGGTAGAGGCGTACCTGCCAGTAGCTCTCATCGCCCCGCCATTCGTTGAATTCCTTGATGTCATCACCGGCGCAAAAGGTCTCGCCTGCCCCGCGCAGGATCATGACCCGGCATTCCCGATCGGCGCGTACTGCGAGAATTGCTTCCTTCAACTCTGCGGAAAGCTCCCGATCCAGCGCATTATGCACTTCGGGCCTGTTGAGGGTAATTGTCGTGACAGCATCCTGTCGGTCGAAGATCAGTTTCTTATAGTCACTCATTCTTTTTCCTTCCCGTTAGGTTTTTCTTGTTCGTTATAGTAACTTTCGTTATAAGATTAATAGAAAGTCTAATAACGAAAGTCAATGCACAAAAAAATTGAAACGAAGGCGACCGTTATGAGCAATAAACCATCACACAGAGAGCCGCCTCCTGGCTTCAAGGAAAGCCTGACACGCGGGCCCTTTTCCACCCACAACGGCCCGTTCTATCACAAGGTGGATGGGGAGCGTTTCTGGCATGGCCTCTTCATAACAGAGCGTCATTGCAATTCTCGCGGACGGCTGCACGGCGGAATGATGACAACATTCGCAGACGGGCTAATGGCCACCGCCGTCCGGCGCGCAAACCGGAGACCCGCCGTAACAGTCAGCCTGAATTGCAATTTCAGCGCCTCAGCGGATATCGGCGACTGGCTTGAAGGAACCGCGCGACAGAGTGGAACCGGCGACGGCTTCGCCTTTGTCGAGGCTGAGGCCTGGGTCGGCGACAGGATCGTTTTTAATGCAAGCGGGGTTTTTCGGCTTCTTGAGGCACGGAGCTAAAACAAAAAACCCCCGCATTCCGGCCGGGCCTTTTTGGAAAATTGGAGCGGGCGATGAGATTCGAACTCACGACCCTAACCTTGGCAAGGTTATGCTCTACCCCTGAGCTACGCCCGCTCGAGCGTGCAACATTCGTTGCGAGGCGGGATAATACGTAAATAGCCCCTGAATGCAAGCGCGTTTTCTGAAAAAATGCGGCTTTTGCCAATTCTTTATTTCCCTCAATGGATAGAGCCGTTAATTTTCCGGTCGGTCACGCAGAGGAAAGGATCGAGAATGCCCGCAACCCCAGAGGAACTGTTTGCCAAACTTGATACATTGGGAATCAACCACGAGACCCATCATCATGCGCCAGTTTTCACGGTCGACGAGGCGCAGGCACATACCGACCACCTCCCCGGCGGGCACTGCAAAAACCTGTTTCTGAAAGACAAGAACGGTGATCTCTATCTTGTCGTCTGTCTCCAGGACACAGCGGTCGACCTAAAAGCATTCAGGGGCCTTGTTGGCGCGAAGAACCTGAGCTTCGGCAAACCGGAGCTATTATATGAGGTGCTGGGCGTCGAACCCGGCTCTGTTACGCCCTTTTCCCTGATAAATGACATGGAGAGGAAAGTTTCCGTTGTCCTCGAAAAGAGGATGATGGCACTCGACCTGCTCAACTACCATCCGCTGCGCAATACAATGACGACGCAGATTTTACCGCATGATCTGGAAAAGTTCATCACCGATTGCGGGCACAAGCCACAAATTCTTGACCTTCCGGAACGCAATTGAGAATTTCAATAGCACCTTGATTGTTTACAGCTCTGGCCTAAATCACCAACAGGCCCACTTAACAAAGCGGAGTTTAGATGCTATTTCAAAGTCCGGGCAGCTGTCAGCTCTGGCGGTCTGCGTTTCTTTGGTAACAAACAGACACTGGTAAACTAGACTTATGGAAACTCTGATTAGTGACGGCGCCGGCTCAGGCAATGATTGGATCAAGGACGGCTCCACCGAGACATTCATGCAAGACGTGGTCGAGGCCAGCAAGGAGACCCTTGTTCTTGTAGATTTATGGGCTCCATGGTGCGGCCCCTGCAAACAGCTCGGCCCGATGATCGAAAAGGTTGTAAAAGACGCAAAAGGCGCAGTACAGCTTGTCAAAATCGATATTGATCAAAACCCCCAGATTGCGCAAAGTCTTCAAGTTCAATCAATCCCCGCGGTCTTTGCCTTCAAGGACGGGCAGCCGGTCGATGGTTTCATGGGAGCCTTACCGGAGAGCAAGATCAAGGAATTTGTCGAGCGCCATGCGGGCCCGATCGGTCCGTCGCCTGTGGAAGAAGCCTACCAATCCGGCACCGAGGCGCTGGATAGGGACGATACAGAAGTAGCGCTGGCCGCCTTTGCAAAGATTCTTGAAATAGAGCCCGAACATGTTGATGCCAAAGCGCAACTGGCCCGGCTTTATGTTAAGCTGGGCGAGCTGGAAGCGGCCAAAAGTCTGATGGAAACAATTCCTGACAGTCCGCAAAAATCTCCCGCTGTCTCGGCGGCGCTTGCAGCCATCTCAATTGCAGAAAATGCCACGGACGCCGCAGATCTGGAGCCGCTTCGCGCAAAAGTCGAACAGAAACCTGACGATCTGGACGCGCGGCTGAAATTTGCAAAAGCGCTGGTCGGAAATGGCGATTACGAAGCGGGCGGCAACGAACTGATCGAGATTGTTCGCCGAGATCGCGACTGGAACGAAGCGGCGGGACGCCAAGAATTGTTAAAACTCCTGGATTTGATGGGGCCGACAAACCCGCTTACGAAAACGCTCCGCCGCCAATTGTCGACGATCCTTTTCGCATGACGGATACCGGGGCAAATACGGGATTGGAAGAGCTCCCACCTGTATTACCGATCTTCCCGCTAACGGGCGCCCTGTTGCTGACAAACGGGCATCTTCCGCTCAATATATTCGAGCCGCGCTATCTTGCCATGGTACAGGACGCCATGGCGACGCACCGCCTGATCGGAATGGTCCAACCCCGGGATCCCGAATCCGATCTTATGACGCCGGAAATATATAATGTCGGCTGTGTCGGTAAAATCTGCGAGTATGGAGAATTACCCAATGGCATGTTGCGCATCACGTTGGAAGGGATGTGCCGGTTCGAAGTCATGAAAGAACTCGACATAGCAACGCCTTATCGACAGGTCACCGCGAACTACCAGAGGTTCAAGCATGACCTGGAGCCGGTGCATAGAAACTGCGTGGACCGGGAAGCGCTCCATGAGGCGTTACATCATTTTCTGGAATTTGAAGACGGCGCCAGTGACTGGCAAACGCTGGATCATCTTGAAGACGATAGCTTAGTGAATTCTCTTTCCATGATCTGCCCCTTTTCGCCTGTTGAAAAGCAGGCCCTTCTGGAAGCCGCTGACATCGCAACAAGATCGCATTTGCTGATCAGCCTGCTGCAAATGATGTTGCAACAGGTCGAAGCTCACCGCACAGTACAATAAAAATGTTGGAAGGCCCGAGCCATGACTGAAAACAAGAACCTTGCGGTGGATCCAAAACTGCTCGAAATCCTCGTCTGCCCCCTCACCAAGGGGCCCCTGATTTTTGATCGGGAAAATAACGAACTGGTCAGCAAGGCGGCGGGGCTCGCCTATCCGATCCGCAACGGAATTCCGATCATGTTGATGGACGAAGCCCGGGAAATCGATGAGATAAAAGGATAATGAGCGGTGAAATCTATGATCAGGCCGGTCGCCCGAAGCCGCAGGAAGTGCGGTTGAAAAAATCGGAAAAGGCGCTTTTGGTCTCTTTCGAAGACGGACACTCCTTTCGCTTTCCGGCGGAACTCTTGCGGGTTGAAAGCCCTTCGGCCGAAGTGCAAGGCCATGGCGCGAGCCAAAAGCAAACGGTTTCCGGTCGACGGCACGTGGGCATTATGGGGCTGGAGCCTGTGGGAAATTATGCCATTCGTATCACTTTCGATGATCTCCATGACACCGGGCTGTTCTCCTGGGCCTACCTCTATGAACTCGGCCTCAATCAGGAAAGTGTTTGGCAGACGTATCTCGACAATCTTGCGCAAGCCGGACTAAGCCGCGACCCCTAGGGTGTCAGAGCGCCTCACCGCGAAGAAGCCGGGGCATCTTACCAACCGTACCGCGCGCATGTTCCATGAAAAAGCCCTTCAAAGGGGGCATTCTGTTCACTGCCGCAAGGCCAAGATCACGCGCGAGCCGGACAGGACCAATATCATTTGTGAAAAGCCGGTTCAGGCCATCCGTGATCGCCAGCAGGGTCAAGCTGTCAAACCGGCGCCACCTCTGATAATCATCAAGCGTCATGGTACCGCCAATATCCTGGCCGAGCCGGGCTGCATCGATCACCACCTCGGCAAGCGCCGCCACATCGCGCAGGCCTAAGTTAAGGCCCTGTCCGGCAATTGGATGCATGCCATGGGCGGCATCCCCGATCAGCGCAAGACGTTCATCCACATATCTTTCCGCCTGATGCAGGCTCAGCGGATAGCTCCAGCGTGGGCCAACCGCCTCCAGTTTTCCGAGATAATCCCCAAAACGTTTCGCCATTTCCCGCTGAAAGTCTTCTTCGCCAAGTGCCATGATTACGTTCGCCCGCTTGGTAGGTTCGGTCCAGACGAGAGAGGAACGGTTGCCCGTCATCGGCAGGATAGCGAAGGGCCCGGGGTTGAGAAAACGCTCTTGGGCAACACCATGATGCGGCACTTCATGAGCAATTGTACATACAATTCCCATCTGGTCATAGGACCAGCCAACCGTCTTGATGCCTGCTTCTTTTCTAAGCGGAGAATTACGTCCGTCGGCGCCAACAACAAGTCGCGCGGTTAAAATATCACCTGACTCAAGTTGCGCTGTCACCCCGGAACTATCTCGCGTGATCGACCGATATTCCGCTGGTGCCAAAACGGTCAATGTCGGTATTTCCTTGGCACGCCGGTAGAGAGCTTCACGAAGATGCCTGTTTTCAACCATGTGTCCAAAAGGCTCATCTCCAAGCTGGCGGTGGTCGTAATGGAGGAAACATTTCGAGGGACCGTCCGTAATACGGATATCCAGCATCGGCTCCTTCTCGGAGACATGCTTCCAGACACCGGACGCTAGCAGCAGGTTGCGCGATGCGTGCGCAATGGCGGACACTCTCCCATCGAATTTTGCGTCAACAAGTTTAGCTGGCTTTTCCCGCTCCAGCAAGACGACTTCCAGACCCGCCGCCGCGACCGCAATCGCAAACGGCAGACCATTCAGTCCCCCGCCCACAACAAGAATATCCGCTTCAATAGTCTTGCCCGCCATCTTCGCCGCCATTTAACTCTTTACCTCTATTGCCTCATTTCGGATATAGGCCTAACCTGCCGCCATGACAAAGAACTGGCACGACTTGACAGCCCTTGAACTAGGGCAGCATATAGGCGAAGGGGCAATTGATCCAATTGAACTTGCGCAATATTTTTTTGGCCGGATCAAAGAGCATGACCCGCAGAAGCGTATATATGTCCGCTTGACAGAAGAGCGAGCATTAAAAGAAGCGGAAGCCGCCAAAGTTCGCGCCAAAAATGGCACACGGCTCAGCCCACTGGATGGCGTTCCAATTTCCTGGAAAGACCTGTTTGATACTGCCGGTATTGCAACGGAGGGTGGATCGCGCCTTTTTGAAGGTCGGGTGCCGACCAGAGATGCAGAATGCCTGACACGAGCAGGCCGCGCTGGCCTCGTCTGCCTTGGGAAAACGAACATGCCGGATGTCGCCTTTTCAGGTATCGGCGTCAACCCCTGGACAGGCACAGGGCCGAATCCCTTCGATAAAAATATGGAAAGAGTACCTGGCGGATCGTCAGCCGGAGCCGCGCTTTCCGTTGCGGAAGGGCTGGCACCGGCGGCGATCGGTTCGGACACAGCAGGTTCCGTTCGCATCCCGGCGGCGTGGTGCGGCTTGACAGGCCTTAAAACAACTCATGGGCAAATTTCCCTGGAGGGCGCGATGCTGCTTTCCTACTCACAGGATACCGTCGGACCACTTACCAAGGATGTCGCGGACGCAAACATTCTCTATTCCATTTTATCCGGTAGGCCAAAACCCGACCTTTCGGGCGTATCTTTAAAAGGCGTGAGAATCCTGCGCGCGACAAGCCAGTTTGACGAACTCTGTGACCCTAAAATACTTTCTCGGGTGAAAGAGGGCCTGTCGTTATTAAAGGTGGCAGGCGCAGAAATCACGGAAGGGCCGGTGCCAGCCTTCAATGATGCGGTGGCACTCTCCGCCCGACATGGAAGCCCGGCGGCCATTGAGGCCTGCATGATGTATGGGGATCAGATACGCGCCAACCCGGGCGCCATGTACGCGCCGATAGCAGAACGTATTCTGGCAGCAGAGAAATTCTCGGCTGTAGACGCTGCCGCACTCTATCGCGGCATGGAAAAGCTGACAGCCGACTATCTGCTGCAAACTGCGGGATATGATCTTGTGGTCGGCCCGACGCAACCGGAACATCCCCCGGCGATCGCCCCGCTCCTCGAAAGTATTGAGGCTTACCTTCGCGCGACGCTTATGTCGATCAGCCTGACACGCCTCGCAAATTTGCTACGTCTTTGCGCCACGACACTGCCGTGTGGCTTGGAAAGCGGATTTCCCGTTGGCATGATGCTGATGGCACCGGGAAACACTGAAGGAAAGCTGTTACGCCTTTCCGCGGCGGCGGAGCAGGCCCTAAAGCCACTAAATGTCTAAATTTTAGGCAAATACGCACATTTGCATAATTATTAATCATTTTTTGGCTCTCTTAGTGCCCTCTTTTTTAGCACCCCCTTGTTAACTCTTTGATAACAAATTAAAAATTTCGTCGGGCCTCAACTGGCACGGGTCTTGAAAAAAAAGACCCGAAACCGGGATCATTCTTTCCCGGTCACGAACAAGTCAAAGAGGTGAGCATCATGAAGCTGGTTATGGCTGTTATAAAGCCCTTCAAACTTGATGAAGTGCGCGACGCCCTGACATCGATTGGTGTCGATGGGCTGACAGCAACCGAAGTTAAGGGGTATGGCCGACAAAAGGGGCACACGGAAATATACCGTGGTGCGGAGTATGCCATCTCCTTTCTCCCCAAAATTAAAATTGAAGTTGCCGTAAAAGAGGATCTGGCTGAACAGGTGGTGGAAGCCATCGCCGGTGCGGCCAAAACCGGACAGATCGGCGATGGAAAAATCTTTGTTTTCGATTTGATGAATGTTGTCCGTATTCGCACGGGCGAAACCGACGCAGATGCGCTCTAGGAGAATATTGATGCGTAACTTGACATACATAAAAACTGCCGCCGCCTCCGCTGCGGCCTTTGCTCTTCTCGGCGCCGTGCCTGCTTTCGCGGCAGTCGATAGTGAAACCGCCTATGTTCTGAACACCTTCTCCTTCCTGGTGAACGGCGCTCTCGTCATGTGGATGGCGGCGGGCTTTGCCATGTTGGAAAGCGGTCTCGTCCGGTCCAAGAATACCGCGACGATCTGCCTTAAGAATATTGCTCTTTATTCAGTCGCCGGCCTTACTTTCTACCTTGTTGGCTACAATCTGATGTATATGGACGTTTCCGGCTATATCGGAAGCTTCAGCCCGTTCTGGGCACCAGATGATGCTGAAGCTCTTGCCGGAACTTTTGCGGACGGCGGTTATTCAGCTTCCTCCGACTGGTTCTTCCAGATGGTCTTTGTGGCAACTGCAGCCTCCATTGTATCAGGCGCTCTGGCTGAACGGATCAAGCTGTGGTCTTTCCTCCTTTTCGTCGTCCTTCTGACGGCCATCATATACCCAATCCAGGGTTCCTGGGTATGGGGTGGCGGCTGGCTCGCCGAGATGGGCTTCTCCGATTATGCCGGGTCGACACTGGTCCATTCAGTTGGGGGCTGGGCTGCCTTGACAGGTGCCATCATTCTTGGGGCTCGTAGAGGCAAGTATACTTCCGAAGGTAGAGTAAATCCGATCCCCGGTGCGAACCTTCCGCTTGCGACGCTCGGAACGTTTATTCTATGGATCGGCTGGTTCGGCTTTAATGGTGGTTCTGTTCTGGCGCTCGGTTCGGCCGCCAGTGCAATCGAGATGGCTAACGTCTTCGCCAACACTAACATGGCCGCTGCAGGCGGCGTGATCGCGGCGATGATCGTTACTCAGATCATGTACAAGAAGGTCGATCTTACCATGGCGTTGAACGGTGCGATCGGCGGCCTGGTCTCCATCACGGCGGAACCTGCCGATCCAACCCTCGGCATGGCAATCCTGATCGGTGCTTTTGGTGGTGTCATCGTTGTCTTTGCTGTTCCATTGCTCGACAAGTTGAAAATCGATGATGTCGTCGGCGCCATTCCGGCCCATTTGTTCTGCGGCATCTGGGGTACAATCGCTGTTGCGATTTCCGATCCGGAAGTGACCTTCGTCGCTCAATTGACCGGTATCATTGCCATCGGCGCCTTCGTAGTTGTTCTCAGCACTGTCTTCTGGCTGATCCTAAAATTCACGATCGGTATCCGGGCAAGCGAAGAGGACGAGCTTGAAGGGCTCGACAAAGCAGAGCTCGGACTTGAAGCCTACCCTGAGTTTGGGCAAGGTTCTCAGTCCTTCTAATCCCTCTACATAGCCTGTTGCGCAGAAGAAATTCTGCGCAACATATCGGCAAATGCTCAAGTTTTAGTCATTGCGATGACTATTTCTTGAGCATTTTCCGCTTTTGGTTTCTGGCGACCGCCTGCAAACCGCAGTTAAGCCCCTAAACCCTCGTTTGGCACAATCCTTGATACAAAGAATGCAATCCGCGCCCCAACGCGGCAATATCATGAGGGAGTTTAGTTAAATGTCTGACGGAATTTCGGGCACGGACGTTTTGTTCGTGCTGCTGGGGGCCATTCTGGTTTTCGCCATGCACGCCGGCTTCGCCTTTCTTGAGGTAGGCACCGTTCGCCGTAAAAATCAGGTGAACGCACTCGTCAAGATCCTTGCCGATTTCGGCGTATCAACAGTTAGCTATTTTTTCATTGGTTATTCAGTTGCCTATGGTGTCGATTTTCTCGTCAACGCGGCGGTTCTCTCAGGTGAAACCACCGCTGAAGGCTATTCCTTTGCCAGCAACGGTTATGATCTGGTAAAGTTCTTTTTCCTGCTCACATTTGCGGCTGCCATACCGGCGATCATTTCAGGTGGCATAGCGGAGCGGGCAAAATTCTGGCCACAGCTGATCGCGACGGCAATCCTGACCGCATTGATTTACCCGTTCTTCGAAGGCATCGTGTGGAACGGGAATTTCGGCATTCAAAATTTGATCGAGAATTTCTTTGGTGTCGGGTTCCATGATTTTGCGGGTTCAATTGTTGTCCATGCCATCGGCGGCTGGATCGCCCTTGGGGCAGTCCTATTGCTGGGCGCCCGGCGAGGGCGCTACACAAAAGACGGTCGTGTTATCGGTATTCCGCCATCCAACATCCCGTTTCTCGCCTTAGGATCCTGGATACTGTGTATTGGCTGGTTCGGCTTTAATGTCATGAGCGCCCAGTCAATCGGCGGCATATCCGGCCTGGTGGCAATGAACTCGCTGATGGCCATGGTGGGTGGCATCATTGCGGCTCTCATCGTCGGTCGTAACGATCCGGGTTTTATTCATAACGGCGCGCTTGCGGGCCTGGTTGCCGTCTGCGCCGGGTCAGACATTATGCATCCCATCGGCGCTTTAGCGACGGGCACCATAGCTGGCGCTCTGTTTGTCGTTGCTTTTACCATCTGTCAAAACAGGTTAAGGGTGGATGATGTCCTTGGTGTCTGGCCCCTGCATGGTCTCTGCGGGCTTTGGGGCGGCATCGCGGCGGGTATCTTCGGGCTTGAATCCCTTGGAGGCCTCGGCGGAGTGAGCTTTTTTGCCCAGCTTGTCGTCAGCCTTTTGGGATGCGCCTACGCGCTTCTCGCCGGATTTCTTGTCTATGGCGCCCTAAAGGCTATCAGCGGCATCCGCCTATCCGAGGAAAATGAGTTTCTCGGTGCGGATCTCAGCATCCATAAAATCGGCGCCTATCCGGAAGAAGACGTGCGCTGATCGGCGCCATGACGCCGGAAACAGTGGTATAAAAGCACGTTCAAGGCAAATAACAGGCCGCAACCTATCATGCGGCTTGTATCGTCACCGCGAATTAACTAGATTTTGGCGCGCTTTATACCATTTGTAATCGGCATCAAGGCCATATGATCAATTCCGAACTGTCCCATTTACGCGGCTCTCCCTTTGAGGCCCTCCGCCAACTGCTCGATCCGATGCCGTCGGCACCGGGCATGGAGCCGCTGATCCTGACGATCGGAGAACCGCAACATAAACCGCCGCAGTTGATGATTGATACACTGCGCGCAAATGAGCATCTATATGGCAAATATCCGCCAATTGCCGGAACGCCGGAATTACGGACTGCAATCACGGGATGGCTCAATCGCCGCTATGATCTCCCAGATGGGATGATAGATGCCGACAGCAATATCGCGCCAGTAAATGGTACAAAAGAAGCGTTGTATATGATCGCCTCCGTTCTTACGGAGCGGGCCGGTCACAACCAGCCCCAACCGGCAATTTTACTGCCAACACCCTATTATCATGTCTATCACGCAGCGGCGGTAATGGCCGGTGCGGAGCCGGTTTTTCTACCTGCCGGAAAAGCGACACATTTCTTTCCCGATCTCGACGCTCTCGACCCGGAGCTGCTGAACAGAACATCTGCCTTTTATCTGTGCAATCCGTCCAATCCCCAGGGAACCGTCGCGGATGCGGCATATCTGAAAGCCGCCCTGGAACTTGCGCGCAAGCATGACTTCACGCTGATCGTAGACGAATGCTATTCGGAGATTTACGATAAAACACCCCCCACGGGAATTCTCGAGATCTGCGCCCAGGAGGGAGGCGCGCTGGATCCTGTGCTGGCCTTTCACTCCCTTTCCAAACGTTCCAGCGCGGCGGGGCTTCGGTCCGGGTTCTGTGTTGGCGAAACTCCGCTCATTCAGACATTTCTGAACTTACGCAGTTTCTCGGGCGCCGCATCGCCCCTGCCGGTCTGTGCCGCGGCCACAGCACTTTGGAACGATGATGCCCATGTCGAGGAAAATCGTTCCCTCTATCGCGCCAAATTCGATATGGCCGAAGAGTTGTTTGGGTCGGAATTCGGATTCTACCGCCCCGAAGGCGGCTTTTTCCTCTGGCTTGATGTCGGCGATGGTGTCGAGGCGGCCAAACGCCTCTGGACAAAGGCCGCGATCCGGGTGCTGCCGGGCCAGTATTTGAGTGTTGCTGGCCCTGATGGTATTAACCCGGGAGATCCTTACATCCGGGTTGCCCTCGTCGCTGAACCGGAAAACAGCAAAGAGGCTTTATCTAGGTTGGCCAATAGCTTATAGAATACAAGTATGATGTTTAAATCAAAAGGCTCCAAATCAATTTCCCTGTTGCCGAGTGGAAGCGTAGATTTTCTTCACCGACGGCTTATCGAGCTGGGTGGATTTGCACTTCTTATACTTGCGCTGATCTGTATTTTATCCCTCGTTTCCTACTCACCGGATGATCCGAATTTCAATCATGCGACTGCTAATCCGGCAGGTAATTTTCTGGGTCTCGGCGGCGCACATCTTGCGGACCTGTTACTGCAAACGATCGGATTCGGCGCCGTCGCGCTGGTTCTTGGACTGATCGCCTGGGCCTGGCGTGTGATGTCTCATCGTGGATTACGCTGGGGATGGATCCATCTGGCGGTACTTCCTTTCGGCGTATCGTTTGCTGCGGCGACGTTGGCCGCCTTGCCGGTTGCCGATAGCTGGCCTCTTAATTCCGGATACGGCGGCATTGTTGGAGAGGTCATCTTCAACTCCGTGACCGTGGCCGGCCAGCAAATCGGTATCAATATTCATCCGGCAATTCTCGGTCCAATTTTTCTGGTAATTGCTGCCGTCCTTCTCCTTATTTCGTTTGGTGTCTCCGGGCAGGAATGGCGGATTGTCGGTCTTTCGCTGAAAGCCATTGTGCAAACATTGCTGCTGGCGCCCGGCTATCTGCGGGATTTCCGCTTTCGCGGCAATGCCGATGACATAGATGCGGCGGAAGACGAAGAATCGGGCGCGCCGCCACGGAAGAAAAAAGCGCGGCTTAAAAAGTCAAAGGTGCCGGAAGTACGCAAAGCCATCGAACCACAGATCGAGCAGCGCAGATCCAGCGCCGCCGTTGGCAAACGGGTTGCCGCAGAAAAACAACCCGCACTTAAGCTTGGTCCGGCGGATGAATATCAATTGCCGCCGCTTGATCTCCTGTCACTCCCGAGCGCAAAGCAAGCATCCAAACCCGTCAGTGAGGAGGCATTGTCCAAGAACGCCAGATTGCTTGAATCCGTGCTCGATGACTATGGGATTAAAGGCGATATCAGCCGTGTGCGTCCCGGACCGGTAGTGACCTTGTACGAGCTGGAACCTGCGCCGGGGCTGAAAAGCTCACGTGTCATCGGGCTTGCTGACGACATTGCCCGCTCCATGAGCGCCATTTCAACCCGTATTGCCGTGATCCCCGGACGCAACGCCATCGGCATCGAGCTTCCGAACCAGCGGCGGGAAACGGTGTTTTTGCGGGAACTCCTCTCGGCCGCTGCCTACGAAAGCACAAACTCAAAACTAACTCTTGCGCTTGGCAAGGATATTGGTGGTGATCTGGTGGTGGCGGACCTGTCCCGGATGCCACATCTGTTGATCGCCGGCACGACCGGCTCGGGTAAATCCGTTGCCGTCAATACGATGATCCTGTCCCTGCTCTATCGGCTGTCTCCGGAAGAATGCCGGTTTATCATGATTGACCCGAAAATGCTGGAACTGTCTGTCTATGACGGAATTCCGCATTTGCTGGCGCCAGTGGTTACCGAACCGGGTAAGGCCGTAGTTGCCCTTAAATGGGCCGTTAAGGAGATGGAGGAACGTTATCGCAAGATGGCGGAGCTTGGTGTCCGAAACGTTGATGGCTACAACCAGCGTATTCGCGAGGCCCAGAAAAAGGGCGAGGTCCTCAAACGGACCGTTCAGACAGGTTTCGACACAGCAAGCGGAGAGCCGGTATTTGAGGAACGTGCCCTCGATACGGAACCGTTACCCATGATCGTCATCATCGTCGATGAAATGGCGGACCTGATGATGGTTGCTGGCAAGGATATCGAGGTAGCGGTACAACGCCTCGCCCAGATGGCCCGTGCCGCAGGGCTGCATGTGGTCATGGCAACCCAGCGTCCGTCCGTCGACGTCATCACCGGCACCATCAAGGCGAACTTCCCAACACGGATCAGCTTCCAGGTTACCTCAAAAATTGACAGTCGCACCGTCCTTGGGGAACAGGGCGCGGAGCAGCTCCTTGGTCAGGGTGACATGCTCTATATGCCGGGTGCCGGACGGGTACAACGTGTCCATGGCCCGTTCGTCTCCGATGAAGAGGTTGAACAGGTCGTCAGCTTTCTGAAAGCGCAGGGCGAACCCGATTACAAGGAAGAAGTCACTGAAGAGGATCAGGGCGATTTCGATGGCATGATGGGCGGGCCCGGCGGAAATTCAGGCGATGAACTCTATGATCGCGCCGTCGAGCTTGTCTGCCGGGAGCGAAAAGCCTCCACCAGCTTCGTGCAAAGGCATCTGCAAATTGGCTATAACCGCGCCGCACGGATTATTGACCAGATGGAAAAAGAAGGTGTCATCGGGGCTGCCAATCATGTGGGTAAGCGCGAAGTGCTGGCCCGGGACATCAATGACCGCGAACGATAAAGGAAAAGGCTTTTTTCTGGCTTTTTCCCCAAAGCATTCCCATATTTGGAGAATATTGGCGAAAGAGCCAACCTTCGATCCCTAGGTGAGAATTGAATGCGTTATATGCTGAAACCAGCCCAAATCCTATTTACGCTACTGATAGTAACGATCAGCGCGTCCCCCGCTATTGCGGAATTGAATGCACAGGATCAGGCCGAGATTGATCGGGTCGAGGCCTACCTTGATACCATCAAGACCATGAAAGCCGATTTCCTGCAAATCGACTCTGCTGGTGGGATCGCCGAAGGCAAGGTTTATATGCGCAAGCCCGGCCGCATGCGGTTTGAGTATAAACCACCTGCCCAGATCCTTGTGGTCGCGGATGGTCTCTGGCTCGTCTTCCATGACAAGGAGCTCAAGGAGACAACGCGCCTGCCGCTTTCAGCAACACCGGTGAACGTCCTGCTTAAGGAAAATGCCGATCTGAGTGATGATGTTACCGTCACCAAAGTTGAGAATGATGCCAGTACAATCCGCCTGACCATTGTCGATACGGATAATCCGGATGAGGGTAATATCGTGCTGATCTTCAGCGATAATCCGCTTCAGCTGCGCCAATGGCTTGTAACCGATGCACAAGGGCAGGTCACAAGCATCAGCCTTGGCAAGGTGGAGAAGAATATCAAGCTGAAGCCTGAACTGTTCACCTTCTTCGACAGCCAATACGAATAAGAATGAATTTATCTCCTGTTCCATGTTAGAAAATCGGTCATGTTTAACAGCCGGAGTCCTGATATGGAATATGACGACGAGTTCGATGAAGATCTTCCAGACATCGAAGATTATCCGACGTTAATATCCGTTGTCCGCTTCAATAAGCTGATTCCGTCAATTCCCTGGTTTAGCGAGGTGGGTGAACCTTTGGATCAGGATAGCGTGACTGCAGCCCGCGACTATATGGACGGGCTGGGATTTCCAGGTGTGTTTGTCGCTGAGGTAGAAAATTGGGAAGATGCAGCCTATGCCGCCGCCAATCCGGAATTCAACAGCGAATGGTGGGACGCAGAAGAACAGTTACGGATGGCGCTGACAACATCCGCCCTTGAACTCATGAGCGAAGAGGATCTCAATCTCGCACTCACCCATGTCTCGGCCACGGCCTCCGATATCATCAATAACGCGGTGGAGGCCGCCACAATGGACGCCGGGATCGAAGATCAGGAACTGATCCGCGCCACTGCCGGATCAGCTCTGCAGAGCTGTCATCAGGCAGCGCTTGTTCTCGCCGCGGGAGAAGAAGACACCCACCCCTTCGCCCTGAAATACAGGCTTTTTGAGCATGGCCATTGGCCAATTGCCATTACCGGCAGCAGCTTTAATATTTTCTAGAATTGTCCAAGAAAGAGGAAAAATGAGTCATCTGCGTGTCGCCACCTGGAACGTCAACTCCGTTCGCGCCCGCCTTGCCCATGTGGAAACATTTGTCGAGCAAAGTCAGCCGGATATCCTGTGCCTTCAGGAAACGAAGGTAACCGACAACGAATTCCCGCTTAAAAGTTTTGCCAAGATGGGATATGAACATTACGCCATTGCCGGACAAAAAAGTTACAATGGCGTTGCGATTTTCTCAAAAATTCCCTTTGTCACGACAGAGCCCATTCAATGGTGCGGCAAGGATGATAAGAGGCACCTCGCCATTACGCTTGAAACCGGGATGGAAATCCATAATTTCTATGTCCCGGCAGGCGGCGATATTGCTGATGTCGCCCTGAACGACAAGTTCGCCCACAAACTGGATTTCATGACGGAAATGGCAGACTGGTTTGCCGAACGCCGCACGGATGACAATAAAATGATTCTGGTAGGCGATCTTAATGTTGCTCCTTTTGAGACCGATGTCTGGAACCACAAACAACTCTTGAAGGTTGTCAGCCATACCCCAATCGAAGTGGAGCATATGGCACGGATGTATGAGTCTCACGGCTGGATCGATGCAATGCGCCATTTTGTGCCGGAACCCGAGCCCCTGTTTTCCTGGTGGAGTTATCGCGCGCGTGACTGGAGGGCCTCCAATCGCGGGCGGCGGCTTGATCATGTCTGGGTAACCCCAGCCCTAAAGCCGCATTTGAAAGCGATGGAAATTGCGTTCACTTCACGCGACTGGGAAAAGCCATCTGACCATGCGCCCGTCATTGTCGATTTCGACCTTACCGGCATGAGATAGCCAAGGCTTCCGCTCAACAATTTGCCGCTTTAGGCTTGCCCGACGATGGGGCTTACGGCAAAGTTCCCAGACAATAATAAAAATTGGGGAGCGAAAATGTCAGAGAGTTCAAATGCAGCAGGCCGATTGAACGGAAAAATCGCCTTGGTAACTGGCGGAGCCTCGGGCATTGGCCGGGCTACTGTCGAGCGGTTCCTGCGTGAGGGAGCGAAAGTAGCCCTTACCGATATCGGACAGGACAAGGGCGAGATACTTGCAGCTACCCTCGCAGACGAAGGCTATGACGTTTTTTACCAAACCCTTGATGTCGTTAATCCCGATGAATGGCACGCAGTTGTTGATGCCGTTGTTGCGCGATGGGGACGGCTGGATATTCTCGTTAATTCTGCGGGTATCGGCCGGGCAAAGGGCCTGCTAGATATGTCATACGATTTCTGGAAGCAAACGATTTCAATCAATCTGGACGGCACCTTTCTGGGAACGCAAACCGTTGTAAACAGCATGAAGGATACCGGCGGCGGGTCCATCATTAACATCTCCTCCGTCCTCGGGTTTGTTGGGTTGTCCAATATTTCCGCCTATGCCGCCAGCAAGGGCGGTGTCCGGCTGTTCACCAAGGCCGCGGCCATTGAATGCGCTGAAAAAGGCTACAACATCCGGGTAAACTCGGTGCATCCGGGATATATCGAAACGCCCATGGTGATGCGGCGATTCGATAAAATCGACGAAAGCGAACGCGAAGCAGAAGAAACCCGGCTGAAACAGTCGCACCCTCTTGGCCGTCTTGGCAAGCCGGAGGAGATCGCCTCAATGATCCTGTATCTAGCCTCCGACGAGGCCGGATTTGTAACGGGGGCCGAGTTCGTTGCGGATGGCGGTTATCTCGCCCGTTAAAGCCCCTAAAGCTGCCGATACATATGATAGCGGCCTTCTGCAACGCTGCCGGGGAGTGGCTGGGCTTGCCAAATGTCCATTTCAAATGGCTGGTCACTGACGATAACGGCGCCGGACACCAGCAGCCTCGGAAGGCTCTCTCCAAGCATCTTTGCAAGTGCGACACTCGCGGCCTTGTCGCCGGAACCAATATCGCAATGGGCCAGAACCGCCTTCATTTTCATTCGTTCAACGGCAATCGGCAGGGTTTCCAGAAAATCCCCGACAATCATATGATCGTCATCTGGGATGCAGTCTGGATGCGCTTTCACATGACGATCGAACACATAAATATCCCGCTCCGGCATGAGAAAGCGTAAATGATCATATGTCCTGCCGTTTCCGAGGCCGAGCTCCAAAACGCTTCCGGGCATATCGTCGATAAGGGCGGCAGCATGGTTCAGGCAATCCCGCTGTGCACTCACCCGCCGTATAAAACTATCAAGCCGACTCATTTTGGTACCCTTTGCTTAATCGCCATTCGGTGAGAACATCGTTATCTGTTTCCTGTTCGGTTATTTCGTCCCGCAACCGGTTATACGACTCAGCGTCGGCAAGCCGACCCACAGCCCAGACAGCCGCCACCCTGACAATTGGCGACGCGTCCTGTAAAAGTGGCGTCACAACCTCAAGGTCTTCACAGTTATCGCCATTGCCAATTGCAATCAATACGTTTCGGACAAACCGATTACGCCCGAGCCTTTTTACCGGTGTCCCGGCGAATAGCGCCCTAAAGGCGGTATCATCCAGCGTTGCGAGCTCTGCCAGTTTTGGAGCCGTAAGCGCCGGCTTTGGTTTCAGGCTCAATTCCCTGGCATGTTTCGCATATTTATTCCAGGGGCAAATGGCCAGACAATCGTCGCAGCCATATATCCGGTTCCCTATCAGTGGCCGCAGGTCGCGCTCGATATGCGATTTCGTTTCAATTGTAAGGTAAGAAATGCAGCGTGTGGCATCGAGCTGGTAGGGCGCCGGAAAGGCATTGGTTGGGCATATATCAAGACAGGCGGTACAGGACCCGCAGCTCCCCTCTTCCCTGGCGTCTGACGGAATATCGAGCGTCGTGAAAATACATCCAAGAAATAGCCAGGATCCAAACTCCCGGCTTAATAGATTGGTGTGCTTTCCCTGCCAGCCAAGGCCTGCCGCCGCCGCGAGGGGCTTTTCCATCACCGGCGCGGTATCAACAAACACCTTGACGTCCCCGCCATGATCCCTGATGAGCCCGCGCGCGATACGCTTGAGCTTCTTCTTGATCACATCATGATAGTCGCGGCCCTGCGCATAAACGGAGATAACGCCGCGATCAGCCTTTCCAGTATGGGTGAGTGGATCTGTCTCTGGACCATAATTCAGGGCCAGCACAATAACGGTCCGCGCTTCGGGCCAAAGGGCCTGCGGATGACGGCGCCACGCCGCTTTCTCGACAATCCAATCCATATCGCCATGACGCTCGAGCGCGATGAACTCCTGTAGCCGGTCACCGGGAGTCTCCCCAATATCGGCGGGTGCAAACCCGACCGCATCGAAACCCTCAGCCTTCGCCATTTCGCGAATACGCGCTTTATCGACGGGAGAGTTATCTGGCTCAGAAATCAAGGTCGGCATAATGAGATGGCGCGGGCATACCAGGTAGATTATCCGCCAGAATAGGCCTGAAGCTCGGACGCGATTTAGCCCGGGCATACCATATTTTCGCAGATGGATGATGCTCCCACGGCACATCCCCCAGATAATCTACGCTGGACAATTGAGCCGCCGCGGCGATGTCGGCAAGACTGAAATCATCTCCGGCCAGCCAGGAACGACGCTCAACGAGATAGGTAATATATTCGAGATGATAATGAATATTGTGATGCCCGGCGCGAATGGCGGCGGTATTCGGTGTCCCCGACTTGGTCAGTCTCTTCATGATCTTTTCTTCAACCAGGTTATCCGTCACCTCGGTGAAAAATTTTCGGTCGAACCAGCCGACAAGGCGCCGTGTCTCTGCCCGGTCAAGGCGATCCTTGGGGAGCAACGGAACGTCCTCATAAGTTTCGTCAAGATACTCGCAAATCGCCTGACTGTCAGACAAAGTGATATCGTTCTCATCCACCAGCACAGGCACCTCTCCCGCCGGGTTGCGGGCGAGAAGATTGCGTCGTCGTTCCCATGGTTTTTCTATTTTAAGTTCGAATTTCAACCCTTTTTCTGCCAATGCCAAACGGACTTTACGGCAAGCGGGCGAAATCCAGAAGTGATACAGTGTTCGCATGGGGGGACATTAACCCATGCGGCCGGAATGTAGAATAGGCTGATTGCAGGTTTTCCTAAAAATGTTGCGGCCAGCTAAACCGCCTATCAGTTCACAGGATATATACGAAGGCTCTCACTCCGCTGAAGAAGCCGCGCGCATTCACGCCGGATACGTTCAAACATTTCCGCAACCCGTAACTTGCCAAGCTGGTCCAGCCGATCAACTTGCCGAAGCGCCATTTCCGGTGCCTCCTCGCCATAGACAAGGATGAAGCGGCGTGCGGCCCATTTGACATCCACCATGCTAATGATGGGATCGGCATATGTGCCGGCGGACAAACCAGTTTCCAGATTATTGAAGGACGTTGTGTTTTCCATTTTGGTATCTCCAGCAAACATAATTCATGTTCTCGATTTACCTAAACAACAGCAAACTCCATGCCAATTTGAAGACGTCTTTTCTGCGCTATTTACAGCATTGCCATACGAAATTCGTTACCAGGAGGGACATTCTACCCGGTTTGCGGCAAATTCTGCCGAAAAAATGCCGGAGCGTTTCGGCTCCGGCTATATGTTTTAGGATTGTTCTTACTCAAGCTGTTTGCTGGGCAATCTCGTCTGATATCGGATGTTCCAGCTTGTTCAACATTTCTTTCGGGCAAACCTGATAGAACTTCTCCCGCTCCCAATCCCAATCGGCAAGAAGGGCTTGGGCAAACTCAGAATGAGTATTTTCAGCATGATCCGCGATCATTTTTTTCAGGACCTCTTCCCAATGAGCGGATTCAAGTCGTTGATAAACGACTGATTCGCCATTTATGTGAATTGGCAAGACATCATCAATGTCATAAACGAATGCCATCCCGCCCGTCATTCCGGCCGCGAAATTGTCTCCAACGGACCCCAAAATCGCCACCAGACCGCCTGTCATATATTCGCACCCGTTGGTGCCGCAGCCCTCAACCACGGAAACCGCACCCGAGTTTCTGACAGCGAAACGCTCTCCCGCCTGACCGGCCGCATAGAGCGATCCTGAGGTTGCGCCATAAAGAACTGTATTGCCAATGATGGCATTTTCGTTCCATTTGAGCGGACTTGATGTCAGGGGACGGACAACAATACTGCCACCCGACAGTCCCTTGCCGCAATAATCATTGGCATCACCAAGTACTTCGAGCTTTAATCCCTGAACTGCAAAAGCACCAAGGGACTGGCCGGCTGAGCCACGAAGCCGAACCGTGATATGGCCAGGCTCCAGCCCAGTCATCCCGAATGTTCGAACGATCCGCGATGACAGCTTGGTGCCAATAGCCCGATGCGTGTTACGAATGCTGTAGGCAAGCTGCTTCTTCTCACCGCCCTTGGTGAACACGCTGGCCGCGTCCATGATCATCTGCGCATCCAGCGTTTCCGGCACAGGGACCGGCCCTTCATTGACGCAGTAACGCGGATTGTTTCCGGCATCGGCTTCCGCCAGCAGCGGGTTCAGATCGAGATCATCAAGATGGGCAGAGCCACGGCTGACCTGCGAGAGCAGTCCGCTACGCCCAATAATTTCCTGCAAGGACCGGTATCCGAGTTGGGCCAGAATCTCGCGCACCTCTTCAGCAAGGAAGCTGAACAGATTCACAACCTTGTCGGCGTTCCCTTCGAATTTCTTGATCAGATCCTCGTCCTGGGTACAAATGCCAACCGGACATGTATTTGAATGACACTGGCGTACAAGAATACAGCCCATCGCTACCAGCGCGCCGGTACCAAGTCCATATTCCTCTCCGCCCATCATCGCGCTGATGACAATATCACGGCCGGTTTTCATGCCGCCATCGACCCGCAGCAAAACGCCGTGGCGAAGCTTGTTCAAGGTCAGCACCTGATTGACCTCCGGCAGTCCCATTTCCCATGGTACACCGGCATATTTCAACGACGTCTGCGGGCTCGCGCCAGTGCCGCCAGAGTTGCCGGAGATCATGATGACATCCGCCTTTGCCTTGGCCACACCGGCCGCGACGGTACCGATCCCTGCTTCCGCGACGAGTTTGACGCAGACCCGGGCCTCAGGGTTGATCTGCTTCAGGTCATAAATGAGCTGGGCTAGATCCTCGATTGAGTAGATGTCATGATGCGGTGGCGGCGAAATCAGGGTAACACCGGGGGTCGAATTCCGGAGCTTCGCAATCATCTCCGAAACCTTGAAGCCCGGCAACTGCCCTCCCTCGCCGGGTTTCGCACCTTGCGCAATCTTGATTTCGATTTCTTCACAGTTGTTCAGATACTCGGCTGTGACACCAAAACGACCCGAGGCAATCTGCTTGATTGCGGAATTGGCGTTATCGCCATTGGCCCGTGGCTTGTAACGGTTGACATCCTCACCACCTTCACCGCTGTCGGACTTGCCGCCGATCCGGTTCATGGCGATTGCGAGTGTTTCATGTGCCTCCCGGCTGAGGGCGCCAAGGCTCATGGCGCCAGTTACAAACCGCTTGCGAATTTCCGTAATGCTCTCGACTTCATCGATGGAGATCGGTTGACGTTGGGACTTGAAATCAAGAAGATCGCGTAAATTGACCGGCGCCATCCGGCGCATCCCATCACTGTATTTTTTGTAAAGTGAGTAGCTGTCCTTCTCGACCGCTGTTTGCAGCAAATGCACCAACTCACCATCAAACGAATGGACCTCCCCGGACGCGCGGTATCGATACAACCCTCCGACAGGAAGGCTGATGACATCCTCGCGATAAGCTTTAGTGTGCTGTTCAATCACCTTGTGCTGAATGCCTGGCAGGCCAATTCCGGACACACGCGATGGCATGCCGGGGAAAAATTCCGCCACCAGCGCCCGAGACAGACCCACGGCTTCGAAGTTATACCCGCCGCGATAGGAACTGATGACGGATATGCCCATCTTTGACATAACCTTCAAAAGACCCTGATCTATCGCATCCTTGGCACGGGCAAGGCAGCTCTGAACATCCAGACCCGGGAACAAACCCCGTTCATGGCGATCCATAATAGCTTCCTGCAGCAAGTAGGCATTAACCGTTGTTGCCCCCACGCCAATCAGAACGGCAAAATATTGCACATCGAGACATTCACCCGACCGGATATTTATGGATGTAAAGGTGCGTAGTCCTTCATTCACGAGATGCGTATGAACACCCGCAGCCGCCAGGATAGAGGGAATAGGCGCGCGTGATTCATCACAGGTTATATCGCTCAGGATCAGGTGGGCGCACCCTCCCCTAACAGCGTTTTCCGCCTCTGTCCGGATATACCGAAGCGCGTTAGTCAGCGCATCCGGTCTATCCTCAACATTGAAGGTACAATCAATGACCTGAGCGCCGTCACCCATATATTCCTGCATGGCGTCAAACTCACCATTGGTCAGCACAGGTGATTCAAGTGACAGGATTTCCGCCTGGCTCTTATCCTCATCCAGAATGTTGTTCAGGTTACCAAGACGGGTCTTGAGCGTCATGACACTGCGCTCGCGCAGGCTGTCAATTGGCGGATTTGTCACCTGACTGAATCTCTGCCGGAAATAATGGTGAAGACCGCGATATTGCTTGGACAGCACGGCAAGCGGCGTGTCGTCGCCCATAGAGCCGACTGCTTCTTTTCCATCTTCCACCATAGGCTGGACAATCAATTCCAGATCCTCAAGTGACCAGCCGGCGCAAAGCTGACGCTTCCGCAGATTTGTCCGGTCAAACTTCCGGGTTTCCGGTGATCCCGAAATTTTGCTGCCAAGATCCACCGTATTCTCGATCCATTTGTCGAAAGGCTGGGCATTCGCCATCTTGTCTTTCAATTCACGATCAAAATAGAAACGACCTTTCTGGAGGTCGACACCGATCATCTGACCGGGACCAACGCGGCCTTTTCGTGTAATCCGGGATTCATTGACCGGAACCATGCCGGTTTCAGAACCGACAAGCAGCAGATTATCCCCGGTGATCGTATAGCGCAGCGGACGGAGACCATTACGGTCCATTCCGGCAATGACCCAGCGTCCGTCTGTCGCACAGATCGCCGCCGGGCCATCCCATGGCTCCATCACCGAGTTACAATAGGCATAGAGCGCCTTGTGTTTCGTCGGCATATTCTCCTTATTCGCCCAGCTTTCCGGGATCAGCAAGGTTTTTGCCATTGGTGCGCTACGTCCAGCGCGGACCAGCACTTCAAATACAGCATCCAGGGCCGCACTGTCCGAACTTCCCGCCTGAATAATGGGTTTCACATCATCCGACTTATCACCGAATGTATTGGAGACCATGCGGATTTCGTGGCTTTTCATCCAGTTGATGTTGCCCCGGATTGTATTGATTTCGCCATTATGGGCCAGCATACGGAACGGCTGCGCCAGGTTCCATGTTGGGAAAGTGTTCGTCGAATAACGCTGGTGATAAATCGCAAAGGTGGAAACAAACCGCTCATCCAGCAAGTCAGGATAAAAGCTGGAAAGCTGTTCCGCCAGAAACATTCCCTTGTAGATGATGGAACGGCAGGAAAGCGTACAGATGTAGAAGCCACTGATATGTGCCGCAAGGACCTTTTTCTCGATCCGGCGGCGAATGATATACAGGTCGCGTTCAAACTCATTATCGTCCACACCGCGCGTGTTCGCGATCATAATCTGCTCGATTTCAGGGCGGGTGGCGTTAGCTTTTTCCCCGATGATGCTCGCATCGACCGGTACCTGGCGCCAGCCATAGATATAATATCCAAAAGCAAGTATCTCGCTCTCGACAATTGTCCGACAGGTTTCTTGCGCCTCAAAATTTGTTTTCGGCAGGAAAACCATACCGACTGCCAGCTTGCCATCGATGGGCTCATGACCGGTGCGAACGATATGCTCTTTAAAGAAGTCCTGCGGAATTTGCACATGAATGCCGCAACCGTCGCCGGTTTTACCGTCCGCATCAACGGCCCCGCGATGCCAGACAGCCTTCAACGCATCAATACCCGCCTCAACAACGGAACGCGATGGCTTGCCATCAATAGCAGCCACAAGTCCGACACCGCAGCTGTCTTTTTCCTCGGCCGGATCATAAAGACCGTTTGCCTGTAAATGAGCGGCATTCTCCGTCCAGGATTTAACAAACTCTTCACCGGCGGAGAGGTTAGCGGATTGATTTTCAATTTGCTTTTTCATGTTCATCTCACTCCGTTAAGAGGCCAGCGCCGACTGTTCGTTTCTTTGTTTTTCCATAAGGAACTGATGTACAGATTGCGCCGCGTCCCGTCCGTCACGAATAGCCCAGACAACAAGAGATGCCCCGCGCACAATGTCACCAATGGCAAACACACCTTCAAGATTGGTCATCGCCGTCTTGAAATTAACGGCGACTGTCCCCCAGCGTGACACCTCAAGGCCTGGTTCATCGAACAGCTGTGGAATATCCTCGGCATCAAAACCCAATGCCTTGATAGCGAGATCGCAGGGGATATCATGCTCTGAGCCTTCTATCTCCACCGGCACCTGACGTCCCGTTGAATCAGCAATCCCCAAATGCATGTTGATTGCCTTAACGCCGCGCACGGTATCATCCCCCAGAAACGCCTTGGGCGCAGAAAGCCAGACAAATTCAACGCCTTCCTCCTCGGCATTTTCAACCTCGCGCAATGACCCTGGCATGTTCTTGCGGTCCCGCCGATAGAGGCATTTAACAGACTTAGCGCCCTGACGCACGGCAGTGCGTACGCAATCCATCGCTGTATCGCCACCACCGATAACAACGACGTTTTTATCCACAGCATTCAGCGTTCCATCCTCAAATTCCGGGACAGAATCGCCCAGCCCTTTGCGATTTGAAGCTGTCAGATATTCCAGCGCTGGAACAATGCCGTCAACACCGCTACCCGGCATGGAAATGTCCCGCGATTTATAAACACCGGTCGCGATAATGACGGCATCATGCTTCGCGCGAAGTTCTGCGAGGGTCGCGTCGCGGCCGACGTCGAAGTTCAGGTGAAAGGTAACCCCGCTGTCATTCAATAGCTTTGCACGCCGCTCAACCACTTCCTTTTCAAGCTTGAAATTGGGAATGCCGTAGATCATCAACCCGCCAACCCGATCATAGCGATCATAAACATGCACCTGATAGCCCTTTTTACGAAGCTGATCCGCCGCCGCAAGGCCGCCGGGACCCGCGCCGATCACACCAATGGATTGATCCCGCTCCTGCTGCGGAACGGTTGGCTTCACCCAGCCCTTCTCCCATGCGGTATCAGTAATGTATTTCTCTACAGCGCCAATTGTGACAGATTCGAAACCTTTCTCAATTACGCAGGACCCTTCACACAGACGATCCTGCGGGCAAATCCGCCCGCATATTTCCGGAAAATTGTTAGTCGCTTGACTGACTTCATAAGCCTCTTCCAGGCGCCCGGCGGCAGTCATCATCAGCCAATCCGGGATATTATTCTGAACCGGGCAATGGACCTGACAATAGGGAATACCGCATTGTGAACAGCGGCTTGCCTGCTCCGTCGCGCGGTCGCTGTTGAATTCATCATAAATCTCGCTGAAATCCTGGCGCCGGGAGTCCGCAGCACGCTTCGTTGGCATTTTCTTTTCCAGCGAGACAAATTTCAGCATTTTTTCAGTCATCAGCTATTCCCGTTCCGAACCCGCCACG
>TARA_R110001606_G_scaffold1937_10_pt1 | contig 37359 bp, 34 predicted proteins | sample TARA_R110001606 | Tara Oceans TARA_R110001606 (sample SAMEA4398315) | marine metagenome | biome: Polar Biome; feature: [SRF] surface water layer (ENVO:00010504); material: water (ENVO:00002006), including particulate matter (ENVO:01000060) such as... | depth 5 m
CCTTGAACGGAGCGTAGTCGACATCCACGATGCGCGCGCCAAGCCCCACCATCTGTTCGATGGCGCGCTCAAAGCAACGCTCGGCATCGTCGTCGTCAAAAAAAGTGCGCTGCTCGCCGGTTGGCACTCCGACTATAAAGTCGCGCTCCGCGAGCGGCGGCCGCGACGGCGCCGCCTGGCGCCGTTGGTACGGATCATCCGGATCATCCACCGCCAGCACGTCGAACACGCTCTGCGCGTCCGCGCAATCCAGCGCGAAGATAGGCACACAATCAAACGACCGATTCGCGTATACCATGCCGGCGGTGCTGATCAGACCCGGCGTCGGCTTGAGCCCCACGATGTTGTTAAGCGCGGCGGGAATGCGCCCTGAGCCGCCGGTGTCGCTGCCCAACGCGAAGCTGACCAGCCCGGTGGCGACCGCCACCGCTGAACCGGAACTCGACCCACCGGGAATATACTCGGCATTGAAACTGTTGACCGGATGTTGCGGTGCGCGAATACCGACCAGACCAGTGGCGAACTGATCCATGGTGTTCTTGCCGATCAGAATCGCCCCGGCCGCTTCCAACAATGCGACCGTGCGCGCGGAACGCGCCGGACGATAGGCGTACGCCGGACAACTCGCGGTGGTATCCAGCCCGGCGGCATCGATGTTGTCCTTGAGCGAGAAAGGAATACCGTAAAGCGGTAGCGCCTCGGGGCTTTGATCAGCCAACTCGTGGGCGCGTTGCATCAGCGCTTGTTCCGGCACCAGGGCGGTCCATACGCCATCGCGGCCGCGCGCCTGAATACGGCGGTGGATTTCGCCAATGATGTCGGCGGGAGTGAAGGTTCCGCGGCGATAGGCCCGCGCCAACGCGGCGATGGCCAGCGATTGTCGATGAAGCGGATTCATGGCGTGCTTCCATGGGTTGGTGGAGGAGCGGCGGTCAGTGGTTCCAACGCACTACCCGCTGCGTGAGCCAGCCGAAGATTCGGTCGGTGATGGCCGAGATCAGACCCAATAGAATCAAACCGAACATCATGCGATCGATCTGCATGTTCTGCTGGGTAACGTCCAGGCGATAAGCGATGCCGGCGAAGGCACCGGCCAATTCAGCGGCCACCAGGGTGTAGAACGAAACGCTGATGGCGGTGCGCAAACCCATGAAGATATAAGGCAGAGAGGCGGGCATCAGCACGTCGAGGAGCATCCGCCGGCGCGGCGTGCCAAGGCAACGCGCGGCTCGCAGCAGCGTCTCGTCAATCCGCTGCACACCCAGGTGTGCCGACAGCCAGACGGTGAAAAATACGCCCCAGAACACCAGAAACCATTTGCCGGTCTCACTCAGGCCGAACCAGACGATCACGATCGGCACGAAGGCGATCGGAGGAATCGGTCGCAGCATCTGAAAAATCGGCGACAACGCGGCGGAAACAAGCTGGCTGCTGCCTGTCAGCACGCCGACCAGGCTTCCCGCCACGCCGCCCACCACGAAACCGACCGCCACGCGGGAAAGGCTCCACATCAGGTCCTGAACCATCAAACCGGAACGCAGATATTCAAGCCCGGCAAGCGCCACCAGAGACGGCGGCGGAAATAATACGGCGTTGACCACGCCAGAACGGGAGGTCACCTCCCAGATCATCAGCAACAGCGGTATCGACGACCAGCGCAGGGCGACTTCCAGGGTGCGCACATTCAATTCAGATTCTCCCTCAGCGAATCGCGATCTTCACACGGGATGAATCGATTTCGCCCAGAACGTCCGGGAAAATCACCGTGGAGAAGTCAGGCATGGTCGCCCCGGTCGGCGCGTTACCGGTCTCCAGACGCCAGCGCGCGTGCGCGTGCAGTACGTCCAGGGTGCGCTGATCGATGACCACGTTAAAAATGTAGTCCTGCCACACCGAGACAAGATCGTCGACGTTCATCCCCACCGCCCTGGCGATAATCACCGGCGCCTCGTCGGGGTGAGCCTTGATCCAGCCTTCCGCCTCGATCATCGCTTCGAGAAAGCGTGTCACCGTGTCACGGTTCTTTTCAAGGTAGGGTTGCATGGTGACGATATTGAAAGTCTCGGAGTAAATTCCAGCGGTATCGATCTGCCGCACCTGATCACCCAGCGCTTTGCGGGCATTGGTGATATGCGGCTCCCAGATATTAATGGCGTCCACTCCGCCGGCCGCCAACGCGGACACCATGGTTTGCGGCTTGAGGCTGACCAGGCGGACGTCGCCCTTGGTCAGGCCGGCTGCCTTCAGCAGTGCCGACACATACACCTCACTGCCGGTTCCGGTGGCCAGACCAAGGCGTTTGCCCTCAAGATCCTGGATCGTTTCAATGCCGGAGGCGGTGGTTACCAGTGTCTTCAGATCCGAGTACTCCATCCTGGTCAGGAACGCGATCTCCTGGCCCGCCATGGCGGCGGCGGTGACCGGCGCCTCAGCCGTGGTGGCGATGTCGGCGCCGCCACCGATGGTCGCTTCCAGCGCCAACCGGCCGGACGTGAAATTGGATACCACAACGTTTAAGCCGTGTTTCTCGAAAATGCCCCGCTCCTTGGCAACAATCGTGATGCCGGAGATCGGTGACAGATTCTGTGCCAGGCGCACGGTCGTCATCGCAGGCTCGGCAAAAGCCGGGGCAAACAGGCAGGAGGCATACATGCCCGCCGCGATCAGAGCCGTTAGCAAACGGCGAGGCAAACTCTGGATCGGCATTCGGAAACTCCTTGAGGCGAACAAAAAATCGTGACACGACGTCTGCTTCGTGCCCCGCTCACGGGATACGAGAGAGCCGCTTCTCTAAATCCAGGCCCTGGGAAACGCTGGGACAGTTCGCGGCGCCATATCGGTTCTGATTCATACCCGGCGTCCTGGTTGGCAACCTCACTTGTACTAACAAGGCATCACCACCAACTTTAAAACGCATTTCACGTGCCAGCTTTTCGAGCCGCAGCACTATCTTCATGTTTTTAATGGGTATTTTTTTAAACACTGGTTGTCGTTAGCCAAGCGGGCCATCGCCAACCGCCCCGCATTGGAGCGCCCGCGCGACAGCGGCGCCCGATCCGCGTGCGCCGTGGCGACCGACGATAAGACAACTAGAACAAGTGAGCGCCCCGGCACGCAGAGCGCTTTGTATGGCAATCCGGTTTTTCCGAAACAGGCGTCCCTGGCCATCAATGTCCGCAATGGTTACCCGTGTAGATTCAGAAATGATGCGGCCGGAACGATTTCATTCTGATAAAAACATCTTTTTTTCCTATAAGAAGCCGGCTGCCCGCGACACGACCCGACGGCCTTTTATCTATTGTTTTTTTTGCTTTTTTGCCACTCCAGATAACTTGTCCCATTGCCTCAAGCGCCTGCCGGGCATAAAAGTGATGGGTCGCTTTGTTATCGCCGTATGGAGCTCCTCAATGACCTCTCTCTCTCGCGAGCACGTTCAGCATCTTCTTCGTCTTTGGCGCGAGCCTTATCAGCAGCAGGACCTGGTCGCCAGCCGCGCGCTCAAATCGGTGAGCGTCGAAAACGGCCGCATCGGTTTGAACATCACCCTGGGGTTTCCCGCCGATGGGTATTTGCGTGAGTGCTCGCGGGCATTGCGTGATTACCTGATGACGCACAGCGGCGCCACCGGAGTGGACATCGCGCTGGACTGGAAAGTCCGGGCCCACGGTGTGCAGGGCACGCTTGAGCCACTACCGGGAATTCGCAACATCATCGCGGTGGCGTCCGGTAAGGGCGGGGTGGGCAAATCCACCACCAGCGCCAATCTGGCCCTGGCGCTAAGCGCCGAAGGCGCGCGGGTCGGGATTCTCGACGCCGACATTTACGGCCCCAGCCAACCGCGCATGATGGGCGTGACCGGGCGCCCGCACAGCGACGACGGCAAGAAGATGGAGCCGCTGCAGGGCCATGGCATTCAGATCATGTCGGTGGGCTTTCTGGTCGACGAGGACACGCCGGTGATCTGGCGTGGCTCCATGGTCACCAAGGCGTTGACCCAACTGCTGCGCCAGACCCGCTGGCAGGATCTGGACTATCTGATTGTCGATCTGCCACCGGGTACCGGCGATATTCAACTGACCCTGGCCCAGCAGATTCCGGTCAGCGGCGCGGTGATTGTCACCACGCCACAGGATCTGGCGCTGCTGGATGCGCGCAAGGCGCTGCGCATGTTCGAAAAGGTGGAGATTCCGGTGCTCGGCGTGATCGAGAACATGAGCACCCACGTGTGCAGCCAGTGCGGCCATATGGAGCCGATCTTTGGCGAGGGCGGCGGCCAGCGCATGGCCGAAGACTGCCAGGTGGAACTGCTCGGCCAATTGCCCCTGGAGATGGCGATCCGCGCCCAGGCCGACAGCGGCCGACCGACGGTGGTGGCGGCGCCCGAGGGGCCGGCCGCGCGGCTTTACCGCGATCTTGCCCGCCGCACCGCCGCGCGGCTCGCTCGCCGCTCGCTGGACCACCGCGAGCGCTTCCCAAGAATCGTGGTGCAGAACCAATAAAGGCGGCATAGGGACCACGCCGGATGCCGGACCAGGTGCCCGGCGCGCCAGCGTGTTGCCTGTAGCGTGTTGCGGCTCAGCAGTGGCACCGCAAGAGCAAATGTTAACTCCGTCACTGTAGCGATTCACCACTGCCTTCACCTGTCGCTTCATAGAAAAAAAATGCGTATTGTGGCGTTTTGATTTCAAGGTCAGCCAGTACGATGAAGCACGAGGAGAGTGCGAAGGCGGAGAAGTTCGTGGTCCGCTTCCCGCCCGGCATGAGGAACTGGATCGCCGACGCATCGCTGGGCGCCCACCGCAGCATGAATGCGGAAATCATTGCCCGGCTTCAACACAGCATGGACAACTGGCCCTCGACCCTGCCGCTGGGCCAGCCGGCCGTCGCCGCTGGCGACGAAGAACAATTTCTATTGGAGCGGTTCCGCCGCCTGCCGGCGGTGAAGCGTCAGGCCCTGCTGCGTGTGCTGGATTAGCAAGCGGCCGAATAGCGCCCGGGCGCGGATCACGGGATTTTAATCCCACCCCCTGTTACCTTAGTCATTGACCCTGGAAGCGCTGCGCGAATAAGCGGACCCGCGCGGTGGCGCCGACCCGTATTTCGCCGTTTTTATCGGGAAACAACAGCCTTGAAGGACAAGCCTCAACGGATGAGTACTTTACCCAGCGGCAGCGATATTCACCTGCCGTGGCATTTGCGATTGCCCGGCTCACTGGAGCGCGATTTCTCGGAGTATTTCCGCAATAGTGTCGCCTCCGTGGCGCCCTGGGCGGCGGGCGTGCTGGTGGTTCTTCTGGTGCTGGCGCTGGCCACCGAATTCCACATTTCCCCCCAGGATGCCGCGCACACCTGGCGCCCGCGCCTGCTGTGCATCATGCTCGCGGTGGCCACCGCCGTTGCCGCCCGCCGCGAGGAATGGCGACGTTTTCTGATGCCGGCCTGCCTGGCGCTGTCGTTCGCCATCGCCCTGACCGGCGACTGGATGGGCCTGACCGTGCGGCACCCTCTGGCCTCCAGCCTGTTCCTGCAAACCCCGCTGGCGATTCTGATGATGTGCGTGCTGCTGCGGGTGCCGTTCTATTGGGCGTCGGCCTCCAGCGTCATCATGATCGCGGTGCTGGCACTGTGCTTCTTCGCCACCGACCGTGTCGATCCCGATCAGGCCCTGGTGTTGCTGCTGTTGTCGCTGGCCAGCGCCAGCATGAGCCTGTTCGGTCAGTACATTTATGAACGGCTGCTGCGCCAGCACTTTTTGTCCGAGCACGTGCTGTTTCAGCACCGCGATGAACTGCACTCGGCCAACCGCATGCTGGAAAGTCAGGCCACCGTGGATGGCCTTACCGGTTGCCTCAACCGGCGAGGCATGGAAGCGCGTCTGAACGAGGTGCTGCACGGTTTCGTGCGCGGTGGCGGTGAGGAGCGGGTCACACTGCTGCTGTTCGACATCGATTTCTTCAAGCAGTACAACGACACCTACGGCCATCTGGCCGGTGATGAATGCCTTAAGACGGTCGCCTCGATTCCCCGCTCCATGGCCCAGGGCAACAAGGATTTCGTGGCCCGCTACGGCGGCGAGGAGTTCGTGGTGGTGTTGGCGGACACCAGCCTCAAGGACGCCCTGGTGTTCGCCGAGCGCATGCGCACCCGCATCGAGCAACTGGGCCTGCCGCACACTGGCTCGCGCATCAGCCAGGTGGTCACCATCAGCGTCGGCGTCGCCTGCGTGGGCGGCGGCACGCGCGACACCCTGTCACTGATCAAATGCGCCGACGAGGCGCTTTACCAGGCCAAGGGCGCTGGCCGCAACCGCGCCGCCTACATGAATCCGGAAGGCCGCGTCGTTACCCTGTAGATCCTGCCGGCGGCCGGCGTCAGTAATACGGCGTGGCGTCGTCCACATCGAGCTGCTCCGCATCAAGCGCCTCGCGGCCGTAGTCACGCCATACGCCAGCGTCCAGAAACAACCGATAGAGATCCGGGTCCAGGTGCTGTTCATCGCGCATTCGCTGCATGATGCCGAGCGCCTCGGAGAGCTTCAGCGGCGTCTTGTAAGGGCGCTCACGCGCGGTCAGCGCCTCGAACACGTCGGCGATCGCCATGATGCGCGCGGGAATCGACATCTGTTCCCGGGTCAGCCCGCGCGGGAAGCCGCTGCCGTCCATGCGCTCGTGGTGGCCGCCGGCGTACTCCGGCACGCGCCGCAGCTTACGTGGAAAGGGCAGCGACTCCAGCATGTCGAGAGTGACATCCATATGCCCGTTGATGATGCGCCGCTCCTGCTCGGTCAGCGTCCCGCGCGTGATGCACAGATTGTGCACCTCATCGTCGCTGAGCAGCGGCCGTTGCTGGCCATGGGCGTCGGTCCAGGTGCGCGCCGCCAGCGCCCGCACGCGCAGTTTGTCCCGCTCGGCCATGGTCTCGCCGCCCTTATTGATGCGCTCAAGCAGGGCCAGGTCGTCGGTGAGCCCGGCGATTTCCGCCTCCAGTCGCCGCCGCAACTCCGGCTCACGACGTGGATTGGCCAGGGATTCCCGTTCGTAGCGGCGCTCGCTCTCGCAACGCAACACCGCGAAGCGGGCGGCGACCTGTTCAATGCGGTCATGAAGGGTGTGCAGCTTGGTGGATTTCTCCAGCACCGAATCCGGCGTCGCCAGCTTGCCGCAATCGTGCAGCCAGGCCGCCACCCGCAGCTCATACCAGCCGTCGTCGTCGAGCTGGAAATCGGCGAAATGGCGCCGATCCTCGCAGGCCGCCCGGGCCAGCAGCTCGGTCAGCAGCGGCACCCGCTGGCAATGGGCGCTGGTCGCCGAGCTCTTGGCATCGATGGCTTGGGCAATCACCTTGACGAAGGCATCCAGCAGCCCCTTGAGCTCCTCGACCAGCAGCAGATTGTTGACCGCTATACCGGCGAAGCCGGCGAGCGCTTCCAGCAGGTTGCGGGTCGCCACCGGAAACGGGTCGGCGCCGGTGCCATTGACCAGTTCCAGCACGCCCACCACCGTGCCCTCGTGATTGCGCAGCGGCACCAGGAAGCGGTTCTCTATCCGCGCCACCAGCCGCGGCACCAGCAGGGCCTGGTCCGCCTCATTCAACGGCTCGCCGTCGCTCAGGCACAGTGGCTCACCGGAGCGTACCACCCGCACCGCCGGGCGGTCGGCGCTGGTCTCGTCCAGTATCAGCCGGGGGCCCTCGTGGCGGCCGGCGGCCGGGCCGTCGCGCGCGCCGTGAAGCACGCACTCCAGCCATTCCCGCTCGGCGTCGTCACGGTACAACCACAACACGCCAGCGCGGGCGCCCGCGAGCGCCTGCGCCTGCTCCAGCACGGTCTCGATCAGCGGCGCCAGATCACGCTGGGCGCTGATGCGCCCGGCGACCCGCAACAACGGCGGCAAGCGGCCCTCGGCAAGCTGTTCCAGTTTGCTCATTCACCTTCCTTCTGCCCCGTGGTACCCGGGAAGCCCAAGCATAGGCATGGCTCGCGATCACCGTAAAGCAACCCAGACCGCCTATTTCCTTGAAGCCCATCCGGCTATTGCCTACCATTCGCCGGTTCTGCAACCAATATTTGGAACCCGTGTCACCCATGAGCGTGAGCTACAGACTGCCCGATGGGGCTACCTTGGAGTTCGACCAGCCGGCTTCCGGCGTGGAGATCGCCGAGCGTATCAGCAAGAAACTGGCCAAACAGGCACTGGCGGTGAAGGCCGATGGCCGTCTCACCGACGTGTACCTGCCGCTCACCGATGGCACGGCGGTGGAGATCATCACCCGGGAACACGAAGACGCCCTGGAGCTGATCCGCCACGATGCCGCCCATGTGATGGCCGAGGCCGCCCAGGAGCTGTTTCCCGATATCCAGGTGACCATCGGGCCAACCATCGAAAATGGCTTCTATTACGACTTTCACCGCGAGCAGCCGTTTACCCCGGAAGATCTCACCGCCATCGAAAAGCGCATGCAGGAAATCGTGCGCCGCAATGAAGAGATCCGCCGCGAGGTCTGGGACCGCGACGAAGCGGTGCGCTTCTTCCTGGATAAGGGCGAGAACTTCAAAGCCGAGATCATCGGCGATTTGCCCGCCGACCAGGAGGTCTCGCTGTACCGCCAGGGCGATTTCATCGACCTGTGCCGGGGCCCGCACCTGCCCGCCACCAGCAAGCTCGGCGACGGCTTCAAACTGATGAAGGTGGCCGGCGCCTACTGGCGCGGCAACGCCGACAACGCCCAGTTGCAGCGCATTTATGGCACCGCCTGGCGCGACAAAAAAGAGCTGAACGTCTACCTCAAGCAGCTGGAAGAGGCGGAGAAGCGCGACCACCGCAAACTGGCCCGCGAGATGGGCCTGTTCCACACCCAGCAGGAGGCGGTGGGCAGCATGTTCTGGCACCCCAAGGGCTGGCGCATGCGCAAGAACCTGGAAAACTACATTCGCGCCAAGATGGAAAACGGCGGCTACCAGGAAGTGTCCACCCCGCAAATGATGGACCGCATCCTGTGGGAAAAATCCGGCCACTGGGACAAATACGGCGACGACATGTTCACCGTGTGCACCCACGATCACCGCGAAATGGCGATCAAGCCGATGAACTGCCCCGGCCACGTGCAGATCTTCAAGCAGGGCATCAAGAGCTACCGGGACCTGCCGATCCGCCTGGGCGAGTTCACCGCCCTGTTTCGCAACGAGGCCCACGGCGCCCTGCACGGGCTGATGCGCGCCCGCTCGTTCAGCCAGGACGACGCGCACATTTTCTGTACCGAGGATCAGATCAACGAAGAGACCGCCGGTTTTATTCGCATGCTGCGCGAGGTCTACCGGGATTTCGGCTTCGAATCGTTCCGCATCAAATTCTCCGATCGGCCCGATAATCGCGCTGGCTCGGATGAGACCTGGGACAAAGCCGAGGGCGCCCTGCGCGCGGCGGTGCAGTCCCTGGGCCTGGAATGCGAACTGAACCCGGGCGAAGGCGCCTTCTACGGCCCGAAACTGGAATTCGTGCTGCGCGACGCCATCGGCCGGGATTGGCAGTGCGGCACCCTGCAGGTGGATTTCGTGCTGCCCGAACGGCTCGACGCGGAATACGTGGCCGAGGACGGCTCGCGCCAGCGCCCGGTGATGCTGCACCGCGCGGTGCTCGGTTCGCTGGAACGGTTCCTGGGCATCCTGATCGAATCCACCGCCGGCCATTTGCCGCTGTGGATGGCGCCCACCCCGGTGGTGGTGTGCACCATCACCAACGCGGTGGACGACTACGCCGCCGAAGTGGTGGCCCTGCTCAAAGCCAAGGGCATCCCGGCGGAGCTGGACACCCGCAACGAAAAAATCGGCTTCAAGGTGCGCGAGCATTCCAAAGCGAAAACCCCGCGCATCTGGGTGGTCGGCGAAAAAGAGGCCGAAGAGCGCAAGGTGGCGATCCGCAGCCTCGGCTCCAAGGACATGGACGAAGCGCCGCTGGAGCAAGCGGTGGAGCAGCTGTTTCAACGCACCCGGGCGCCGGTTTAATAACGCTGGACGCCTGACGCCGGACGCCGGACGCCGGACGCTCAACCCGGCACGCAGAGGATTGGCGTGTTTCCTGGCACGGCGTCACCATGCAGGTCGGCTTGAACGAAGAGAAAGCCGATAAAGCGTCCGGCGTCCGGCGTCCGGCGTCCGGCGTCCGGCGTCCAACACCAAACATCAGGCTGCGCCCATGTTCAAACAGAACGAACACCAACCCCCCGGCTTCGCCGTCGCGCTCGGCGAGGCGCTGGATGATTTGCAATTCAACGACGCCGGTCTGATTCCGGTGATCGCCCAGCAGCACGACACCGGCGAGGTACTGATGTTCGCCTGGATGAACCGGGAAGCGATTGAAGAAACCCTGGCCACCGGCCGCGTCTGCTATTACTCGCGTTCGCGCCAGACCCTGTGGCGCAAGGGCGAGAGTTCTGGTCAGGTGCAAATGCTCAAGGAGTTGCGCGTCGACTGCGACGGCGATGTGCTGCTGGCCCGGGTGGAACAGACCGGGCCGGCCTGCCACACCGGCCGCCGCGATTGTTTCTTCTGGAAACTGGACAACCAAAGGGCGGTGATCGACCAGGCGCCGATGATCGACCCCAAAGACCTGTATAAGGCCTGATACGGCATGCTGAAACTGCACAACACCCTGACCGGCACCAAGGACGAGTTCGTTCCCCTGGACCCGAACCGCATCACGCTCTACGTGTGCGGCCCGACGGTGTACAACTACGTCCACATCGGCAACGCGCGCCCGGTGGTGGTGTTCGACGTGCTCTACCGGCTGCTGTCCCGGCTTTATCCCCAAGTCGTCTACGCCCGCAACATCACCGACATCGACGACAAGATCATCAACGCCTGCGCGCAAACCGGCGAGCCGATGGCGGCACTCACCGAGCGTTTCAGCGCTGCCTTCGCCGAGGACATGGCGGCGCTGAACGCGCTGCCGCCGGTGATCGTGCCGAAGGCCACCGATCACATCGGCGACATGATCGCCATGATCGAAACGCTGGTCGCCAAGGGCCACGCTTACGCCGCGGACGGCCATGTGCTGTTCGCGGTGGAATCGATGCCCGATTACGGCAAGCTGTCCGGGCGCAATCTGGAGGACATGCTGGCCGGCGCGCGGGTGGAAGTGGCCGACTACAAACGCCACCCCGGCGACTTCGTGCTGTGGAAACCGAGCAGCGACCACCAGCCCGGCTGGGATTCCCCTTGGGGCCGCGGCCGCCCGGGCTGGCACATCGAATGCTCGGCGATGATCCATAAACACCTGGGCGACGTGATCGATATTCACGGCGGCGGCCAGGATCTGATCTTCCCGCACCACGAAAACGAGATTGCCCAGGGCTGCTGCGCCCACGGCACTGAGTATGTGCGTTACTGGATGCACAACGGTTACATCAATATCGACGGCGAGAAGATGTCCAAATCCCTGGGCAACTTCCGGCTGGTGCGTGATCTGCTCACCCACTATCCCGGCGAGGTGCTGCGCTTCGCGCTGCTTTCCAGCCACTATCGCTCACCGCTGAATTTCTCCGCCGACGTGCTCGATCAGGCTCGCAAAAGCCTGGACAGCCTCTACTACGCCTTGCTGGGCCGGGGTGAAAACGTCGTTGCCGCCAGCGGCTATCGCCTGCCCGAGGACCACCCGGTGCTGGCCGCCCTGCGCGACGATCTCAACAGCGCCGAGGCGATCAGTGCCTTGCACGCCATCGCCGCCCGCCTGAACAAAGCCGACGCCGGCGACAAACCGGCGCTGAAAGCGGAACTGCTGGCGGGGGCGGAGCTGCTGGGTCTGCTCGGCGAAGACCCCACCGGCTGGTTCCAGGCCGCCGGCGGCGACCACGATCTGGACGCGGCACACATCGATACCCTGGTGGCGGAGCGCGACCAGGCCAAGAAAAACCGTGACTTCGCTCGCGCCGACCAGATTCGTGATCAACTCAAGGACGCGGGCGTGCAACTGGAGGACACCCGCGAAGGCACCCGCTGGACCCGTGCCTGATCGGCGTCTCTAACCGGTAACGGCAGCCGCTATTATTCTATTCGCGTTTATTCGCGTTTATTCGCATTTATTCGCGCCCGCGCCCGCGCGCGCGTAGCGGCCGGCCAGTATTGCCCCCACCAGAATCTGGATCTGGTTGTAGCACATGATCGGCAACACGATCATGCCGAACCCGGGGTGCCCCGCGAACAGCACCTTCGCCATTGGCAACCCCGAGGCCAGGCTCTTTTTCGAACCACAAAACACCGCCGCGATTTCATCCTGCCGGGCAAAGCCAAGCCGCCGGGTGAGCAGCACGGTCAGGGTCATCACCAACGCCAGCAGCAGCACGCACAGCACCAGCGCCACGGCGATCGCCGAGACCGGCAAGTGCCGCCACAAACCCTCCACCACCGATTCGGAAAACGCCACGTAGACGATCAGCAGAATCACCGCCTGATCAAAGCGCGTCGCCAGCGTTTTGCGCCGGTCCAGCCAGGCCGCCAGCCAGGGGCGCAGAACCTGGCCAAGGGCAAACGGCAGCAACAACTGAATCACGATGTCCCGGAACGCGGCGGCCAGATCGAAGCCGCCAGCGCCGCCACTGGACACCAGCAACATCAACAGAAACGGCGTCAGCATCATGCCAAACACATTGGAAGCGGCGGCGCTGCACACCGCCGCGGGCACGTTGCCCCGCGCCAGAGCGGTAAACGCGATTGAGGATGAGACCGCCGAGGGCAGTGCGCCAAGATAAAGAAACCCCAGGGCCAGATCTTCGGGAATCCAATGCGGCGCCAGCAGGCCGATGGGCAAGACCAGCAACGGAAACAGCACGAAAGTCAGCGCGGTGATCAGCACATGAAGGCGCCAATGCAGCGCCCCGGCGCGCACCTGTTGCCGGGACAACGCCGCGCCATGCACGAAAAACAGCAGCGCCACCGCCACACTGGCAGCCGGTGCCAGCACTTCGGCCAGGGTGCCACGCGCCGGCCACAGCGAGGCCAGCCCGATCACCGCCATCAGTACCAGGGTAAAACGATCCAGATGTTTCATAGCGGCCGGCTCAATGCGTGCAGCGACGGCGCCAGCATCGCCCGGGCCAGCCGGGCGGCGGCATCGGCATCGCGCAGCTCAATGGCATCGAGCAACTTTTCGTGATCCGCCTGGGACGGTTCGGGCAATTCCGCATCGCGTTCGGTGTGCTCAATGGTGCGCGCCACCGCACTGCTGAAATAGCGGTACAGCGCCAACAGCGCCCGATTGTGGGCGGCGCGCGCCACCGCCTCGTGGAAACGCTGGTCATGATCAATGCGCCGCGTCAGATCCTCACCGGCGGCGGCCCGCGCCGCCAGGGCCTCGCGCAATTCGCGCAGGTCCGCCGGCTGCCAACGTAACGCCGCCAGCCGCGCCGCCTCCGACTCCAGCGCGATGCGGGTTTCCAGCTGCTCAAACAGTTCGGCCCGCTCAATGCGCCGCAACGCTTCCGCCGGGTCCAGGCGGGCCCGCACATAGGTGCCATCGCCCTGGCGGGTCTCCAGCAAGCCGGCATGCACCAGCACCCTGACCGCCTCGCGCACGGTATTGCGCCCCACTCCCAGCCGGCCGGCCAATACCGTTTCGTTGGGAATCCGCTCGCCCACCGGCCACTCGCCGTTTTCCACGGTCGCGCGCAATTGGTCCAGAGCCTGGTCCACCAGTGAACGACGGGGCAAAGCGGAGATAGTCATCGTGTCATCCCATGAATATTTGCCCAATCATCCTATGAATTTCACATCAAGGCAAGATGAAAAAAGAACAGGGAACAGGTTGAACTGGGTTCCCTGTTCCTCAGCTTGGAAACCGCTGAAGGCTGTCCTAGCGCTGATGGCTTTCCTAGCGCTGATGGCTCTGCCCTAGCGCTGATGGCTCTTCTACCGCTGATGGCTCTGCGGCAAATCCATCTCCTTCACCGAGTCATAGCGGACCATGGCGTCGTCCAGGGTGGCGTCTTTGTAGGGGGCGGCGGTGGCGAGTTTGCGCAGGCCTTGCAGGGTTTCCTTGGGGGCGTTTTTGGAAATGGTGTTGGCGATGCCGGTGACGTTACCGCCCGGGTCGATAAAAGTCTGGAACTCGATCCGGGTCCAGCCATCGTCCAGCGGGGTCAGCACGAACTGGTCGCGCAGGGCCGCCACCCGCACCACGTCCTCGTGTTCCGGCTCACCTTCCACCGCGTGGGAGGCCAGGGTCACCGCTTTGGAGCTTTTATCCTGCGTGACCTTGGTTTGCACCAGAGCGTCGCGGTCCTTGGCGGGCCAGATGCCTTTGAAGCGGAAGTAGGCGCGGTGGTTATCACGCAGTTCCATGGCCTTGCATTGATACAGCCACTGCTCGCAGGCGGAGGCATCGGCCATCACCGCCATCACGCTGACAATCGGTGCCTGCACTTCGGTCACGCCTCGGAAGGCTTTCACATCACTGCCGTCCACGCCGCGCTCGAAGGTGCTGATGTCGGTGCGCGCTTCGCCTTTGTCCACCGGCTGCCATTGAGCCTCGGCGGCGCTGGCGGCGCCGCTGGCCAGCGTCGCCGCCAAAGCCAGCGTGCCGATCCATACCCGTGCTGTTTTTTTCATGGTGTCTCCTTGGTCCGTGGGACCTGTCCCTGAAATAGTCACCCGATTTGACCTGTTCTCCGCGCTGGTGTCCCGGCCCCGGTTAGCTTTATCATCCATTTTTACAAGCGCGTTCCGTGCGTCTTGTTGCAAACAGCCTTTCTTTTTACCGTGGGTGTGCCGTTGAAAACCGTTCTGCTCTCCGGTCTGCGTTTCTATCAGGCCGTGTTGAGCCCCTGGGTGGGCAATCAATGCCGTTTCTACCCGACCTGCTCGGAATACGCCCGGCAGGCGGTGGAGACCCATGGCAGCCTGCGCGGCAGCGCCCTGGCGGTACAACGGTTGTGCAAATGCCACCCCTGGCACGCCGGCGGCTTTGATCCGGTGCCGCCACGGCGAGATGCCGATGAATAAACGCCGGGCAAACCGCCGCCTGCTGCAACGGCTGCTGTTCGCCGGCCTGTTGCTGCTCGCCCAGAGCGTGATGGCCTGGCACGCGCCCTCGCACATCCTTGATCGTCACGACAACGGCTCCACGCTTTCCGCGCAGCAGGACTGTGAGCTTTGCGTGCACGGTCATGGGCTGGTGGCCCTGCCCGGCACGCCGCCGCTGCTGGCACCACCGGCCGCGGCGGTCTCCGCTCTGGCGGCGATCAGTGTCGACACCGCCCCCACGTTCCCACCGGCCCACCCGGCCCGCGCCCCTCCCTCGCACCTCTGAAAACGTAATCCGCCCCGCTCCCGAACGCCGGGCATGGCGGGGCCTATGGCTTTTTCTTGTTTTGTTATGTTATAACGAAACCTTGCTTGCCATTGGGCGGCCCCGGGCCGCTCAAAAAGAGGTGTATTTCAATGAAGTTCAATCTCCATCCCCTGGCCTGGGCGATCAGCCTGTTGCTGGCCAGCCAGATATCCACCCCCGCCGTGGCCGCCGACGACGCGCCCGCCGACTCCGACAACCACACCCTGGAAGCGGTGCAGGTGTCGGCGTTGCCGCTGGGCTCGGACAGCAACCTGACGCCGGCGTCTTTCGATCTTCTCGAAGAAGACCTGCTGTTCCAGCGCAGTGAAGCAACCCTCGGCGACACCCTGGACGGCCTGCCCGGGGTGCACGCGGATACCTTTGGCGGCGGTGCCAGCCGGCCTGTGATTCGTGGCCAGAGCGCGCCGCGGGTCAGCGTGCTCTCCGATGGCGCCTCCCTGTTCGATGCGTCCTCAATCTCTCCGGACCACGCCACCACCGTTGAACCCATGCTGATCCGCAAGGTGGAAGTGCTGCGCGGGCCGTCCACCCTGCTGTACGGCGGCGGCGCCATCGGCGGCGTGGTCAACGTGCTGGATAACCGCATCCCCACGCGCATGCCCGATGGCGCCGTGGACGGCTTTATCGAAGCTCGCGGCAACAGCGTGGCCAACGAGAAAGCCGGCGCCGCCAGCGTCACCGCCCGCGCCGGCGACCATTTCGCGGTGCATGTGGAAGGCTCACGGCGGGACGCGGACAACTACGAGGTTAACGGCTTTACCCAAAAGGAGATCGACGGCAGCTACGCGGAAAGCGACAACGGCAGCGTCGGCGCCTCCTGGATCGGCGATCAGGGCTACCTGGGCCTGGCCTTTACCCGCCGCAGTGACGAATACGGCCTGCCCGGCCACAACCACGAATTCGAGGGCTGCGGCGCCAACGGCTCGCAGCTGGACTGCGGCGACGGCGGCCACGACCACGAACACGGCGAAGAAGAGGCGCCGCCTTACGTGGATCTGGACAGCAGCCGGGTGGATCTGCGCGGCGAGTACCGCCAGCCCCTGGACGGCATCAAAGCGGTGCGGCTGCGCTCCGGTTACACCGACTACCGCCACTACGAAATCGAGGACGGCGAGATCGGCACCACTTTCCGCAACCGGGGCTACGACCTGCGCGTGGAAGTGGAACACGAGCCGCTGGCCGGCTGGAGTGGCGTGGTCGGCACTCAATACGCCGACAACGATTTCAGCAGCGAAGGCGAAGAAGCCCTGGTGCCGAAAACCAACACCCGGGTGCTGGGTGTGTTCGCGGTGGAGCGCTACCCGTTCGCCGACAACTGGCAATTGGAGCTGGGCGCCCGCCACGAGCAACAAAAACTGAGCCCCGACGACGATGGCCGCGATCTGCCCTCCTCCAGCGAATCCGCTAATTCGCTGTCGGCGGCGCTGACCTGGGCGTTCCTGCCGGACTACAACGTGTCGCTGTCGGTGGCGCGCTCGCAACGCCTGCCCCAGGCCCAGGAGATGTACGCCCGCGGCGTGCACATCGCCACCAACACCTACGAATGCGGCCTGCTCTCGGACGCCTACACCTGCGGCGGCACCGGCAACGACGCCGACGTGGAAAAGGAAACCTCACACAATATCGGCCTCAACCTGCGCAAGGTCAGCGGCCGCTTCACCTTCGACGTGGGCCTGTTCCAGAACCGGGTGGACAACTACATCTATGCCCGCACCCTGGATCAGATCGAGGAATTCCGCCTGATCAAATACACCCAGGACGACGTCGAGTTCGTCGGCGCCGAAGCGGAGATGAGCTACCAGTGGACCGAGCGCCTTTCCACCACCCTGTTCGGCGACACCGTGCGCGGCCAGTTCGACCGGGGCGGCGATGAGCTGCCGCGCATTCCCGCGGATCGCCTGGGCGTGCGGGTCAACACCTTCTGGCGCGCCTTCGATGGTGAGCTGGAATTCTACCGGGTGTTCGCCCAGGACCAGATCGCCGGCTTCGAGAGCCGCACCTCCGGCTACGACATGCTCAACGCCACCCTCGGCTACCGCTTCGGCGGCGCCCAGCGCTACAGCGTTTATCTGCGTGGCAACAATCTGCTCGGCGAGAAGGTCTGGAATCACGCCTCGTTCCTGGCGCGCACCGTGCCGGAGCCGGGCCGCAACCTCACCGTTGGCCTGCGCATGGACTTTTAAGCGCCGCCACAACGACAGCACGTTCATACCAACGTTATGACACCCCCTTTATGACGCACCCCGGGCGCGGCCAGCGCCGGGGTGCAACAGGAGAAACCCCATGCAACACCCTCTGCTTGCCTCATTCACCGCCCTGACCGCCGCCGTGATGTTCGCCGGCTGCAACAATGACACCGGCAGCACCGAGCTGCCCGGCCAGGAAGAAGAGCATGAGCATGAACACACCGACCAACCGGGCCGCCTGGTGATCGGCGAGAGTAACGGCAGCAATTCACGGGTCCATGTCTATGATCTGGAAAGCGCGGCCATGGCCGGCGACTTCGCCCTGACCTACCCGCCCAGCGCCGTGTACAGCAGCCCCGGGCACCGTTACGCGGTGATCGTGCAGCGCGACAACGATCAGGCGCAGCTTCTCGACAGCGGCCTGGCCGTTCACGATGACCATGTGCATGAAGATCCGCCGCAATTGCTGAGCACCACTCTGAACGGCGTCAAACCCACCCACTATCAAAGCCACGAAGGCCAGGCCGCGCTGTTCTTCGACGGCGACGCCGACAACGCGCGAATGGCCAGCTTTCAATTGTTCAGCGACGCCTCCCTGGAGAGCGGCCCACTGCTGGCCAGCCAAACCCTGGCCACCGCCCACCACGGCATCGCTGAACCCTGGGAAGGGTATGTGCTGGCCAGTCACAGCGACAGCAACGGCGGCGCGGCCAGCGGCATTACCCCCTACCAACTGCATGGCGATCACTTCCATGCCAGCGCGCCGCTGGCCACCGCCTGCCCGGGCCTGCATGGCGGCGCCGCCAATCAAACCCACGCCGTGTTCGGCTGCCAGGATGGCGTGCTCTCGGTGGCCTTCACGGAAAACGGTTTTGAGGACAGCAAACTGCCACTGAGTGAGCGCATCACCCAACTGGTCGGCCACCATGAGCTGGCGCAATTCGCCGGTTTCGCCGGCGCCAGCCTGTACGCGGTGAATGCGGCCGCCGGCACCACCACGCTCATCGACTGGGCCGGCGGCGCCGTTGATGGCGACGGCAATCCGGTGGCACCGGCGGCGTTCGATCTGGACGCCCACGGCGAACATCTGGCGGTGCTGGACAACGCCGGCACGCTGCATGTGTTGGAAGCCGCCGACTGGAGCCGCAAGGGCCAGGTGACGGTGCTGGACACCGTGGGCAGCGGCGCCAGCGCGCCACGGCTAGCGTTCAGCGGCGTCGACGATCATCTGTTTATCACTGACCCGGCACGACAGTCGGTCATCGTCGTTGATCTGGAAAGCGTGACCGTGGAAGACACCATCGAACTGGACTTCGCCCCCGCCGGCCTCGCCTGGACCGGCTTCAGCGAAGACGGCCACGACCACGAAGAGGAAGAAGACCACGACCACGACCATGAAAACTGAAAACTGAAAACTGAAAACTGAAAACCCACGGCCAGCTCAAGCTGGCCGTGCCCCCGTCGCCTTACTCAACGCTTTTCACTACAATGCGCTCTTCATTCAAACAGCAGTAGCGGGAGAATCCTGATGAAACGATGGCTGTTGGCCGCTTGCCTGGCGCTCCCCTTGAGCGCCGGCGCCGGTGGCTTCGCGGGGCTGGACTACGTCAGCAGCAAGATCGAGCCGGATCACGGTGGCAGCGCCAAACCCAGCGCCCTGCAGTTCAAATTCGGCACCTGGATCAACCGCAACGAAACCCTGGGTGGAGAAGTCCGGCTGGGCCTGGGGGTGGGCGATGACAGCCTCGGCGGCGGCACCGACGTGGAAATCGACCGCTACTACGGCGCCTATTTTCGCGGCCAGTTTCCCAACACCCTGCCCATCCGGCCTTACGGTCTGATCGGCCTGACCCGCATGGAAACCACCGAAAGCGGCCCGGGCAACCGGGGCGGTGAAAACTACTCGGACATCTCTTTCGGCCTGGGCGCCGATTTCAGCCTCACCGATGTGGTGTTCGTGAGCCTGGAATACCTGCGCGCCGTGGACGGCGGTGACGGTGAAGTCAGCAACCTGGCGCTCGGTCTGAACGGGCGGTTCTGAGCAGACAGACGGGAAACGTTGAAAGTTAAAGGTTAAAAGTTGAAAGCGCGGATAGGGCCGTGCCAGTCGGCAACAGCTTGCCCGCGTTTAACCTTTAACTTTCAACTTTCAACTGTTGTGTTGCGCGAGCCAACCTGCACGGCCGCTCTCCCGAGCGGCACTGTCTAATCATCCCGGTCAGGGAATAGGCAGGTAACCGCCGTCCACTTCCTTGGTGACGATCGCCACCGCGTTGTGGGCGTGCAGGCTCTCCAGGTGGTTCACCCGCAGCCAGAAGTCCCGGTAACACTCTTGCGGGTCCAGCGCCTGCTTGAGGCGCCGGGCGGCGTCCTCGCAGAACATCAGGTTCTGGCCATTGAGCAGGGCGAATTCCTGTTCGTCGACCCGCTTCACGGCAGTTTGAACCGGGGTTTTCAACGCGCCTTCAATGGCATCGATCAACGCCGTGATCGGGAACCCTTGGCCACAGGAATCGCCCAGCAATACGCGCACCTGCGCCACCGAACGCTGGCTGTGCGGCGTCGCCACCACACCCTGCTCGGTGCCCAGCCACTCGAACACCGTGTCGGCGTCAACCTTGCCCTCTTTGAAATCGCGACGGAACTGATCCTGAATCAACTGCCGCGCCAGCGCCGCCGAGCACGGGCAGGTGGAGGAATACGGCACTTCCACCGCCAGTTCGATGCGCATGCCCTCGTCACTGAGGGTGCCCTTGATCGTCACCGGGTAGCTCTTCCAGCCCGAATAACTGCTCTTCAGGGCCGGACGACGCATGGAATACTCGAAATCAAACTGCACGAAGCCCCGATCACTCAGGCCATCGTGGGTCTCCAGGAAGTTCTTCAGCAACAGCTCAATGGATTCCGCGCTCACCGAGTGATCGCCAAAGGTCTCCTCCAGCATCAGATACAGGCGTGACATGTGAATGCCCTTGGCATCCGGGTTGCTGAGGTTCACATAAGCCTGAATCGAAGTGCTGATCGGCCGCTCGCCGGCCAGGGTATCGCTGACGCGGGCCGGCAGGTGGATCTCGCTCATGCCCACCCAGTCCAGCGTGCTGTGGATATGATCCACCATCGAATTGGATGCCACATCGGGCATGTTCCGGGTGGTTTCCGCACCGCTATCGCGCTTCATGGAAATCTCCGTAGGGGCGACCCGCGCCGCTGAACGGCGCCGGGAGGGCGAACGCGACAACAGTCCGCCTGGAGTCGCCCGGATCACAAAGGGGACGAGAGTTTATCAGAAAGGCCCCGGCAAATAGACCTTCGAATGGTGTGGGTTTGGCAATCACGCCGAAAGCGGCCCGCTATCGGTGTCCGCCGCTCAGCGACCCTGGCGGGCCGCCTCGGCCTCTTCCTCGTGCAGCCGGCCGGTGATCTCCTTGAATTGGTCCAGATCACGCAACGGCACGAACATCTCTTCGGCGCGGGCATGCTGGCGCAGCGCCTCGGAACGGGACACCGCCTGGGCCAGGTCACGCAGGGCGTTGTCGGTCTCGCCGAGCCCGGCCCAGGCGCAGGCGCGCTGGTAAAGCGCGTGGGCGTTGTCCTCGTCCACTTCCAATACCCGGTCACACAGGCTCAGCGCCCAACGCTGCTCGCCCAATTCCAGGGCCGAATCCGCTTTCCAGGCCAGCGCCTCCGGGTCGTCCGGGCGCAGTTCCAGAATACGGTCATAAAGCTCGATGCGGTCCTTGTAGCTGGATTCCTTGGAGGCCTTCAACCACAGGCTGTGAATCTCGTTGGTGCGCTCGATCTCTTCCTGGTTCTCGGCGATGATCCGCGACTTACGGCGCAGCTCGTTCTCCAGATCCGCCAGGCGCGATTCGTACTCCACGGTCAGCCGCGACATCTCTTTCTCGGCGTACACCCGAATGTTGTCTTTCAGATCACGGATCGTCGACCAGCCCACCAACGCCAGAATCGAGGCGGCGCCGGCGATCAGATAGAAAAAGTACGTCACCGTGTTGGTGGCATACCCCATCGCCTTGTCGGCCACCTCCAGCTCGCGGTCGGTGACGATCCGGTTCATGTCGTTGCGGTACTCCATCATATCCTGACGCAGCGTGCGCAACTCGCCGAGAATCCAGTTCTCCCTGAACTGGGAGATCACCGGCCCTTTCTCGATCTCACTTTGCGCTTCCACCGGGGAGGCAGGCGCCTGCGCGCCCACCCCGGCCCCGCTCTGGGCGGCAACGCTCAGGGGCACACTCAGAGTGCACAACAACAACAACCACGGCAGTGGCGAAACTCGCATCACCTAAGACCTGTTCACACTGAATTTAATGGCCGCGCCGGACACCTCCGCCCACCGGCCGATCACCTGTATCCGCCCGGCGCCCGCGGCGCCCGGCCACATCCGCGCATGGTCTCATTTAGACCGGAGCCGCGCCAGCCGGGCGGGCACGCCCCACGGCGCCATGGCCGGGCCGGCGAAGGCAAACTATTTTGACATCTAAACTTTAAGCCTCTAAAATACCTTCCCTCTTTAAGCAAGGAATATTCTGGAAATGCCGTTGATTTTCAATGAAACCGCTGCTTACAGCTCAAAGTGACCCTGACTTCAATCGGTCACAATAGTTTGCTATCCAGAGAATTAACGGACATGGCCAGACATCAGGAAGTGTTGATCGCTCTCAGGCAGATTATCCGCGCCACCGACCTGTACTCGCGAAAGCTGAGCAAGGTGGCCGGGCTCACCGCACCGCAGTTGCTGATCCTTCAGGCTATCGATGCCCATGGCGAAATGACCATGGGCGACATCGCCACCGAAGTGTCCGTCAGCCAGGCCACGGTGACGGTGATTCTCGATCGGCTCGAAAAACGGGCCCTGATCGAGAGAAAAAGGGGTGAACGCGATAAACGGCGGGTTTATGCTTCTTTAACGCACGCCGGCCGCGACATCATGGAAAGAGCCCCTACGCCCTTGCAGGAGGAGTTCATGGCCCGGTTTTCCCACCTTGAGGATTGGGAGCAGTCCCTGATTCTCAGCTCCCTTCAACGGGTAGCGGCCATGATGAACGCCGGCGACATCGATGCCTCGCCGGTACTGGATCTGGGCGCCATTGACCGTGCCCAGCCCGCCTCCGAGGGCCTGCGCCGCCACGGCAGCAACAACCATTCAACCCAAACCGACCAGAAGTGACCACATGCTTGCAGACAATGACAAGAAGGCGGATTCATCTTCCGCTGACGCCAAAGACGAGATCCTGTTCCGCAAACCGGAAAGCCAGGACGGTGCCCGGGTTCATAAACTGATCGCGGAGTGCAAACCGCTGGACGAGAACTCCGTGTATTGCAATCTGCTGCAGTGCACTCACTTCGCCGACACCTCGGTGGCCGCGGAAATGGACGGAGACCTGGTCGGGTTTATCTCCGGCTATATCCCGCCCAAGCAGCAGAACACCCTGTTTGTCTGGCAGGTGGCCGTGCATCAGAAGGCGCGCGGCAAAGGTCTCGCCAAGCGCATGCTGGCGGAATTGATCGGGCGCGAGGAAACGGCACAGGTGCAGTTTATCGAAACCACCATCACCCCGGACAACGAAGCGTCCTGGGGCATGTTCCGCAGCTTTGCCTACCAGCGCCGGATGCCCACCGAGGAATTCATCTTCTTCGACTCCCGCATCCACTTCAGTGGCGAGCACAACGACGAACATTTGCTGCGCATCGGTCCGTTCAATCGCGACGATGCCTAACACAGTTTCAGAAAAGAGGTAGAGAGAGTCATGGATACGGAAATTTTCGACAACATTGAATCGGAAGTTCAGAGTTACGCGCGCAGCTTCCCGGTGGTTTTCAGCAAAGCCAAAGGCAGCTACCTGTACGACGAGGAAGGGATCGAGTACCTGGACTTCCTGGCCGGCGCCGGCACCTTGAACTATGGGCATAACAACCCGATTCTGAAAAAAGTCCTGCTCGACTACATCGAAAAAGATTCCATTGTTCACGGTCTGGACATGCACACCGTGGCCAAGCGGGAATTTCTTGAGGCCCTGGAGAAGTACATTCTCAAGCCCCGTGAAATGGACCACGTGGTTCAGTTCACCGGCCCCACCGGCACCAACGCGGTGGAAGCGGCGCTGAAAATCGCCCGCAACATCAAAGGCCGCGAGAACATCATCAGCTTCACCAATGGCTTCCACGGCGTCAGCCTGGGCGCGCTCTCCGCCACCGGCAACAGCCACCACCGTGGCGTCGCCGGTGTCACCATGGGCGGCGTCAGCGTAATGCCCTACGATGGCTACCTGGGCGATGCGTTCGACACCACCGAATACCTGGACAAGGTCCTGTGTGATTCCTCCAGCGGCGTGGATCATCCGGCCGCCGTGATCGTCGAAACCGTGCAGGGCGAAGGTGGCATCAACGCCGCCAGCTTCGAGTGGCTGCGCAACCTCGAGCGGGTGTGCCGCAAGCACGACATGCTGCTGATCCTGGACGACATCCAGGCCGGCTGCGGCCGTACCGGCACCTTCTTCAGCTTTGATAACGTGGGCATTAATCCCGACATCATCACCCTGTCCAAATCGCTCAGCGGCTATGGCCTGCCGTTCGCGGTGGTGCTGCTTAAGCCAGAGCTCGATATCTGGAAGCCGGGCGAGCATAACGGTACTTTCCGGGGCCATAACCTGGCTTTCGTCACCGCCGCCGCCGCCCTTGAGCACTTCTGGGCCGACGACAGCTTCGCTAAGGAAGTGCAGAAAAAGGGTGATCTGATCACCGAGCGTTTCCGCGACATCGCCGCCGGGTTCGAGGGCCACTGGTTCTACCTGAACGGCCGCGGCATGATGCAGGGCCTGGTATGCCGGGATGGCCAACTGGCCGAAGAAGTCACCAAAGCGGCGTTCAAGCGCAAACTGGTGATCGAAACCTCCGGCGCCGACGACCAGGTGATCAAGACCCTGTGTCCGCTGACCGTCACCGAGGAAGAGATCAACCACGCCATGGACGTGCTCAAAGAGAGTGTGGAAGAGGTGATGAGGGATCGCATCAAACGCGGAGACGCCCATTCCGTGTCCAGCCTGACCGGCTGATTGCCCGACCTGCCCCGCTCCGGCCCGCCGGCCGGAGCGCCCCTTCTTTTTTTCTTTTTTCCTGTGTTAGGAGGTGTACATGATTGTCCGTAATCTGGCCGAAGCCGAGAAAACCGAGCGCCGTGTGGTCGCTGAAAACGGCAACTGGCAGTCCGTGCGACTGTCATTGAAGGAAGACGGCATGGGCCACTCCTTCAACATCACCACCATCTTTAAAGGCACCAAGACGCACATCAAATACGCCAATCATTTTGAGTCCGTGTACGTGATTTCCGGCAAAGGCAAGGTCGAGCTGATTAAGACCGGTGAAGTGATCGAGTTGGAGCCTGGCATGATCTATCTGCTCAATGAGCACGACGAGCACTATCTCTATGGTGGCGAAAACGAAGACATGGTCGTGGCCTGTGCCTTTACCCCGCCCCTGAGCGGTAAGGAAGTGCACGACGAGAACGGCGTTTACCCCGCCGATCTGGACTAGCCCCCCAACCTTTCGCACCAGGCGAACGGTGACCAAACGGAGCCCCACGGCTCCGTTTTTTTGCCGCGCCTTTGAGCCAGAAAACATGTCGACCAAGGTCTAATTTTGAACGGTCGGCGCGATCAGCATACTGGTCACGCAACAATGGCCCACGGCCAACATGACAGAATCCGGTTTTCCGGTGATACCGCATATGGCTCGGGAGAGCTGCAAAACCGGGGTGTATAAAACGCATTTCCGTTTGTTTTGAACGGATCGGCACTCCGCGCTGTTTCCATTTTCCACGTCCTTACCTGATGCTGCCCGGCGGGGCAGCGCTTTTTTGGTCCGCTATTCTTGGCGGCCAATTGGGGTATCGCTGGCACCACGCCAACACACGCACCGGCGATTTTGTCCGCGGCGGGCGTAGTCAGCGAACTGCCGTTGCGTATAATCGAGCCATGACAAGAATTCTAATCGCCGACGACCACCCGCTTTTTCGCGCCGCTCTGAGGCAGGCAGTGGAGGTCAGTTTCAGCGCCGCCGAGATCATCGAGGCCGATTCCCTTGCCGCCCTGGAAAAGCTGGGTGAGCACGCCGTCGCCTTCGATCTGATTCTGCTTGATCTGCACATGCCCGGCACGCACGGCTTTTCCGGCCTGATCTACCTGCGGGAGCTTCACCGGCAGGTGCCCCTGGTGGTGATCTCCGCCAATGAAGAGGTGGATGTAATCCAGCGCTCGCTGCGTTTCGGCGCCGACGGTTTTATCCCCAAATCCGCCTCGGTGGAGGCGATGACCCAGGCGATGACCCGGATCATCGCCGGCGAACGCTGGGTACCGGAAAAAGCACGTCGGCCGTTGCCGCCGGAAATACAGGATTTCACCGCCATGCGCGAGCGGATCACCAGCCTCACGCCCCAGCAGTTCCGGGTCATGGGCATGCTCATGGAGGGCATGCAAAACAAGGTGATCGCCCACCAGCTGGATGTTTCCGAGGCCACCATTAAGGCCCACATGACCGCCATCTTCAGGAAACTGGGCGTGCGCAATCGTACCCAGGCGGTGCTGGCCCTCAAGGACCTGGCCATCGACGCCCCCGGCCTGGCGTAGCACACCCAGTCGCCGGGCACCCACCTCACAATGCCCTCACAATGCCCTCAACACTTCCATCAACGCTTCCTGGCTGACCGGCTTCTGCAAAAAGCCCACGCCCAACTCGCGGGCGCGCTCGCGTATTTCCGGGCGCCGGTCGGCGGTGATCAGCACCGCCGGCACCACGTCATCCCAGCAGCCATCCAGCGCCTCGATCACCTGGAAGCCCTCTTCCTCATCAAGCTGGTAATCCACCAGCAACAGATCCGGCGCAGGCTGGCCTTCGGCGCGAACCAGCGCTTCCCGGCTGGAACCGGCCACCAGCGGCTCGCACCCCAGCGCTCTCAGTAGCGCTTCCAGGCTGGCCAGCAGCGCCGGATCGTTGTCCACGCAGAACACCCGGATGCCGGCCAGGTCCTTTTGGTTGGCGCCGCTGGCCGGCGCCGCTGCCACTGGAGGTGACTGCTCACTGGCCAGCGGCACCGACACGGAGAACACCGTCCCGTGCCGCGGGCGCGAGTGCACCGTCAACGGATGCTCCAGCAAACGGCAAATACGGTCAGCGATCGCCAGCCCCAGCCCCAGCCCCTTCACCTGCCGGCCGCCCTGCTGGGGCAGGCGCAGAAACTCATGGAAGATGCGGCTCTGCTGATCCCTCGGGATGCCGGTGCCGGTGTCCCAGATTTCAATACGCAGGCTGTCACCGCGGCGCCGGCAACCGAACAGAACGCCACCGTGCTCGGTGTAGCGCACCGCATTGGAGAGCAGATTTTGCAGCACCCGGCGCAATAGCGCCTCATCGGTGCGCACCTGCAAGTCGCAATAAACGGTGCGCAAGCTCAGCCCCTCGGCACGCGCCAACACGCCAAACTCCCGCCCCAGCTGTTGCATCAACGGGCGCACCGCCACGGTATCGGGGTGGGCTTGCATGGTGCCGGTGTCCAGGCGGCTGATTTCCAGCAGGGCGGAAATAATCTGTTCAGCGGCACGCAATGAGCTGTCGATGTGTCCCAACACCTGCCGCTCATAGCCAAACGCCTCGCCGCCCCCCGGCGCCGGGTCCGGCGCGCCACTGCGCGCCAGCCGTTGAGACAGCGAAGAGGCAAACAATTGGGCGGCATTGAGCGGCTGCATCAAGTCGTGGCCGGCGGCGGCCAGAAAGCGGGTCTTACCCTCGTTGGCCTGCTCCAACTGGCTGTTCAGTTCCGATAATCGCCGGGTACGCTCGCTGACCATCTGCTCCAGGTTTTCATTAATCTGACGCAGCGCCAGTTCATCGCGTTTGCGTTCGGTGATGTCCATGTAGGTGCTGACAAAGCCACCACCCTCCATCGGGCTGCCGCGCACTTCCACCACCACGCCGCTGGGCAATTGCCGCTCAAACCGGTGGGCGCTGCCCTTGTGCAGCAGACGCACCCGTTTGCGCACGTCCTGCTCCAGATCCTCGCCGTCGTAAAAGCCGCGCTCGGCGTTGTAGCGATAGACCTCCTCGATGGAACGGCCCAGCCGGATCAGACCCTCCGGGTAACCGAACAGATTCACGTACGCCTGGTTCCAAGCCACGATATTCAGGTCACGATCCACCACGCAGATGCCCTGGCTGATGGTCTCGATGGTGGTGCGCAGCAGTTCATGATTGAACTGAATAAGCTGCGACGCTTCGTCCATGATGCGCACCATGTCGTCGCGGCGCACGCTCTGCTTGCTGAGCAGCGAACCCATCACGATGCGAGCGGTGGAGGCCCCCATGGCGCCGGCCAGCAGGCGCTCCACATAGCGCACCAGATGCAGCGGCGCCGGCAGTTCAAGATCCTCGGCGATCTGGCGCCGGGCCAGATAGTCGTAAAACAGCGCCCGGGCGCGCGGGTGGCCCAGCCCACGCTCACACACCTGCAGCAATTCAGCGGTGGTGATGAACGGATGGCCCAGACCCTCGCGCCACCAGTCGGTGGGCATGTCCACGAAGCGCGTCGCCTGGGTGTCATCCAGCGGTTGCTGCCCGGCCCGCCGGGAAAAATACACATAGGCGAGCAGATTCAGACTCAGGCTCCAGAACACGCCGTGGGTCAGCGAGCCCAGACCCTCGATGCCGAACATGGCGTGGGGGCGGAGGATGCCCAGGCCCAGCAAGCCGTAGCGATCCAGATGGGTCACCCACTCCACCGGCAGCACCAGCGGCAACAGCAGGCAATACGCCCAAAGGAGGTAACCCAGAATCAAACCCGAGAAGGCGCCGCTTTGATGGCCCCGCCGCCAGTACAGCCCCCCCAATAGGGCCGGCGCCAGCTGCGCCACCGCCGCGAATGAAATCAGACCAATGCGTGCCAGGCCCTCGAAGCGGTCGATCAGGGTGTGGAACAAAAAGGCCAACATCAGCATCACCACGATGCTCAAGCGCCGGAACAGACGCACCTGATTGCTCAGATCGGAGAGCTCTTCCTCGCCCTGAATGCGGTATTGCACCCAGGCCGGCATCAACACTTCATTGGTGAGCATGATAGCCAGCGCCATGGTCGACATGATCACCATGCCGGTGGCCGCGGCGATGCCACCAATAAACGCCAGCAGCATCAGGCCCTCGTTGCCGGCGGCGATCGGCAGCGAGAGCATGTACATGTCCGGCTGCGCGCTGTCTGGCTGGGTAATCACGCCGGCGGCGACGATCGGCAGCACGAACACCGCGAACAGGGTCAGGTACAGGGGCATCACCCGGCGCGCGGTGCGCAGATGGCGCAGGTCGTTGTTCTCCACCACGCCGGCGTGGAACTGCCGTGGCAGGCAGATGATCGCCAGCATCGAGAGCAGCATCGCGGTCACGAAACTCTGTGAAAACAGAGTCGGTTCGAACACCTGGCGCATGTGTGGATGCACCGAAGCCTGGCGCCACAAATCCATCGGGCCATCGAACACCACGAACAGGCAAAACAGACCGATGATGACGAACGCCACCAGCTTGATGAACGATTCGAAACTGACCGCCAGCATCAGGCCCGACTGATGCTCGGTGGCATCGATGTGGCGGGTGCCGAACAACAGCGTAAAGATCGCCATCAGCGCCGACACCGCCAGGGCGATGTCGAACGGCTGCGCCACGCGGGTGCCGACCACATGCTCGAACGACAACGTCACCGCTTTAAGCTGAAGCGCGATGTAGGGCAGCACGCCGACAATCGCCACCACCGTCACCAGCACCGCCAGTTGCCGGGATTTTCCGTAACGGGCGGCGAGGAAATCGGCGATCGAGGTAATGTGGTGCTGCTTGCCCACCGACACCATTTTGTAGATCAGTTCGCCGCCCAACAGCATGGTCAGAATCGGACCCAGATAGATCGGCAGATAGGTCCAGCCGTTCTGAGCCGCCTCGCCAACCGCGCCATAGAAGGTCCATGACGTGCAGTACACGCCCAGCCCCAGGCTGTAGGTCCAGGCGTTGTTGACCACCGGCAGCCCGCGCCGCGCCGCGCGATCGCCCCACCAGGCAATCACGAACAACACCAGCACATAAAGCAGCGCCAACCCACCCAACTGCCACAGGGAAAACACCGTACTCACTCCCACGATGACTAGCAGCCTGCCGGGCTTAACACGGATCGACCGCCAACCCCGGGCTTCCTGTAACGATCACTCAAACCCACCGGCTCCTAGATCAGAAACAAGGCCCGGCAGAAGCGCACCACCACCGCCACAATCAGCAGGGCAATGCCGGCACGCTGCAACTTGAACTCGGCCACTGACAGCACCATGCCGCGAGTCCAGAAACGAACCACGCCAGCGAAATCACCGGTGCGCCAAAGGTAATGACCATAAGCCATCAGCACCAACACCAGGCCCAGGGCAAGCAGAACACCTTCCAGATACTGCATGGTTGTTATTCCTCTTCCAATCTCTTTCGCGGCGTCGCGTCGGCGGCGCCGGTCATGGTTTTTTCAAGCGCAGATACATCAGCGCCGCCGTGGTGGCGTCTCCCCGGGCGCTGTGGCGGCCGATCACCGGCACGCCGAGACAGCGAGCCGCGCTCTCGAAACGCAGGTCGGGCAGCGCGTCCGGCCGGCGGCGGGCCTGGTGACGGCGGTACAAGTCAGACAGCTCGATCACGGGATTGGGCAGATCGAAGCCGGTGTGCCGCCGCGCCACTCGATTGAGCACCGTAAGATCGAAATCCAGACACCAGCCCACCAAAGGCCGGTTGCCGATAAAATCCAGCAACCGCTCCAGCGCCTGTTCGGCCTCCAGGCCGTCTTCCAGATCCACCCCGCGCAGGCGATGAACACGAATCGATTGCGCATCCAGGCTGGCCGGGGTGCGAATGCGAAGATCAAGCGCGGCCCCCGCCTGCACCCGACCTGCACGGATCGGCACCGCCGCCACCGAGACCAGCTCGCAACGCCGCGGGTCCAGGCCGGTGGTTTCACAGTCCAGGGCCATCAGCTCCTGGCCGTCGGGAGCCTGGAACAAATGCCCGAACGGGCCGGCGCCGTGCCGGTGGCGCTGAATCATCCGTTTCAACATCTCAATACTCCAGATGAAAGCGGCGCGAGAGCCGTTTCTTGAACTCATTGACCACCTGCAACGACTCACGCAGCAGGTCCCGCTCCAGGGCCGACAACTGCTCCACCTGGATCTGATTGTGCCCGGCCGCCGGCTGATTGGCATCCAGGCTGGCCAGTTGCTGGCGCAGACGCAATTCGGCGAACAACGCCATCGACTCGCCCAGCTCCTCCGCGAAGCCGGCTTCCAGCACCCCGGCGGCGGCCAGCCGGTCCAGCCTGGCAAAGGTGCCGGTGGCGCCGATGCGCTGCTCCAGGCTCAGAGCCCGCACCCCATGCACCACCGGAAACAAACCACCTTTCTTGATATCGATGCCCTGTTGCGGCTTTTTCAGAGCACCGAACCAGCGCAATGGCGTGGAGAACTGCAGCACCGGGCGGGCAAACCGGGACAGCAGAATCTGATCACCACTGCACCGTTGAAACAGCGCCTCGCGCATCCGTTCCACCAGCTCCACGCGCCCCGCCGCCGGGTGGGCGTCCAGCAGGATCGCCAACCGCATCATCGCCTGCTCGTCGCCCTGCTCCGCCCAGCGCCCGATACGGCGGCGCCAATCCGCCAGCGACCCGACCCAGCGCGGCTGGTTGACCATGATGCCGCCAGGGCAAAGCGGATAACCCAATGCCAGCAAGGTCTCGGTGAAACGGTTCAGGAGCTGATCGCGCTCCGGCCAGTCCCCATCGTCACCCAGGATCAGGCCGTTGTCCTGATCGGTTTTCAAGATCTGTTCGCCCCGCCCTTCGCTGCCCAGCACCATCAGACAAACCCGGTCACGGCGCTCCTCGGCAATCACGAACTGGAACGCCTTACTGATGATGCGGCCGTTCAACGCCGCCATCAGATCCATGGCGAAGCGCATTTTCACGCCCTGGGCCATCAACGCCCGTACCAGTTCCGGCAACCTGGCGCTGGCCAGCGCCAGTGCCTGCAGGTCGTCGGCCTTTTCCACTTCCAGCCCGACCACGTAAGAGCGGCTGGAAAAGAAACTGAGCACGTCGGTCAGCTCCACCACGCCCACCGGCACCGGGCCTTCCATCACCACCACCCGGGCCACTTTATGCCGGGTCATGCGCACCAGGGCGGCAAACAGATACTCCCCCGGGGGCACCGCCACCAGCTCAAAGCTCGCCAATGCCAGCGCCGGAGAGTCCACGCTCATGCCGTCGTGCACCAGGCCGTGCAGCAGGTCGGTTTTGGTAATCATGCCGACCCGCGAGCCGCGCACCACCATCAGGCTATCGCCGCTGTGCGCGTCCAGCGCGCTCACCGCTTCACGAATGCTGCCCTGTTCAGGCAGCAGCACCGGCTGGCGCATGCATTGATCCACCCGCGCCAGCATGAACCCGGCCATGGTGACGCCGCCCTCGCGGCGCTCGGCCAGCATGCGATTCTTGGCCACCAGGCGCTGGCGGAAATACTCGTCGAACTCGCCATGCTGCTGGCACAGATTTTTAAACAGCGCCGCCGGAATCAGATAGCAAAGCGTCTCCTCCTCGGCGACAAACCGATAGCGGCTACGGCCATTGAGCACACTCAAAGCGCCGAACAAATCACCGGCGCCGTAGACCCCCAGGCGCCCCGCTTGCGGCGGTAAGGTCGGGTCGATTTCAAGTACCGCGCCCTTGTGCACCAGATGCACGAACTCCGCCGCCTTACCCGCCTCCAGGATCACCTGGGCGCCGTCGAACCAGGCCATTTCCATGGCCGCGCCAAGCTGCTCCCGGGCACTGTCATCGAGCAGAGAGAAAGGCAGCTGCGAGAAATCCACGTCGACCATGGCGTTAGCCTCCCACCGGCCACGGCAGCCGGTCGCTGAAACGCACATCGGGGCGGCGCCAAGGCACCACCCCGATGTTTACCTTCGTTTGCCGATGATCAGTGTTGGTGAGCGGCACCCGAGCCACGGGGAACGCGGATGTCCTCGACAATATGCTGAATATGCTCCGGCGGCGGCGCGGTCACGCGGGATACCGCCAGTGCCACCACGAAGTTGAGCACCATGCCCACCGTGCCGATACCTTCCGGCGACACCCCGAACAGCCAGTGCTCCGCGGAGTTGAGATCCGGCGACACGAACTTGAAGTAAACGATGTAGCAGAAGGTGAAGATCAACCCCACCAGCATGCCGGCAATCGCGCCTTCCTTGTTCATGCGCTTATAGAAGATACCCATCAGGATCACCGGGAAGAAGCTCGCCGCCGCCAGGCCGAAGGCAAACGCCACCACCTGCGCCACGAACCCCGGTGGATTGATGCCAAAGTAGCCGGCGATCAGAATCGCCACCACCGCCGCGAGACGCGCCGCCAGCAACTCCTGCTTCTCGGTGATGGTTGGCATCATGGTCTTCTTGAGCAGATCGTGGGACACCGCCGCGGAGATCACCAGCAGCAGCCCGGCCGCCGTGGACAATGCCGCGGCAATACCGCCCGCCGCCACCAGCGCCACCACCCAGGCCGGCAGGTTACCTATCTCCGGGTTCGCCAGTACGATGATGTCACGGTCGATATAAACCTCCGAGGCGTTGTCGGCCGGCGGGTTGGTGACCACGCGCTGCCCGTATTCGCCACTCGCTTCGGCACGGCTGCCGGCGAAGGTCGGTGAGCCTTTGAACGGGTCGCCCGCGGACATCTGTACGCGACCGTCGTTGTTCTTGTCCATCCAGCCGATCAAACCGGAATTTTCCCAGTTATAGAACCACTCAGGCAGCTGCTCGTATTCGGCGTTGTTGACGGTATCGATCAGATTGGTGCGCGCGAAAGCGCCAATCGCCGGCGCGGTGGTGTACAGAAGGGCGATAAAGAACAGGGCCCAACCGGCGCTGACACGGGCGTCGCGAACCGTCGGCACGGTGAAGAAGCGCACGATTACGTGCGGCAGGCCGGCGGTGCCACACATCAGCGCGGCGGTAATAAAGAACACATCAATAGTGGATTTGGAACCGTCGGTATAGGCGCCGAAACCGAGATCCTGAACCACCTGGTCCAGACGTTGCAGCAGATACACGCCGGTGTCGTTGCCGGCGGCGTCGAGCATGGTGGCGCCGAACCCGGTTTGCGGCAGGATGTGACCGGTCATCATGATGGAAAGAAACACCGCCGGCACCAGGAACGCGAAAATCAACACGCAGTACTGGGCAACCTGGGTGTAGGTGATGCCTTTCATGCCGCCAAGCACGGCGTAGAAAAACACAATCGCCATGCCGACCACGACACCGGTGTTAACGTCCACTTCCAGAAAACGCGCGAACACGATACCCACGCCGCGCATCTGGCCGGCCACATAGGTAAAGGAAACGAAAATCACGCAGATCACCGCTACGGTACGGGCCACGTTTGAATAGTAACGGTCGCCGATGAAGTCGGGCACGGTGAACTTGCCGAATTTTCTCAGGTATGGCGCCAACAGCATCGCCAGCAGCACATAGCCGCCGGTCCAGCCCATCAGGTATACCGAAGCGTCGTAGCCGGAATACGCGATGATGCCGGCCATCGAAATAAACGATGCCGCCGACATCCAATCGGCCGCCGTGGCGGCGCCGTTGGCGAGCGGCGATACGCCACCGCCAGCGACATAGAAATCCTTGGTGGAGCGGGCCCGCGACCAGATCGCGATGCCGATATAGAGCGCGAACGACACGCCCACGAAGATATACGTTAACAATTGAACATCCATGGCTTTTTCCTCGTTGTTATTGGGCGCCGTTATTCTTCATGCACGTCGAATTTTCTATCCAGCTTGTTCATCGAGCGCGCGTACATAATGATCAGCGCCAGGAACACGTAGATAGAGCCCTGCTGGGCAAACCAGAAACCCAGCTTGAAACCGAAGAAATGGATGTTGTTGAGTGCATCCACCAGCAGGATGCCGCAGCCGTAGGAGACCACGAACCAGATCACCAGATAGGTGAGGATCAATCGCACATTGGCGGCCCAGTAGGCACGGGCGTTTTCTTCTCTCATTGACTTACCCCTTTGCGCACGGACAAGAACTGGCCGTTCCCATGAAGGCCATGTCGCTCAAGAGTAAACAAAGGCCGCAGCCGCCACAGTATGACTTTAGTCGAACGAGGAGGCCGGAGAGCCGGAGTCCTCTCCGCGCACCCAATCACGAAACGGCATCACCGCGCCGCCCTGCTCCATGGCCTGAATGAAACAATCCTGTAGATTCGCCAGCGCGCCGTTAAGACGTTCAGGCACGATCACGCCGCCGTGGGCGACTTCCAATGCGCCCCATCCATTGTAGAGGGCGATGGCTTCGAGCCGGCTGTAATCGTGACCGCTGTTAATCGGGTGGCGACAAAACACAATGATCGCGTGTCGCTCACCAATGGGAAAATCCGGCTTATTGCCCTCGCGGGCTTCGCCATAGGCGACAAAGGCGTGCACTTCATACATAGCAGACCGTCCTATACTCAAAACAATGAACAGCCTGCCAGTGAATCATGCGAGGTGCTTTGTCGCAGTGGAAAAAGAGGAAAAGCAGCTTTTCAAAAACTGAGGCTCTGTCCCCTTTTTCGGCGGTTTTGAAGGGAATTCAATGCTGACAAAAGGTTGCGAGGACAGTGCGCGGAAGCACCGGCGCAGCAGGCTCGTGGAGAGAGAGTGGAGAAGCCGGAAACTGGCAGGGAAAGACGGCCCAAAGTACGACAAAAATAAACAAAAAGGGCCATGGAGTTTCCCTTTTTTAACGCTCAGGCGCAATGCCGCTTTTCTTCACCAAGAATCGCCAGCAGGGCCGGCAACCGGGTCTCGCGCTTGAGCGCCTCCATCAGCTCCGCCGCCTGTGGCCAGCGACGCCTTGAGTAACTCAGCCATTGCTTGACCCGGCCACACAGCTGCGCGTCGTTACCGGTGCCGACAATGCCGTCACCGAAGGTGCGCAACACCGCCAACACCTCCGGCCAGTTGGCCGGGACACCACCGCGCACTTCACGAACCAACAGCGGATTGGCCACCGCGCCACGCCCCAGCATCAACGCGTCACAACCGCTTTCCAGCCGGCAGCGGTGGGCGTCTTCCGGGGTCCAGATCTCGCCATTGGCGATCACTGGTATCGCCACCGCCGCGCGAATCTCGCCGATGCGATCCCAATACGCGGGCGGTCGGTAGCCTTGCCGTTTGGTGCGGCCATGCACGGTCAGCCAGGCGGCCCCGGCAGCTTCCACGGCGGCCGCGTTCTCCAGAGCCCGCCCGCCATCTTCATTACCTAAACGCATCTTCACCGAAACCGGTACCGAAGCCGGCACCGCCGCTCGCACCGCCCGCGTCACCTCATGCACCAGCTGTGGCTCGTCCAATAACACCGCGCCGCCACGATGCCGGTTCACGGTTTTCGCCGGGCAGCCAAAGTTCAAATCGATGGCCGGCGCGCCCAATGTCACGGCCATGGCCGCGTTGTCCGCCATGCAGGCCGGATCGGACCCCAGCAATTGCAGATGCACCGGCGTGCCCGAGCGGGTGCGCGCGCCGTCGGCCAACTCCGGGCATAAACGATGAAACACCCGCGCCGGCAGCACTTCACCGCTAACACGCACGAATTCGCTGACACACCAGTCGTAGTGGCCGATATCGGTCAGGGCCCGGCGCACCCAAAAGTCCGCCAGGCCCTCCATGGGGGCAAGGATTACTGTCATAGCGGCGCATTCTAAGAGCCTGGTGAGGATCTTTACAGCACCGTGTCGGGCCGCGCTCAGGTATTCAGAATCATACCGCCGTTGGGGTGAATGGTCTGTCCGCTGATGTATGAAGCATCGGCGCTTGCCAGATACACGTAGGCGGGCCCCACTTCGCTGGGCTGGCCGGCCCGGTCCATCGGTACCTGGCCGCCGAAGCGGGCCACCTTGTCTTTATCGAAGCTGGCCGGGATCAACGGCGTCCAGATTGGCCCCGGAGCCACCGCGTTGACACGGATACCCCGCTCCATCAGGGAAATCGCCAACGAACGCATCAAGGCCTGCACCGCGCCCTTGGTGGCGGTGTAGTCCAGTAGCGTCGGATTGCCCTTAAAGGCATTAATCGATGAGGTGGCGATGATGCTGTCGCCCTCGCCCAGGTGCGCCAGCGCCGCACGGGCCAGGTAGAAATGGCTGAACACATTGGTCTTGAAGGTGCGTTCGATCTGCTCGTCCGGCAGCTCGGAAAGATCATCCCAATCGTGCTGCTCGGCGGCGTTGAGCACCAGGACATTAAGGGCACCGAATGCGGCCACGGTCTCCCGCACCGCGTGGCGGCAGAAGTCCGCCTCACCAACATCGCCTTTGATCAGCCGGCATTGGCGTCCCTCCGCCTCGACCAATCGCTGTGTCTCCCGCGCATCGGTCTCTTCATCCAGGTAGGCGACAGCGCAATCGGCGCCTTCACGGGCAAAGTGCAACGCCACCGACCGGCCGATACCGCTGTCGCCGCCGGTAATCAGTGCCACTTTGCCGGCCAGCTTTTCGCTGCCCCGGTAGCCTTCACGAATGTATTCCGGCTGCGGCGCCATACGATGCTCATCGCCGGGCTGGTGGGCTTGGTGCTGAGGGGGAAAATGACGATCGGCCATGGTTCACTCCTTGAAATCACGCCAGGAATCTCTGAAAAACAGCCTAGGGCCTGTTCACACTACTTGCATTACACCTGTTGTGGCTAAAAACCCACCCATCAAGGCACGAGGAGAGAAGTT